>JAEEGK010005478.1_pt1 | contig 30707 bp, 17 predicted proteins | sample 8958771 | NCBI WGS metagenome assembly JAEEGK01 (sample SAMN16246547, study PRJNA631951) | gut metagenome | biome: gut microbiome; feature: rumen; material: SC-attached | host: Bos | place: Iran: Karaj | collected 2018-10
ATTCCATGGTCCGGGAGAGGTCCATCGGATACGTATCCTTTGATTTCAAGTATAAGTATTTGGGAAGCAATGAGACGGCGAGGGCAATCGTGCCGGAATTGTCTCTTTTGGCCGTGGACCAGCCTTTGGGGTATAAGCCTGCGGAACGGAAGCTGCGGCATTTTATTGACGGATTTAGCAAGAACCCGGACAACGCGCTGTTTGTATACGTGGTGAAGGGAGAGGAAGGAAAAGAGGAAGAGGAGAGGTTCTATAACGTGAACGTAAGCTTCCTCAATGACGGCGTCCGCAGGCGCGGCTACCTTGTCACGTTCACGGATGACACGCAAAACAGAAAGTATATCAACCTCTTGGACTCCTATAACGAGAACCTGAAGAGAGAAGTAGAGAATAAGACGCAGCACATCGTGGAGATGCATGACAATCTGATCATGAGTCTTGCAATGATGGTGGAAAGTCGTGACAATTCCACTGGAGGGCACATTAAGCGAACCAGTGAAGGCGTCCGGATTTTGATTGATGAGATTAAGAAGGAGGGGACGCTTTCGCTCTCGCCGGAGTTTTGCAAGGATGTGGTGAAGGCTGCGCCGATGCATGATCTTGGGAAGATCGCAGTCGATGACGAGGTGCTCAGAAAACCCGGAAGATTCACTCCGGAGGAGTATGAGAAGATGAAGAGCCATGCGGCTGAGGGCGCCCGCGTCATTCATGAGATTCTTGCGCACACGGAGGATGAGTCGTTTAAGATCATCGCGGAGAACGTAGCGCATTATCATCACGAGCGCTGGGACGGTTCCGGATATCCGAAGGGGCTGGCCGGGGAAGAGATTCCGATCGAGGCAAGGATCATGGCGATCGCAGACGTGTATGACGCGCTGGTGAGCAAGCGCGTTTACAAGGAAGCCTTTGATTTTGCGAAGGCAGACGCCATCATCATGGAGGGCATGGGCACGCAGTTCGATCCCAGCCTAAAGAGTGTTTATGAGAAGGCAAGGCCCAGACTGGAAGAATACTATGCGACATTGTAACGCAAGACAGTATTCGCTATTTCAATAGATCTGTTGTTCTTGGCGGTACTTTTGAGTACTGCCAAGAATATCTAAAGCTTTCAGCCCAGTGGCAAGGGCATCTGGATTTGCCATAAATCAATCTTTTTCTGTAGTTTGTAGTCTATCAATGTATTTGAGTTATGCATTATACCGCTATCGTACCGCCTAAAGGCCGAAAATGGATTCTGGGCGGTAGTAAGTAATGGAAAACATACCGCCTAAAGGCCGAAAATGGATTCTGGGCGGTAGTAAGTAATGGGAAACATACCGCCTAAAGGCCGAAAATGGACTCTGGGCGGTAGTAAGTAATGGGAAACATACCGCCTGATGGCTCAAATGGAGATTGCGGCGGTAGTAAGTAATGGGAAACATACCGCCTAAAGGCCGAAAATGGATTCTGGGCGGTAGTAAGTAATGGAAAACATACCGCCTGATGGCTCAAATGGAGATTGCGGCGGTAGAAATCATAAAAAAAAAGAAAAGAGGAGGAGAAACATGATTGATTATTCAAGAGAATTGAAAGAGCAACTTATGGAAATAAAAAGACTTTTGGTGAACGTTAAAAAGCGTAGAAAGACGCATGAGGGCTTACCGGAAGGAAGTTTGAGGGTAACTAATTCAAAGGGTTTTCCGCAATACTATTTTCGGGAAAAGGGAACAGAAAAAGCAGTGTACGTTCCTGCGAAAGACAGGGCAATCATTCCCAAATTGATTCAGCGTGAATATGAAAACAAAGCATTCATCGCGTTGGAAGAGGCGCATCGGAACATGGAGAGCTTTCTGAAAAAGTACGATCCGAAATGCTTGGACGAAATCTACGATAATCTTTGTACGGGAAGAAAGGAATACGTAAACCCCGTAGCATTAACGGATGAAGAATACGTTAAACAATGGATGGAGGAAAATCCAGGTGAGCAGAATTCTTATCCAGAGCAAGGAAAGTATGAAACGGAGCAGGGAGAAAAGGTTCGTTCGAAATCCGAAAAAATATTAGCGGATACGTTCCATAAAATGAAGATCCCGTATTGTTATGAACCTAAAGTGTTATTAAACGACCATAAAGTTGCATATCCTGATTTTGCATGTCTGAACGTTAGGACAAGAAAGACGGTTTATTGGGAACATTTGGGTCTGTTAAATGAAAATGAGTATGCCTCAAAAAATTATCTGAAGATAGAAGCTTATGAGAAAAGCGGAATATTGTTAGGTGACAAATTGCTTATCTCCATGGAGACGGCAGAGAATCCTCTTGACGTATCTCTGATCCGCAGGAAAATCGAGAGGTTTCTAACTTGACGGGATTTGTGGCCAGAACGTTGGAAGATTCACAACTTGGCGCGATTCGCTACATGGACGTTGGAAGGTCCTAAGTCTGGCGGGAGCAAGGAATTCCAGCACTGGTCTTATGAAGCTAATACTTGATAGGGCAGGGGTAACGTGGTAGAATATTATCGTGATTTTTAGAAGTCATCTTGTTGGGCGAAGTCTTATGGAAGGTCATCTTATCGGGGACGGTATTTAGAGATGACGTTTTGTTGAGGGCTACGTCTTTGGTTAGACGACGGAAACATAAAGGAGGTTTGGACTTATGTACAAGCAGGAGTATGATCGTTGGGCAGCATTTAACTTGGAGGATCCGGATCTGTTGCCGGAGCTTTTAAAGGTCAAGGATAATGACGAGGAGATCAAGGATCGCTTCGCCGTTTCCCTGCAGTTTGGCACGGCGGGCCTTCGCGGAACGCTGGGAGCGGGCACGAACCGCATGAATATCTGGGTGGTTCGTCAGGCAACGCAGGGGTTGGCAAATTGGGTTCTGACCCAGGGCGGCAACCAGACCGTAGCCATTTCCTACGACAGCCGCTTAAAGAGTGACGTATTTGCCAAGGAGGCAGCAGGCGTGCTTGCAGCTAACGGCATTAAGGTCCGCATTTACGACGCGCTGATGCCCGTGCCCGCGCTTTCCTTTGCAACGAGATATTATAACTGCAACGCAGGCATTATGGTGACGGCTTCCCATAACCCTTCGAAGTACAATGGATATAAGGCATATGGTCCTGACGGCTGTCAGATGACGGATGACGCGGCGGCCATCGTTTACGCGGAGATCCAGAAGACGGACGTGCTTACCGGCGCGAAGGTTATGTCCTTTGCGGAGGGCGTTGAGCAGGGACTCATCCGTTTTGTGGGCGATGACTGTAAGAAGGCCTTCTATGAGGCAATTGAGGCGAGACAGGTTCGTCCCGGTCTGGCAAAGACCAGCGGATTAAAGCTTGTTTACTCCCCTTTGAACGGTACGGGACTTGTGCCTGTTACCAGAATCCTGCATGACATGGGAATCACGGACGTGACCATCGTTCCCGAGCAGGAGTATCCGAGCGGATATTTCACCACCTGCCCTTACCCTAACCCTGAGATTTTTGAGGCGCTGAAGTATGGTCTTGAGCTTGCAAAGAAGGAAGGCGCAGACCTGATGCTGGCAACGGATCCCGACGCGGACCGCGTGGGCATTGCCATGAAGTGTCCGGATGGCAGCTATGAGTTGGTTTCCGGAAACGAGATGGGCGTTCTGCTCTTAGATTATATTTGCGCAGGCCGCATCGAGAAGGGCACCATGCCGAAGAACCCCGTGGCAGTAATGAGTCTGGTATCCACTCCTTTGGCAGACGCAGTTGCAGCGAATTACGGCGTTGAGCTTCGCCACGTGCTGACTGGATTTAAGTGGATCGGGGATCAGATCGCGCAGCTCGAGGCAGCAGGCGAGGTGGACCGCTTCATCTTCGGTTTCGAGGAGAGCTACGGTTATCTGGCTGGCCCTTACGTACGCGACAAGGATGCCGTGATCGCATCCATGCTGATCTGCGAGATGGCAGCTTACTACAGAAGCATCGGCTCCTCCATCAAGCAAAGGCTTGAGGAGATTTACGCACAGTACGGAAGATACCTGAACAAGGTGGATTCCTTTGAATTCCCTGGTCTTTCCGGCATGGATAAGATGGCTTCCATCATGAAGGGACTTCGCGAGAACGCTCCCAAGGAGTTCGCAGGCATTGCCGTGACGAAGGTGACGGACTATGCGAAGCCTGAGGAGACGGGGTTGCCTAAGGCAAACGTTCTGATCTACGGCCTCGAGGACGGTTCCACCGTGATCGTTCGTCCTTCCGGCACCGAGCCCAAGATCAAGATCTACTTCACCACGAAGGGCAAGGATCTTGCAGAGGCGCAGGCAAAGAAGGATACGCTGGCAGAGGCTGCAAAGGCTATTTTGGCATAAAATTTGATGGACGTAAAGGAGAGACCCGGGAATTGAGCGCAGCATGGTCCGGAAAGGCATTAAAGAAAAAAGCCAGGCAAGATATTGGGAAGAAGTATTTTAGATGTGTTCTTGTTGCCGCAATTGTGCTTCTGGTCGTAAACGTCGGAGGCATTTTGCGGCAAGCAGGAAAGGAAAAGGAACGGGGAAATGTTTATATACAAAACGCGCAGGATCAGAGGGACGAGAACTTTCTCTTTGACCTGTTCCTGATTCACGCGAAATATCATTATAGCTACATTGTAATGCATAAGGATTTTTCTTATACGCCTTCTGAGGCGGGAAAAGCATTGTCCGATGCGTTGGAAAAGTGTTTTCCGTTCAAAGCCGAAGTGATGACGATTGGAGATGACAGCGGTTTTTTCAAGTTTTGGAGTTCACCTGCGGGGAAGAATCCCTTTCATTTTCCGGACTATTTCATACTAGGGCCGGGGCGGGCAGTGCGGTTTGGTTATAATCTGTTGATTCCTTGCCTGAAGCTGATTGGGCTCATTTTTTTCTGCGTGATTGTGATTGCCACAAAGCTGGCAGGATGGTGGTTCTACCTTTCAGTGAGCAAGGGTGAGAGCCCTGGCATCGAAGACATGTTTTCGGAATTCCTTATATTGGTTGAAAACCGTTTGCGAGGCATCTGGATCATCGTGACCATGGTGCTCAAAATCCTTATCTGGAGCGTATTGTTTATCGTGCCGGGATTCGTAAAGGCATTGGAATGTGCCATGGTTCCCTTTATCGTTGCAAGCGAAGGAGAGTTGTCTTCCAAAGAGGTTTTTCAAAGAAGCAGGGAGCTGATGCAGGGTCAAAAAAAGAGGGTATTTCTTTTGTGGCTTTCCTTTGCGGGGTATCTGCTTGTTTATTTGATGATCGCCACGTTGGGACTTGTTTTTTCCAGCGTTTTGACGAGCGTGATCTGGCTTATCTTTTGCGCTGTGTGGCTTTTCCCTTATTGGCAGTTGACTTTCGCAAATCTGTATCTGGAGCTCACTTCGGAAAAGGAAGCGTAATCAAGCATCGCAATGGAAATGCCCTGGCGTGGAGTGATCCGCGACAGGGCAATTTGAATCAGGAAAATAGGAAAAAGACAATTTGAAGGAGAAAAAAATGGGCTATCGTGAGCAGTTTGATTTCTGGCTGGAGAATGATTATTTTGACGTAAAGACTAAGGAAGAGCTCTTGGCCATTCGAAACAATGAGACCGAGGTGGAAGACCGGTTTTACCGCGAGTTGGAATTTGGCACGGGCGGGCTTCGCGGCGTAGTTGCGGCGGGCACGAACCGCATGAACGTATATACCGTAAGAAAGGCGACGCAGGGACTTGCAAATTATATCCTAAAGCAGGGCACGCAGGCAAAGGGCGTTGCCATTTCCTTTGACAATCGCCGCATGAGTACGGAATTTGCCCAGGAGACGGCGCTTTGTTTGGCGGCGAACGGGATCAAGGCCTATATTTTTGAGAGCCTTCGTCCCACGCCGGAGCTGTCCTTTGCGCTGAGAACGCTCGGCTGCACTGCCGGCGTCATGGTGACGGCAAGCCACAATCCGCCGGAATATAATGGTTATAAGGTATATTGGGAGGACGGTTCCCAGATCACGGCCCCCAGGGATAAGGAGATCATCGGCGAGGTTCGGGCGGTGACGGATTTTGCGTCCGTAAAGACCATGAGCAAGGAAGATGCCATGGCGGCAGGTATGTATCAGGTGATTGGGAAGGAGATCGATGACCTCTTTATCGCAGAACTGAAGAAACAGATCCTTCATCCTGAGGTGATCGAGGAGATGGCGAAGAATTTTAAGATCGTATACACGCCTCTTTGCGGCACGGGAAACAAGCCCGTGCAGAGAGTGCTGAAGGAACTGGGATTCCAGAATGTTTACGTGGTTCCGGAGCAGGAGAACCCCGACCCGAACTTCACGACGCTTGAGTATCCGAATCCCGAAGATCCAAAGGCGTTTACCTATGCGCTTCGCCTGGCGAAGGAGAAGGATGCGGACGTGGTGATGGCGACGGATCCTGACGCAGACCGCCTCGGCATTTATGCGAAGGATTCAAAGACGGGAGAATACAAGGCATTTACGGGCAACATGTCGGGCATGCTCCTGGCGGAATATATTCTTCGCGAGCGCACGGCCATGGGACGGATGCCGGAGAATCCTGCGCTGGTAACAACCATCGTGACGACGAACATGACCTTCCCGATCAGCAAGGCCTACGGCGTGAAGCTCATCGAGACGCTGACGGGATTTAAGTACATTGGTGAGCAGATCAAGTTCTTTGAGGAGAACCACAGCTACAATTACGTATTTGGACTGGAGGAGTCCTATGGATGTCTTGCCGGAACCCATGCGCGGGACAAGGATGCCATCGTGGCGGTGACCTGCCTTTGCGAGGTGGCGGCTTACTGCAAGAAACAGGGGAAGACTCTCTGCGACTTCATGACGGAAATCTATGAAAAATACGGATATTTCAAAGAAGGTCAGTACACCATTACCATGAAGGGAATCGACGGCGCGAAGCAGATCGCCCAGACGATGGAAAAGCTTCGCCGGAATCCGCCGAAGTATATTGGCGAGAGCAAAGTGTTAAAGCTTCGAGATTACCTTACGGATGAGATTTTGAACGTCGAGAAGGGGGAGAAGACCCCTATGGGCCTCCCGAAATCCAACGTTTTGTATTTTGAACTTCCTAACGATGAGTGGTGCTGCGCAAGACCCTCCGGCACGGAGCCCAAGATCAAGTTCTATATGGGCGTAAAGGGAACGAGCGAAGCGGATGCCCAGGAGCGACTGACAAAGCTCACGGAGGACTTAAAGGCCCTTTTGTAGCAAGAATCTTCCGAGGAATGCCTCGCCAGAAGGGACGAAGCCTGCGTGGGAGGTAAAGTTGGCAAGAATCTTCCGAGGAATGCCTTGCCAGAAGGGACGGAGCCCTCACGGGAGGCAAAAAGCAACAGATGCAGGACAAATGCTGCCACGCGTTGCCTTTCAAGAAGCATGAATGCAACAAAAGCAACATGTTGAGGCATCATGGAGAATTATGTTGTTTATTTAGGCAGTACGAGGTTGAAAAAGCAACATGGCAGAGATCGATGGCGGATAGTTGTTGTTTATTCGGAATATTCGAGGCTGAAAAGGCAAAGTGACAGAAGTAATGTCGGACATATGTTGCTTTCGCCTGTGAAGCAAGACGAAAAAACAACAAACCCGTAGAAAACGCGGAAGTATGTTGATTTTGAAGGCACCGCCACAAACTACAATTTATCGAGCTGTTTATTGATGCACAAATTGAGATTTGACGAGATCTAATAGCTTGTATAATTGTGTCAGCAGAGTTATGTTTGTGAGATTTACCGCTGGGTTACGGAAAATGTCAGTTCCAGCCGTAGCCTTAAGGAAGAAGCTACCCCTGAAAAGCGAGAAATGACGGAATCAGCCGTAGCCTTAAGGAAGAAGCTACCCCTGAAAAGCGAGAAATGACGGAATCAGCCGTAGCATTAAGAAAGAAGCTACCCCTGAAAAGTGAGAAATGACGGAATTAGCCATAGTTCCTAGAAGAATACTACATAGAAAGATGAAAAGGCGCGCCAGGTAGTCTTTGCAAGGGTTTTCAAAAGAAAAAGACTATGCAGGAAGGCAAAGTGGTGCATGGCGTAGTCTTAAGGAGAAAAGAATGCAGGTATGGGAAAGTTTACGTTTGCGAATTTAAAGAAAACTTTATACTATTTGCAGCGAAATGGTATTCGCAACACGTGGGATGCGGCGAGGGAACGTCTTTCGGCGGTGGAGGAGTATTCCTTCAAACCGCTTTCCGAGGAGGAAAAAAAGGCGCTGCGGGAACAGGCGAGAGAAAGTATTCGCAATTGGAGCGCGGCGGAGGAAGAAGTACCGACGTTCAGCATTTTGGTCCCGGCTTACCGAACCAATCCTGCGTTTTTAAAGGATTTGGTCATTTCCTTACGAGAACAGGTCTATCCGTTTTGGGAGCTGATTCTCCTGGATGCGTCAGGAGACGAGAGCGTGCACGCGGCGCTGGAGGAGATTTGTGCGGAAACGCGCGTGACGATATTTTCGGAGAACGTAGCCGATGACGAGGACGATGCCGTGAACGTCGGAAGCCTTTGTTACGTGCGCCTTGCGGAGAACGGTGGCATTTCGGTGAATACCAATGCAGGCATCTCGCATGCGCATGGAAGATACGTTGGTCTTCTGGATCATGATGACGTATTGACGCCGGATGCGCTGTATGAGATGGCGAAGGCCATCTGCGGAAGGAAGGAAGGAGTATCGGCAGCGGAGACAAGGCAGTCACTGGCGGAAGAGATAAGGCAATCCGAGGTAACGGAGACAAGGCAGTCACTGGCGGAAGAGATAAGGCAATCCGAGGTAACGGAGGCAAGGCAGTCGCTGGCGAAGGAAGCAAGGCAATCCGGGACAGAGGAGGCTAGGCTGTTCTGGACAGAGAATGCACCGCTTGTCCTATATTCGGATGAAGATAAGTGGGACGGCGAGCAGTATTATGAACCAAACCTGAAGGAAGATTTTAATCTGGATTTATTGCTGTCGAATAATTACGTTTGCCATTTTCTGGTGATGGAGCGCGAGCTATTCCGAAAGCTCCGGCTTCGGAAGGAATTTGACGGGGCGCAGGATTATGACCTGGTTCTTCGCGCTGCTGCGGAGATCATGGAAAGAGGTCTCGTGCCGGAGACGGCCATCCGTCACGTGCCGAAGGTGCTTTATCACTGGCGGTGTCACGGCGATTCCACGGCGGAGAATCCCCAGAGCAAGCTCTATGCCTATGAAGCTGGAAAGCGGGCCTTGCAGGAATTTGCGAATGAGCAGGGTTGGAACGCGGATGCCGTGGATTTGAAGCACGTGGGATTTTATCGGTTAAACTATGGAGTAGACGTAAAGTCAGATGGTATCAGGAGGCAGGAAGAGAATCCTGTTTTGGCGAATCGCTTTGATCTCGGGGCAGTAGGAGGGAAAGTCTTGGATGAGCGCGGACAGGCGCTTGCAGGAGGCCGCATGGCGGAGGATGGAAGCGTATTCTATGAAGGCTTGAAGGAAGGCTTTAGCGGTCCCCTTCACAGGGCTGTCCTGACGCAGGACGCAGAGGCGGTTGATCTTCGTTGCATCTGCGTCGCAAAAGAATTTTGGCCTTTGTTCGAAAGCGTCGTCGGCGTTCCCTACCGTACCCGCAAGACTATGGAATGCAAGGAGTTAGGTGGCACGGACGCGTCAGCGCCGCAGATCGCAATTTTTGATGCCGGCACGCTCCCGGAGGGCGTGGACGTGAAGGCGCTGAGCCTTGCCTTTTGCAAGGAACTGCGGGAGCGCGGAAAGCGGATCCTGTGGGATCCGAAACTTGCAGTAAGAACGGGGGATAAAAAGAATCATCAGGTGCCCTGACAGAAAAGTGACCGATAAGTCACGGGGATTGGTGGCTCTGAGAGTTAGGATGCCGAGGCGGAAGGAAAAAGAGAAGGAGTTCATATGGCAGTTGTCACGGTGGTCATCCCGAATTACAAGGGAATCAAGTTCATAGAGGAATGTCTTGCCTCCCTGTATGATCAAGTGGAGGGGACGCCGGAGTATGAGGTTTTGGTCGTGGACAATGCCTCGGATGACGGGAGCGAGGAATTGATCCGTGAGAAATTCCCGCAAACGCGCCTTGTTTGTCTCGATTCCAACACGGGCTTTTGTCATGCCGTGAACGTCGGGATCCAAAACAGCGAAAGCCCCTTTGTGCTTCTTCTAAACAATGACACGAAGGTCTATCCGGATTTTATCAAGAATCTGTATCAGACCATAAACAGATCCAAGAAGATTTTCTCCGTGAGCGCGGCTATGCTTGCGTGGGACAAGCCGGAACTCATGGACGATGCCGGTGACGTCTATACAATTCTGGGCTGGGCGATCGCAAGGGGCAAAGGCAAGCCTTATGCAGCGTATCAAAAGCGCGTCAAGGTCTTTTCCGCCTGCGGCGGCGCGGCGCTGTATCGGCGCTCCGTTCTGGATGAGATCGGATTGCTTGATGAGAATCATTTCGCGTATCTTGAGGACCTTGACCTTGGATGGAGAGCAAGGATCCACGGCTACGTGAACGTGTACGAACCTTTAGCCAGAGTGATCCATTACGGCAGTGCTTCCACGGGCTCCCGTTACAATGAATGGAAGACACGCCGCGCGGCGGCAAACAGCGTTTACGTAATCGCGAAGAACGAGCCGTTTCTCCAGAAACTGATCAATCTGCCATTTTTGCTTGCGGGTTTTGGCATTAAATTTTTATTTTTTGTCAGGAAAAGAATGGGAATGATTTATCTGAAAGGACTGATGGATGGCATAAGGTTAAGTGCCTCAAAGGAAGGCAGGGGGCATAAGGTTCCTTTTCAGCCAAGGAAGTTTTTGAATTACGTGATAATCGAGATGGAGCAAATGGTTTGGTGGATCCATAAATGAGCGATCGGTTGCCGGAAACCGGTCGCTTTTTGTTTGTCAACTTTAAATCGTAATTTGGAAGAACCTTCTTGCGTGGTAAGTCGTTATATGTGACGTAAGCGTACGTAATGACGTTTCGACCAATTTTATCAGGAGGGAAATATGATTAAGAGCGGGATGAAAAAAAGAATTCTGACGACGTGTATTATGGTTGGGCTGGTGCTGTGCTCGGGCTGCGCGAAGCGTGGCACGGAGGGTGCTCCCAAAATTATGGAACAATCCACGTCGAAATCAGATCAAACGGCAGCGCAAACAGACGTGGATCAAATTTTGAAAAATCAAAAAATCATTTTTATTATGTCCGTCTCCTCGTATGAAGACCCCTATGCGGCGGGCTATTTTATTGATGCGAGTGGGAAAAAGCATCGTTATGAATTGTATGACAGGGGACCTTTTCGATCCATTGAGGAGGAATATGCATTCCTTTTAGAACGTTATGACGAGTTCGAACCGGCAGAGGGGTTTGAAGATCAATTGTTTCAGGATTGCGTGGGAAACTTATGTCTTGTGAACCCTGAGGCGCCTAGGGAAAAAGAGGGGACAGTCATCATGGATTATCCGTACAAGGCATTATACGGGATCCGCCAGAAGGATGGACGGGAGGAGATTGTTTTTCTGGAATCTGACACGGGTATCCGTGAGAGTTTGAAGGATCCGCATGCAGAGAAACTGTATGAAGCATTTGGAGAATCGTGGTATTTGCTGAAATAGGCTTTATCCAAACGAATGCCGGAATCTATTAACGGGCGAGGCGCACAAAATAAGTTTGCGGGGAATGGGAGGTCTGCCTTAATTGGCAGGCCTCTTTTTTATACGCATTTCATATATTGACAGACGAGGTATGTTATACTACAATATAATTGTTTCGATTAAATCGTTTTACCAGAGTCTGGGAGGATTATAAACGTGAAGCAAAGAATACTCATAACTTTATTAGCCTGCGTGATGCTTTTGGCGGGGTGTGAGAAGGCGGCGGCGCCGCAGGAGAGCACGGATGGAAAACCGCGTCCGACGATTGTGCCCAATGCATACGTAGAACCTACGGAGGCACCTTCGATAACAATGGGAGGCTATCCCTGGCTGGATACCAATCTGAAAGAGAATCTGACGGAAGGCATGGAATTGTCTCCAAAAGATGATTTTTATTTATACGTGAATTATGACTGGCTTATGAATTCGGAGATACCGGACGGTTATTCCGAATTGGTAGGCGTGTTGGAATCTCTGGAAGACCAGGCGCGGGATTTTTTTGCGATCCTTGAAGATGAAAGCGTTACGGGGCGGGACGCAGACTTGATGAGGGACATATTTGGCATTGTGTTTGACTGGGACGCGAGAAATGCCGATGGCATAAAGCCAATGATGAAAACGCTGGAAGACATTCGCGGGATCAGCAGCATGGAGGAGCTGGAGGAGTTTCTTTGTGATCCGGAGAAAACCTTCAAGGTTCCCCTGTTTGTGACGTTTGAAAACGTGTTGAACATGGACAATTCCTTCCAATATCTCTTCGCAATCAGGTCAGGTAAGTTTATCCTAGGTGATCCTGAGGAATATGAGACACGCACGGAATTGGGGAATCGTACCTATGAAGCGGCTAAGGACTTTGTACGAAAGATGCTGGTTCGCGCAGGATATGACGAAAAAGAGGCCGACGAGGTTTTTGAAGCAACCATCGAGCTGGAAACAAAACTGGCAAAGGGCATGAAGGATAGCGGAAATGCTTGGTTATACGAGAAGCCAAGCGAGAAAGAGTTATGGTACTATTCCACAAATTTTCCGCTTATGCAGGTGGTGGACGCATATGGATATGGGGATGCCAATTCCTGCGCTTGCGAGAATCTGCAGTATCTTAAGAATTTGGACGGAATCTATAAAAAGAAAAATTTAGGAAAGATCAAGGACTACTTAACGGTCAAGTTTGTAATGGAAGCGGCGAGTTTTCTGGATCAAGAGAGCAATGCCGCGCACGGGGAATACAGCAACAGGGTATATGGCAGAAACGGTGAGGCTTCTTATGAGACGCTCATGTATTTTAACTTTATAAGAAGTTATTGGGGTGACCTAATGATGCGAACCTATTTGCTAAAGCATGACGCGAAACCGGAGAAAGAGCGTCTCGAAAAGCTGATTCGAGAGGTGATTGCCGAATATCGGGAAATGTTGCAGGAAGAAGACTGGCTTTCGGCGGAGACAAAAGCCAAGGCGATTGAAAAACTGAATTACGTAAGGATCCTGGCCGGATATCCGGAGAATCTGCGAAGTTACGATTCGGTGGACGTGAAGGGCATGAACTATTGGGAATTTGGTAAGCTGAACAATCGTTTGCTCCGAGAGGCTGACGCTGCCAAAACAAATGGTACGGCAGACAAAGAAAGTTGGAATGACTCGCCAATGTATGGTACTGCGGTCTACAGTGTAGGAAACAATTCGATCACGATTCCGCTGGCCCTTCTTTTTGGGGACTGGTACCATGAAGGCACGTCTGATGAGGAGTTGTACGCTTGGGTTGGTACGGTTATAGGGCATGAGATATCCCATGCATTCGATTCGCAGGGCGCTACTCGGAATAAGGACGGACAAAGTACGGACTGGTGGTCTGCGGAAGACAAGAAAGCATTTGAGGGCAGAATGGAAAAACTGCAGGCTTATTTTGGAAACGTGACCGTGTGGGAGGGGAATCCGGTTTCGGCGGAGAAGATCTGCGACGAAGCCTGCGCGGACATAGGCGGCATGAAGGTGATGCTGCGGCTTGCAAAAAAGCAGGAAAACTTTGATTACGACAAGTTCTTTAGGTCTTTCGCGGAGTCAAGACGGGCGTTGGATTCGCGGGAGTATCAGGAATACAAGATGCTAAGGGACGTTCATCTTGCCTATTTCCTGAGAGTAAATTCCACGTTGCAGCAATTTGAGGAATTTGCGGAAACCTATGATTTGAAGGAAGGAGACCGCATGTATTTGGCACCGGAGGATCGGGTGCAGGTGTGGTAAAGTATACATTGACAGGCGAGGTATGACGTGAAAGAACGCCAGGTGGTGGTAACGCTGGTCCAGGAAGGATTTAAGGACGATTACTTCTGTGTAGACGGGGAGTCGAATGCCAGGTGGTGCGTGTACAGACATTGGTCAGTGAGCCGAGAGAGTGGATGATAAGGGGCGTTATTACGTAACCGTAAAAAACTGTACGCCGGAGAGATGCGGAAAACGATCTACGCAACGGTGATGAAGGGAAACAAGGCGGTGAGCAATACCTACCGCTACAGCATTGAGTCCTACGTGGCAAATACAAAGTAATGATAACGTGCGAGAGAGGCCTGCCTTAACCGGCAGGTCTCTTTTTCTTGTGGCATTTCTTAATTTCCCTTAAGAATTACCTTCATAAATTCTTAAATTGCGGTTTTGGGGTGCCTGCCTTATAATGAAGACGATAGGTAACCGTGACCAAATTTCATATAAAGGGCTAAGCTGTAAAGGCTTGCGGCGGGTTGGATATGATAAAGGACAATCAGAAGGTTTTCAACCGAATGCTGGTTTTGATTGATGCCCTGATCACGGCGGTCTCGTTGATTCTGGGTTACGTCATAAAGTTCTACGTGCTCCTCGATGGGCCGGGCCCCGGCGTTTTGCCGCTTCGGGATTATATTTTCCTCTTGGTTTATATTATCCCTGGCTATATGGTGCTTTATTACCGCTTTGGCGTTTATACGCCGAAGCGTACCGTTCGCAGAAGATTCGAGATCTTCGACGTTATCAAGGCTAATACCGTGGGAATGGCCGCGCTGATCATCATTATTTATTTGGTCGTGCGGGAATTTAATTATGCCAGATCCGTGCTGGCATTGTTTTATGTTCTGAACTGTTTTCTGACCGGGATGTCTAGGGTAATCTTAAGAAAGACCCTGCAGACCATCCGGAAAAAGGGCTATAACGTTAAGCACATTCTGTTGGTGGGGTATTCCAGGGCGGCTGAGGAGTACGTGAAACGCATTCTGGAGAATCCGCAGTGGGGATATCAGGTCAGCGGTTTTTTGGATGATCACGTGCCGGTGGGAACCTTATATAAAGGCATTCCCGTGCAGGCAACGATCGAGGCGCTTCCAAAGATGCTCGCGGAAAACGAGTGGGACGAGGTGGCCATCACCCTTTCCCTTCGGGATTATGATTATCTGGGCGAGATCGTCGGAATCTGCGAAAAGTCCGGCGTGCACACGAAGTTCATTCCGGATTACAACAGTCTGATTCCTACGAGGCCATACACGGAGGATCTGATGGGACTTCCGGTGATCAACATCCGGTACGTGCCGCTGACAAACACGGGAAATGCCATGATCAAGAGGGCTGCAGACATTCTGGGTTCGCTGTTTGGCATCATCGTTACGTCCCCCGTAATGCTTGTCTGTGCCGTATTGGTAAAGCTGACAAGCCCGGGACCGGTTATTTTCAAGCAGGAGCGCGTCGGACTGCACAATAAGCCCTTCGCGATGTACAAGTTCAGGAGCATGGCAGTCCAGGCACCTTCCGAAGAAAAAAAGGCTTGGACGACGAAGAATGATCCGAGAGTGACGAGGGTTGGCAAGATCATGCGAAAGACAAGCCTGGACGAGCTTCCGCAGCTCTTTAACATTCTAAAGGGAGACATGAGTCTTGTGGGACCGAGGCCTGAGAGGCCACTCTTTGTTGAAAAGTTCAAGGAAGAGATCCCAAGATACATGGTAAAGCATCAGGTCAGACCAGGCCTGACGGGATGGGCGCAGGTGAACGGCTACCGCGGAGACACCTCCATCCGGAAGAGGATCGAATGTGACATTTATTACATTGAAAATTGGTCCATCTGGTTCGACGTAAAGATCATCATTATGACGTTCTTTACGGGATTTATCAACAAAAATGCATATTAATACAAATGTTTTAAGGTAATGGGAGAAAGAAGAATGGCTAGGAACGGTAAGAAGAAAAGTACAACTAAGATCATTATTTTTGCAATGGAGCTGATCATCGTGGCGCTCCTCGGCGTGGCGTGCTACGTGGTGGTGAGGGCATTCGGAACGGATCCGGAGAACGAAGGCATCAGCATCGTGGAATTGCATGAGGAAAAACTGGCGATTGCCGAGGAAGTAAAGCAAAGCGAGACCATGAAGGGATACATGAACGTTGCACTTTTCGGCGTGGACATCAGCCGTGAAAAGAAAAATGACAGTGGTGCAACGGTTGGACTTTTGCCCGCAAATGATCTTCGCAAGAGCGGACTTTTGAAGGGCTTCCGCAGTGACGCCATGATGATCGCAAGCGTTAACCTGGACAACGGCGACATCAAGCTGGTCAGCGTTTTGCGTGATACTTTCCTGAATACCGGAGACACTTACAGCAAGTGTAATGCCGCATATGCAAGAGGCGGCGCCGAGGCGGCCGTAAAGATGCTGAACTCCAATCTTGACATGAACATTGAGAATTTTGTGACCGTCAGCTATTGGGCATTGGTGGGCGTGATCGATGCCCTTGGCGGCGTTGACATCGACGTTGACAGCAACGAACTGGTACACTTGAACAACTACGGCATCAGCATTGGCCAGACCATGAACGTAACCTATCAGAAGTTGGCAAGCCCTGGCTTCCAGCATTTGACCGGCATGCAGGCGGTTGCATATTGCCGTATCCGTTACGTAGGTAACGATTTCGCCCGTACCGCTCGTCAGCGAGAGGTCATCAAGGCCATCGAAGTGGAAGCAAAGAAGGCAGACGTAAACAGCCTTTTGGACGCATTCAACGCCGTACAGTCTGACATCTACACCAGCCTTCATGCAGATGACATCACGACTTTGATCACTCACGTTATGGATTACAGGATCGTGGACGAAGGCATGTTCCCTCAGGAGGATAACCTCAGCGTAAAGAACATGGGCGCAAAGGGAAGCTGCGTTGTACCGGAAGATCTGGAGAAGAACGTAAAATGGCTTCACGAGTTCCTGTTTGGCAACACGGATTATACCGTGACCAACACCGTAAAGGATTACAGTAAATACATCAAGTCTTATTCATCCAAGTATTAATGGCGTGAAACCTGATCAGAGGATGGAACAAAGCGGGGAGCCTTATCGGGCTCCCCTTTTTAGAAGAAAGGCGGTGGGGAACGTGAAAATAGACGTGATCATTCCAACCTATAAACCGGGGGAGGAATTGTTTGAGTTGTTGGACCGGCTGGGAAAGCAAAGTCTGCCCGTGAACAAGGTCATTTTGATGAACACGGAAAAATCTTATTTCAGGAAACTGATGAACGGAAGGAAGCTCGTGGAAGAGTATCCTTTTGTCTCTGTTTTTCACTTGAAAAAAAAGAATTTTGATCATGGCAGGACGAGGCATCTTGGCGTATTGCGCTCAGACGCGGACATTTTTGTGACGCTGACGCAGGACGCCATGCCGGAGAATGAGTATTTGTTGGAGAATTTGACGAAAAACCTGTCAGGAAAGGTGGCCGTTGCATATGGCAGGCAACTGCCCAAAAGAGATTGCGGCGTGCTGGAGAGGATTTCCAGACAGTTTAATTATCCGGAGCATTCCATGCTGAAGGGAAAGGATGACGTAAAGCGCCTTGGAATCAAAACGTATTTTTGCTCCAACGTTTGCGCGGCATACCGCAGGGACGTCTACGATCAGCTAGGCGGATTTATCCGGCATACGATCTTCAATGAGGACATGATCTACGCCGCCGGCGCGATTCAAAACGGATGGTTCGTATCCTATGAGGCTGACGCGCTGGTGGTGCATTCCCATAATTATACCTGCATGCAACAGCTTCACCGTAATTTTGACCTTGGCGTCTCCCAGGCGGATCATCCGGAGATATTTGCAAAAGTGAAATCGGAATCCGAGGGAAAGAAGCTGGTGAAGAACACGATCCTCGCGTTAAAGGACCGGGGCGAGACGGGAAAGATCCCGTATTTTCTGACGCAGTGCTGCTTTAAGTATGCGGGATACCTTTTGGGAAAGCGTTACCGCAAACTTCCGAAAGGTTTGGTCCTTCTGCTTTCTGATAACAAACAATATTGGAAAAATGAAACCAAATCAACGTAAAAAAGACACAAAACGTACACAAAGCCATTCTATACTGAGTCCATAAGCTTCAGAGGAAAAGGGGTGTACTAAAATGAGTGATGACAATCTGTATCCGGGAATGAATTTTGATCCCATGACGGGAGAGAGACTAAGACCCGAGGGGGATGCGCAAAAGCCTGCGGAGAACCAGGCACCGGCGCAGGCGAGGGAAGCCGGGCAGGCTCCGGAGACGGCATCTTATCAAGTATTGACGGCGGGACAGGCAAGCGCGGTGTACCAGGCTCCCGTGGCTGAGTACGCCAATACGACTTCTGCGCCTGTTGCTGGGCAAGTATATGCGGCGGATCCCGCGCCTGCAGCTGAGCAGGTACGCGTGGCAGATCCCATGCCGGTAACCGAGCAAGTATCTTCGCCCAGTCCTGCACCTGTAATCGGGCAGGAAAGCGTTGTGCGGCAGACTCCCGCGACTTCCGCGTATTTTGACCGCGTGAGCGAGGCTCCCGTGCGCGAAAACAATGACAAATGGGCTGACGTTTATGCCAAGGAAATGAATAAGGGCAGGAAAGCCAAGAGCGTCAAGAAGGCGAAGGAGAAGAAGCAGGGCGGCGGGTTCTTTAAGAAGGCAGCTGCGGCTGCAGCCCTGGCAGTCATCTTCGGCGGCGTGGCAGGCGGAACCTTCTACGGCATCTGTGCCGCAACGGGCGTATGGGAGAAAAACGCGGCGGCAAACGTGCCTGCAGTGATCGAGGTTAAGCCTGCTCTCGAGCAGGATAAGCCGGTCGTTAAGCCTAAGGACATCACCCAGATCATAGAGGGCGGTGAAATTTCCATCGCAAATCCTGAAAGCGTACAGCTGGTGACCACGGACATGTCGGAAATGGTTGAGGAAGTGATTCCTGCCATGGTGACGATCTTAAACACCGGAGAAGAAGAGCGTGACTGGTGGGGCAGATCCTACACGCCTCAGGGCGGAGGTACCGGCGTTATCATCGGGGAGAACGAGACGGAACTTTTGATCGTGACCAATTATCACGTTGCAAGAGATTCCAAAAAACTTGAGATTACGTTCATTGATGATACTACCCTGGAGGCAAAGGTAAAGGGCATGGATCCTGACATGGATCTTGCAGTTTTGGCTGTTAGTTTGAATGACTTAAGTGGGGAAACAAAGTCCAAGATCGTTATTGCAAAGCTTGGAGACAGCGACAACTTAAAGCTCGGACAGCCTGCAGTCGTGATCGGTAATGCGCTTGGTTACGGCATTTCCGTGACGGACGGCGTCATCAGTGCCCTAAACCGTGAAATGACCACGGAGGACGGCAACAAGGGTACCTTTATTCAGACGGATGCGGCAGTAAACCATGGTAATTCCGGCGGCGCGCTGGTGAACATCAAGGGCGAGCTGATCGGCATCGTATCCAACAAGATGCAGGGAGAAAGCGTTGAGGGCATGGGCTATGCCATTCCCATCAGTGCGGCAAGTCCCATCATCAAGGAACTCATGGAGTATCAGATGAGAACGGATCTCGTTGCAGAAGACGAGCAGGGTTATCTGGGCGTAAAGCTTCAGAACGTTAGTGATGAGGCAAGCGTGTACTATGGTCTTCCCGAAGGCGGTTACGTATACTACGTGGTTGAGGGAAGCGGTGCTGAAAAGGCCGGCATCAAAAAAGGTGACGTCATCACCAAGATTGAAAAGACGAGAATTTCGTCCAATGCGGATGCCAGGGCACTCCTGCAGTACTACAAGCAGGGCGAGGAAGTTACCGTTTATTACAGCCGCCTTGAGGACGGAGAGTACGTGTCTCACGAAGTTAAGGTGACGCTTGGCGCTGCGGAAGCATCTAAGTAAATGGAATTGCATGAATGAAATGACGTCCAACGGATTTGAATACGTGTAAGGAGATCGCGCGGGAATGGTTCCGCGCGATCTCTTTTTTGCGTAAAATCATAACTTTTAGAAATCTGCCGGGCGTCTAGTTTTTTAGAATGGCTTATGATATAATACATGCAAAATCACTTGTTAACAAGGGGCAGTAGGAAAGCGTAAGGAGGGCAAAAACGTGAAGTTGACGGAATTAGAGAAGATACACGCAAGAAAGGTTCGTGCCATGTTGCCGGAATGCATGGTGCTTTTAAGGAAAAACGGAGATTTCCCGCTGGAGGAGCCCTGTCAGGTCGCTCTTTACGGCAGCGGCGCCCGCAATACGCTGCGAGGTGGCACGGGATCAGGAGAAGTATATTCTCACTTTGCGATCTCCATTGAGAAGGGGCTGGAGAGGGCTGGTTTTACCATTACGACCAAGGATTGGCTGGATGCGTATGATGAGATCATAGAGGACGCTCACGATGATTTTGTGCGCGAGGTGAAAAAGCGCGCGAAAGAGAAGCACGTAAATGCCGTGGTGGAAGGCATGGGCGCCGTGATGCCACAGCCGGAATACGATCTTCCGCTGGAAGCGGACGGGGACGTGGCGATCTACGTGCTCTCGAGGATTTGCGGAGAGGGAAATGACCGTAAGGCGGAGCAGGGAGACATTTTGCTTACGAATACGGAAGTCCGCGACATTTTGGCGCTGCAAAACAGCTTCCCGAAGTTCATGTTGGTTCTGAACGTGGGTGGCCCCGTTGATCTGACAAAGGTGTCAGAAGTTGACAACATTTTGTTGCTGTCACAGCTTGGAGCCTTGACGGGAGCCAGTTTTACAGACGTTTTGCTTGGAAAGACCAATCCTTCCGGCAAGCTGGCAACGACTTGGGCTGCATGGGACGATTACTGCAAGCTTGGAGATTTTGGCGACAGGGATGATACCAGATACCGCGAGGGAATCTACGTTGGATACCGGTATTTTGATTCGGTTGGGAAGGCACCGGCATATCCTTTTGGATTCGGCCTTTCTTACACGGAATTTGAGATCGGGGAAGGACGTGCGGAGATTTGCGGAGAACTGGTGACGGTGAAGTTTGAGGTAAAGAACGTAGGGGACCGTGCCGGTAAGGAGTCCGTGCAACTCTACGTTTCCGTGCCGCAGGGGAAGCTCGATCAGCCTTATCAGACGCTCGCCGGATTTGCAAAGACAAAGACCCTTGAACCCGGGGAGAGCCAGGAGCTGGTGATCGCGTTTGCCATGTCGGACTTGGCTTCCTACGATTCCGAGAATTCCTGCTATTTGCTGGAGAAGGGAACGTACGCGTTAAGGCTCGGAAGGAACAGCCGCGACACGGCCATCTGCGGCGCCGTGCAGTTGAAAAAGGACGTTGTGACCAGACAGGTGCGTCACGTCCTTGGCACCACGGATTTTGAAGATTTTAAGCCGGAGGCCCGCGAGGAAGAAAAGCTTCCGAAGGAGGTCAACGTACTGACCTTGGATCCGAAGGCGATCCAGACGGAAAAGATATCCTACAAGGCGGATCCGGAGATCGATCCGAGTCTGCATGACCTGACGGATGAAGAACTGGTTTATTTGTCACTTGGGGCATTTGATCCCAGTGACAAGCGCTGGAACGGCGTCGGCAATGCAGGCAGAAGAGTGGCCGGAGCCGCCGGTGAGACCACGGGTAAGCTGTTGGATAAGGGCATTCCCGCGCTGAGCATGGCGGATGGTCCTGCCGGCCTTCGCCTTAGTAAGAAATACTGGGTGGACGAGAACGGAGCCCACGGACTTGGAGACGTGATGCTTCCCGGCCTTTCTGACTTCCTGCCTGCACCCGTTGCGTTAATGTTGAAGCTGAAGGGACAAAAGCGGCCGAAGAAGGGTGCTGAGATCCAAAGCCAGTATTGCACGTCTATCCCCATCGGCACGGCGATCGCACAGAGCTGGAACCTCAAGCTGGCACAGCGCTGCGGTGACGTCGTTGGACGTGAGATGACGGAATTTGGCGTGGATCTGTGGCTTGCGCCGGCATTGAACCTGCACCGCGACGTCCGTTGCGGCAGAAACTTTGAATATTATTCCGAGGATCCCTTGGTCAGCGGAAAGTTTGCCGCTGCCATTACAAACGGCGTTCAGCGTCACCCGGGACGCGGCGTGACCATCAAGCATTACGCGGCAAACAATCAGGAGACCAATCGTTCCTGCAATAACAGCTGCGTCAGCGAGAGAGCCATGAGGGAATTGTATCTCAAGGGCTTCCAGATCTGCATCCGCGAGGCTCAGCCCGCGACGGTCATGACCTCATACAATCTTCTGAATGGCATTCACACCTCGGAGAGAAAGGATCTGACGGATTGGGTGCTCCGGAAGGAATTTGGCTTCCAGGGCGTTGTCATGACTGACTGGATCGTGGGCGGCATGGATGCGCCGGACGCAGTATATCCCAGCGCAAAGGCATCCCGCATTACGGCCAGCGGCGGAGAGCTTGTCATGCCGGGAAGCAAGCAGGATTATGATGACTTGATGGCAGCATTGAAAGCAGGAAGGCTGACAAGAAAACAGCTTCTGATCAATGCCACAAGAATTCTTGGCCTGATCAGAAGCATGAAAGAGGATGATTGTGATTATTTCTCCATGAGATAACCGTTCAAGTACATGGTATCGATTTTCTTTGTGTCCGCATAGAAATGAATGGTGAAGCTTGTTACCCAAATGGCTTGATGATCATTGACGGGACATACGCGGTAATTGTCAATGCTGAAATCAGGGTCATGGCTTTTGGTGAAGGTTAGCGCGTAATCCACCAGTTCGCTTACGTCAGCGAGAATGGGTTCGGAGTTTTTCCGTCTCTCGTAGTTAGCGTACTGAAGCTTGATCTTTCCGTCGCCCAGATAAGCATCCTGGCCGGATTCGGTATTGATCTCATAGATGCGGCTATAGCCTGCGACCTCGATACAATCATTGGATTTATTGGAATGTAGGTATACCGTGCTATGTGTCAGGTTGCCGTATTCATCGTAGGAATCAATCCGGTCCGTCTGCTCCTTGCTGAGTTGGGCCAGGGCTTTTTTGCCTTTGTAGCCGATGTTTTTGATCTCGCGGTAACAATTCTTGATGGAAGATTTCTCTTCAGCGGTGGGATCGGAGGATGCCAGCATTTTCTTCATGCGGGACATCTGAGAGCGAATGGTCACGTCGTCATAGGTCGTTCCAGGGCAAAGGAGGCTAAAGAAGGTGACTCCCATTGCGGCAAACAAAATCCAGGAGATTGCCTGCTTATTGCCTCTGTGATGCAGGACGTACAGCACAAAATAAATGATCTCACACAGGATCAAAACAATGCCGAAGTAGCGGGGCTCCGTGATGCCGTACTGGCCGATGCGAAGGCCAATGCTCCAACACTGCAGGAGTACAAAAGGCAGAAATACGTAGGGCAGGAAAGTGGCTGCCTTGGTAAGGAACCCTTCCTTTTGGCGCAAGCCGTGGACACAGGTCCAGACGGGCATGCCGATGGAGAAGAGTCCTGTCAGAATGTAGAATATCTTGTTGGAAGGAATGTCATTGGTGAGGAAAATCTTTGCAATGTAAAGGTAAATAATGGCAAAGGAGATCAGGAGCATGGGAAGGAGCACGTACTGGATGCAGACGCGGAAGAACTTTCCGGGCTCCTCATTCTTTCCGGAGATCGCCTTGAGACACATGGGCACGTAAATGCCGCTTGCCAGGAAAATCTCCACCTGTGACAGAAAATCGTCCGTATCAAAAATGAGGGCGTCAAAGATCAATACGATGACCGCGAGGCCTGCGGCGAAGAGGCCGTAGATCACGGTTGCCTTGATCAGTTCCACGAAGGCCTTGGTGGCGTAAACCTCGAAATCTTCTTCTAAGCGGCAGAACATATGCCAGACCGCAAACCCAACCAGGATCACGCCTTGCAGTGCAAGGAGTTTTGCGGCTGTCTCCCTTACAATGTCGGCATCCATGCCAAGAAGCATTTCGCTTTTCGTAAAGAAAATTGCCACGTAGATAATGGCGGAGACCGCGCTCAGGCAATAACCGGCAATCCTGACGATGGGTTTCTTCTTGAAAAGTTCTTCAAAAAACAGGGAACCCGTCGCCGTGATCAGACAGACGTTAGCAAATTTTGTTAAGAATTTATCCGCCTCTCTGCTAAGATCGCCAACGACCAAAGAAAAAGCCAGCGCTGCCAGCATGATGGCAATCATGGTCACGGGATAATCGCGAAAAACATCGATGATGCGGTTCGCCAAAGATTTAATAATTTCCGATAATCCCTTCTTTTGTTTTTTTACTTGGATTTCTTCCTTATTTTCCATAAGAACTCCTTTCAGGCGCATGCTTTGCGCCGTGAGACTTTCTTGGTTAACTAAATCGTACGTTACCGGAAGGGCTTTTTCAATAGGGAAATTGTCACGATTAAGGATGGGGGAGAATGACGTTTGTCATTATTATGTTCACGGGACTCAAATTGAATGGTTGAAGTTTGGCAGATTACGTAACGGGAAATTAGGAAAATGAGATGGAACGTACGGCAGAATAAAAATACAATATTGTTTCTGGCCTTCCTCTTGTTGGCGGGAGTTTGCAACCTGTTTACCAGAACCGGGGTACGATTGATTAATTCCGTGGCTTTCAGCATGGGATTTCTGATATACGCAGGGCTCCTTATTTTTTGGATGCAGTCGGTGCGCGCAAGGATGCTTCCCGGCAGGGCGCGGAGTTACGTGATGTCGTCAGGCGTTCTGATGATTGCGTATCTGGTGCTTCGCGTATGGAAGTTCCGCGTGACGGGACACGCAGTCGTCTGGGACCGCTACGTCAGTTACGCCTATAACGTGCCAATGGTGTTTGTTGCCACGCTGTTTTTGATGACGGCATTGTGTATTCTGAGGGGCGAGCGGGAAAACGTTCTGCGGAAGGAAGGGTATCTGCTTCTCGTACCGGGCGCGTTTTCCCTGCTTGTCATGACAAATGACCTTCATGGGTGGTTTTACCGCCCAAGGGCGGAGCTTTCCTCCTTTGCGATGAATCCGGGCACGTATGACTTTGGAATTGTTTTCGGCTTATTTTATGTTTGGATGGGTCTGAACATTGCAGTGGGAGTCTGGCTTCTCATCAAGGTAATGGGGAAGGAAAATGGCAGGATTCTTTGGTCGCTGCTGGGTACTTTGGCTACGTGGCTGATCTTGATCCTGATCGATTATTTTGTTTTTGACCGTCATAATTTTCCGCGAATGTATTTCTATGCGGAGATTAACATTTTTAGCCTCCTGGGTATATTTGAAATCTGTATCCGGGGCAGACTGATTCCGCACAACGAGAACTATGCTGCTTTTTTTGCACGGCTGGGAGTTCCCGCGTTGATTACGGATAAGAAGATCATGCCGGTATGGAAGACAAGAATCCCGCTTCAGGCAACCAAAGCGCAGTATCTTTCTTCTCTGCAGAATCCAACGTATCTGGACGAGGATACGCGTCTTTTGGGAATGGCATTTCGTTCTGGTTATGCTTTTTGGACGGAGGATGAAAGCGGGCTCAACCGGGAAAAGCGGCGTCTTGCTTCGGCCAATGAACTCCTAAGCGAGGAGAATGACCTGATCGCGGTGGAGAATAAGCTAAAAGAGAAAAAAGCACGTTTGGATGCTCAAAATGAGATCTATGCCCGCATCGCCGCCGCCATTTATCCCAAACAAAAAAGGATCAGTGAGCTGTTGGAAAACGTGGCGCCCGGAACGGAGGAGTTTCGGGAAGCGCTGGCCACAAGTTGCATCCTAAATGCGTATTCTAAGAGAAAGAGCAATCTTCTCCTGTTGTCCGAGGAGACCTTGCCCAAACGCAACAGAGAACTGTTTTTGGCGTTGCAGGAATCGGCGAGGTTTCTGCAGTGCCTCGGCATTCGCGCGGCGGCAGTGGGTGAGGAATATGCGGAATTTCCCATCCCGGAGATCCATTCGCTGTATGATACCTTTGAGACCGTGTTGGAGGCGTATTTGCCATGTCTCAAAAGGATGACGGTCTCGCTGGCGGAGGATGGTCTTCGTCTTGCCATGGAGGCAGACGGAACTCCGGCGCTTCCCGTAACGGCTCTTTTGGTGGAGCGCAGGGAAAGCGATGAAACGACCTTCCTGAACATACGTAAGGGAGGTGAAACGTGATGAAAGCGGTTGTCGAAATCTGGGGATCCGCATTATGGTTTCTCCTTTGTCTGGCATCAATCTTGCTTGTGACCGGAACAATAGTTGCTTTGCTGTGGATGATCCGTGACAAACGGGGAATTCGGGGAGAGATTCTGGCGGTTGCAAATTTGCTTCTGTCCTTTGGAATATTTGTGCTTCTAATGGACTGCGGACATTATGTTACGGTGGATGATCCTGATCAGGGATATGGTTCTTTCCAATATGCGCTGTTTCAACTGCCATGGGTTTTCCATGCGGGAGCGGAGTTCCTTTCGGGACTAATATTTCTTTTTTGCCGGGTAGACAATCTGCTTTACCGCAAAAATCATCTTACCATGGACGTTATCCGACGGACGATGAACCTTTTCCCGGAAGGCATTGTCATAGGTGATCCTAATGGAACGGTCAGGCTCTCCAACTTGAAAATGGATGCGCTTTGCAGGCAGTTAACGGGTGGAAACCTGTCAGACGTTTCGCAGTATTGGAAATGGATTGGGGAGCATGGCAAGGAGCAAAACGGGCAAACTTTGATCCGCCTGCCGGAAGGAAAGGCGTGGCTCTTTACGCGGGAGCGTTTCGTCCTTGAGGAAAAGGAATATGATCAGATCACCGCAACGGACGTGACGGAGCGGTGGCGCATTATAGAAGAACTGGAAGAGAAAAATGCAAGGCTGCAGGATCTCCAACGCCGCATGAAGGCTGTTTCGGAACTGTCCAGAGACATGTTTATGGCGCAGGAGGAAGCAAACGCCAGGGCGACGCTGCACAACCAGTTAGGGCAGGTGCTGCTCATGGGCAGGCATTTTTTAAACAATGCGGAAAGCACGGACGTGGGCATTGTCCGCGACGCCACGCTTCAGATGAACAGAATCCTGTTGGGTGAGGCGACGGAACCCTACGTAAAGGAAGCGGATCCCCTGACGCAGGCCATTGCCATGGCAAACAGCATCGGCGTGCGCGTTGATCTGGAAGATGCGGCGCAGGGCGTCAAGCAAACGGTTGGCGCCATCGCGGAAAAAATTAAGATGCAAAACGGTGCTGAGATGCTGGCGCAGGCGATCATCGAGTGCGCCGCCAATACCGTAAAACATGCGGAGGGCGATTGTATCACCGTTCGGGTTTCCCAGGGCGAGGACGGCCTTCTCTTTGCCATCACCAACAACGGAAAACCGCCCAAGACCACCATCTTTGAGAGTGGCGGCCTGCTTTCCCTCCGCCGGAAGATAGAGGAAGCCGGTGGAAGCATGCAGGTGGAAAGCAGCCCCGCGTTCCGCTTGAGCATACGAATGAAGGTTATTTAAGTGAGTTGGATCACTGGGACGCGTCAATTGACATGTCCCAGTGATCCATATTTTTTGGGGGGGAAAAAATATTATAGAGGGCAAAAAATGGTACAAATGGGTGATATACAGGAGGCAGGCGGATTGCTATAATGGAGGTGTATGATGAGTCAGAGTTTCCATTTGGAGGTCTGAAAGGAAGGTTTTGTTTGATGAGCGATAAGATTAGGGTTGTGGTGGCGGACGACCAGAACATCTCGAGAGGATTCTTTGAGATGTACGTGAGGGCTGCGACGCAATATGAATTTGTGGCAGGGCTTAGGACGGCGGAGGATGCCGTGGCATACGTAAAAGAGCATGCCGTGGATTTGCTGATCCTTGACGTTATGATGCAGGATGGGATCGACGGACTGACTGCCGCGGAAATGATAAAGAAAGAAAAGCCAGAGGTCAAGATCATTCTGACGACTTCTGCCTCGGAGACCAGTTGGGAAGACAAGGCACGGGCCATCGGGATCGAGAGCTTTTGGTATAAGGAATATGACGATCACAGTCTGATCGACCTGATGGACCGGACCATGCAGGGTGAATCCGTTTATCCGGGGGATTCGCCGCCTGTTCCCTTTGGAAAGGTGCGGCGCACGGACTTGACGGATCGTGAGCTTGAAGTGCTGCGGGAGCTTACGGGAAGCCTTACAAATGAGGAAATTGCGGAAAAGCTTGGGATTTCCGTCAATACCGTGAAGCGTCATCTCCAAAACGTCATGGAGAAGACGGGATTTGAGAGCAGGCTGGACCTTGCAATGAATGCAAAATTATTAGGACTGGTGGTCAACGATGACGACCGGACAAGGGGAGGAAGATTATGAAAAAACAGAAAAATGGAATCAAGACGGCTTTATTGCTGTTGACGTTCATGATTTTCGCGTTGTCGGCGAGCGCACGCGCGGAAGAAAATGAAACGTATTCGACCGTCATTGGATCAGGTCCCATCAGGATTACCGTGGACGTGGGCTGGGAAATGGATACGCTGACAGGGGAATACTTGAACAATACGATCCGGTACAATCACGAAAAGACATATGGAGAGCCTACGGAAGCATATGCGTTTGATCCTTACGTGGCTCACCGCGTTAAGACGGATCCAAAGTTTAGCGTTTATGATCCAAACGGTGATCAATACGTCGTTTTTTCTGATCAAAACCAAGGGGACGTCGTGTATTTAAAGCGTGAAAACGGTACCTATGAGCGTGTTTTTGCCTTCCGGCTTGAGGGAAATCATTACAGAAAGCCGGTTGGGGCACCAGATTCGGAATACGTGGAGCAAACTCACAACAGTCCGTCAGAATACCCGTTTTATGAGCGTGAATACTATGAATGGTCTGATAACGTGCCAGGGTATTATTGGCAGACTGGAGATTACATGGCTGTCAGGGGCTTGGTATTGTTGGACGAAGAGTTTGGGGATCATAGGAAAGTGAAAAACTATTTCACGATCGTCATAAACAATCCCGTTTGTAAGTACGGCATTGCGAAGGTTCCCCAGGGCATTCATGGTTCGAAAGAAAACTGGCCGGATGAAAACGGAAATTGGATTCCGAGAGATGACGCAAATTGTACGGAAGTCAAGGCAGTACTCGAGAATCCTTATCCTGGAGTGGAGATGTCTGCAATTGGCATTTGTACCTTGGGAGCTTATGAAGATTCCCTTACTTTAAGCAGTTATCTTTGGCTGCCGCACGGCATTACGATCGATGAGAGTAAGACGGTCTATGCCGCTACGAACCGGGAGGGATATGAGATCACCCCCACGTTTAATCACGTGGAACTCGATCCCGCCCATCCCAGAAATAACAATATGGCGCCTAACGACGCCCGTGATTTGTACTACCTAACCGTGAAACACCCTGCATTTGGAGTGGATGAACCGCAGATTTGTTATCTTTACGCGGATGGCGGACGAAATTTCGAGGACAGGGTGATTGCCATCATCACGTACGCCAACAAGGATCAGGAATATCGTTTCCGCGGATATCTCGACAAGGATTATGACGGGGAGCCTGCATGCGTGGCGATGAATTCCGCCGTTGCTCCTTATACGGCGGGCATGACGGCGAAGTGGTATTATCTGGATGAGTATGGTCAGCCCACGGCTGAGGTGACGGGAACTTCCATGGTGAAGGACGAAAACGGTGACGTTTACGCTTACGGTCCGACGGAGGTGGGTGAGTACTTATTTACGGTTTGGGTTGCCGAGGACATGGAAGTGATCAGCGTTCCGTTTGGCATTTATGAAGCGCCGATGCCGGATGGCTCCCATGATTACGTGTTGATGGGAAAGCTCGACAAGGAATTTGACGGCGAACCCGTCATGTTTGATCCATTTAAGATGCTGGAGATCGACAAGGGAAAGACAAACTGGGGCGAGCTTGAGAAGAGCGGAACCGCAAGATACGTTTGGAGAGAACTGGCCGGTAAGGAGTGGATCGATCTGAAGGAAGAACCTTCGGAGATTGGCGAGTATCAGCTGGTAATTCAAGAAATTGGTCCCAAAGGGGAATGGAATGACGTGCAGTGGTTTTCCTTTGAGATCACGGGAACTTTGAGCGCAGTGCCTAAGATTGCCAAAAAGTCCCTGACGCTGTATGACGTGATCGCGATCGACTTTAAGATCAAAAGGGCAGCGATTGAAAGCGAATGGCATGATCCTTATCTTGTGGTGACGCAAAACGGCGCGGAAACCGTGATCAAGGACTATATGGTTAGTCAGGACGGGAACTATTTCGTATTTAGCTATCGCGTGGCGCCGCAGATGATGGGCGACGAGGTGACGGCAGTGCCACATGCGCTGAACGCGGACGAAGAGGACGTGGCCGGCGTGGAAATAAAGTATTCCGTGGCGGACTACTGTTACAACATGCTAGGCAATGAAGACTATCAGACGGATAAATACGCAACGTTCCGGAGACTCCTCGTGGACATTCTGCTCTATGGCGACGCGGCGCAGATTTACTCAGGCTACAAGACGGACAATCTCGTCAGCAGCTTCCTTTCGGACGAACAGCGCGCAATGGGAACGGACGTAACCGCTGCGATGAACTACGCGTCAGTCAGGAAAAAGAACTGTGCGACGGTGGAAAACCCGCTGGCAAGCATCGAGACGGCGGCGCTGTTCCTTGAGGCGGCGGTCGACGTGCAGTTTAAGTATGAGGCGGACGACCTTACGGGCCTTCGCGTGGTGGTAACGGAGGATGAGGCGGGAGCCAACGTTCTCGGCGAGTACCCGGCGGACGCAAGTCAGATTGACGAAAACGGCCGATATTACATAACCTTTGACTACCTGAACGCGGCCCAGATGAGAAAGACGGTCTACGCAACGGTGATGAAGGGCAGTGAGAAGGTCAGCAACACCTTCCGCTACAGCATCGAGTCCTACGTCTATTCCATGATGG
>JAEEGK010005480.1_pt1 | contig 30705 bp, 30 predicted proteins | sample 8958771 | NCBI WGS metagenome assembly JAEEGK01 (sample SAMN16246547, study PRJNA631951) | gut metagenome | biome: gut microbiome; feature: rumen; material: SC-attached | host: Bos | place: Iran: Karaj | collected 2018-10
TGTATTATTGTCCCAATCAGGGGACCCGGCAGAGGGATGTGGCTCCTAAGCGACCTAACTCTGTCAATTCCATTTTACGGATAGACCTTCAACCCTGCACCCTTTACGCGGCCTTTCGGCCCCTTCCTTATGTACGGACGGATGATATTGAAGCAATCGCGATAAAACGACAGCTCAGAATCATTGCCAGAATTCAAGAATGTGAGACGGTGGTAACGTCTCATCACGTATGCGATGCAATCCGCCAACTGTGACATCGCCCTGTATCTCGAATCGACGAAGACGACATCCTCGATGATGTAATCATTCACGATGTGCTCAGTTCCTTCCGTTATCATATTGCGGACCCTGGATTTGATCTTCTCATCGAATTTCGGCTGTATGGAATCCATAAACAATATGCCGAACTGAGGATCAGACCCGTTCCTGGTGAGTTTCTTATTCAGTTTGACATGCGTCATGCACAGCCTCTCGAAAAGAAACTTGTACGCCACATTATCGACGTCTGGGACCCTTCCCTTCAGAAGATCCTTTCTGATAACGGTACAGTTCACAATCGAATCGATATTCTCTAATGTGTTCAGGACATCCTTCAGCAATTGCAAACGTGTGGCCACATCCATTTTGTTGAACAATCCCTTCCGGCTGATGATGTCAGTGGCGTGTATCTCCACGTCCCTGGGATCCATATCCGGAAAATATCTGTGTTTGACCTTGGACAGTTCATCCTCGACATGCTTGTATTCCGATTCGTGGATCGTTATTGCTGCTATAACATATTCATTCTCCGTATCGTTATAGTTGGGCTTACCGGATTCATCCATATACGTTAGGAACAAGCTATCGGATGTGTAATGACGAATACATACTTAATTTAGGCGAAGAACTGCATGAAATGATTGCTGGCATGCAACAATAGTAGTAGATTTCAGGCTGTGCGATTATGGCGTGGATTCAGGATGCGACTGTTTTATAACCGCGTACGGACGTATTCTCAAGTACAGGATGGATAGAATCAGAATAATCAATCCTGCTCAGTTCATAACAGAAAAGAGGTGAGATGATGTACACGGACGCTGAGATAAGACGCATCGGAATGGCCAGCTTGGTGAAGGCATTGGGAAGAGTGGACGCGGAGCGTTTCATCTCCGGTTTCATCAGGGATAGTGGAGACTATACGCTGTCCAGGAAACAGCTTTACGATAATCTCAGCGTAGACGAGGTCTTCGAGAGTGCATCCGCATACATGAAGGAACACCCCCTCAGTCCTGAGACGAGAGCCCGCCTCGAGAAATACATGAACGAATGAGCCGTACCCGCGGTACGGCCACCTGTTCATTTCTACCCGATACTTACCCGACCAGATCGAGTGCCACCATCATGGCCGCTACCCTGGCGGCCCGGGGTGAATTCGCCCCACACAAGAGGAAAACATCTCCATTATGCATATCAGCTTCGTCCATTATTCTTTCGGAAGCATCGATATTGCTACGGGAGAAGTCCCAATGAGGTGGCATATAAATCAAATCGTTCTTCATTACCCACGTGGTGCATCCGACACCACCGTAGGCAGTACTGATTTTCACCTGCTCCATCCCGCTGGCGATCTTACTTGCGGCTGAGCATACTTTGATTCCTTGGTTGTACGAACCCAATGTAAATCCTATATCGATGTCTACAGGACTGATACCCATCTTCAGATACATTTTGCGTCCATTATCCATAAGAAAAACACCTTTCCGATGGATACCTACGAGACCCGCATCCACCATTATCGACAGGAGTCCGCGAAAACTCCCTTCACCGATATAAAGGTAATTGCTAAGTTCTGACCTACTGGCATGGGACCTAGAGCTCAGATATATCAGAGCATAGGCAACATCTGCATCCGTGTAACTGGAATTAACAGTTAAGAGGTCACGGTCAAGGATTAGCATGACTGCTCCGTCCCCCTCCGGCCAATCTTCTGATGCATATTGCAGCGATTATGGTAGTATCGAAAACAGCCGATACACCCGCATGTGCTGACAACGTAGTTCTATTTCCACCGGACATCCTCGTACCTTCCGCCGATCTCCTAGCACGTAGGCCGTCGGGAACCCATGATTGCCTATCGCTATAGATTTCTAAGGCATATTCCGGATAAACGATGTCTTTGGTCACCAGGTAGTCGAAGATATGCGTGATATTAAATGCCATCGTTGGTTATTTTACATACTTTAAGTGTCATAAATTAGCCCTGTAAAACAATTTCTTTATATAAAATATTTAAACAGTTATAAAATTAAGTATAATCAATTAATAATATTTATGGATACTAAAGTAAGTATTTCCCAACTGTTATAACCAAGTATCCCGTTACCCGGAACATGCTCAGGATTCTGACCCCTCCTCCTCGTAGCGGCTCCCTGGGGAACAACGAGGTCATGTTCATACTGGAAACGTTGGAGGAGAGGTTCCGCGACGGCACCCTCATCGGGAGAGGCGATATCGCCGCCATGACCGGCATAAGGGAAGGGGCGGTACGCACCATCCTGCAGAGACTGGAGCGCATGGGGTTCGTGAGAATCTCCAACATGGGTGTGGTGCTGCTCCCTACCGGTTCCGATTTCCTGAAAGCGACGGGCATCACTCTAATGAATCTAGACCATACCTCCTCTGCCATCGGCGAGTATCAGGTGGCCCTGCTGGTCAGAGGGATGGCCGGCATGATTGACAAGGGTGTGGAGCAGAGGGACAGCGGTCTGAAGAGCGGAGGGGACGGATGCACCACCATCATTTGCAGGAAGGGGAAGCTCATCCTCCCGCCCGATTGGGACGTCGAGTCCAACACTCCGGAGCTTGCATCGCAGATCCGGAGGTACAGTATATCCGAGGGGGACATAGTGCTCATCGGCGGCAGCAACACGAACCGTACGATGGCCGCCGCGGCCGCCAACTCGGCGGCCTTGGAGCTCCTTGAAAAGTCACGGTCCAGAAGGACAGCATGACAGTGGGGGATATTGTCCGTTTCAGGACATCCTGACGAAACCGTCATGCACGGACCTGATCTCCATAACCACGTCCTCCAGCGGGATATCGAGAAGCATAGCGATCTCCAGACAGCCTTTGCCCTCGGAATACATAGTCATCGCTTTACGAAGAAGATCGTCGGTAATCTCTTCCGGTTCCGCCCGATCCTCCCTCCAGTACACGGACTTGCATCTGGGACAGTTGACCGGGACACCGACCCCGCGGGGAGTCCAACGGTGTCCGCACCTGAGACATTCCAGATTCTCGCGGGCCGGGGTGTTCCACCTGGCGGACCTGCAGACCGGACATCTCCTGGGCAGGGTCCTCCCCCTGCTCTTCCACACATGCCCGCACTGGAGACACAGACGGTCGGTGAGATGCACTGTTTCCGAATCCTTGCGGAACACCATCCCGCAGCGGGGGCATTTGCAGACCTCATCGGAGGGTTCGCGTTTCATCGGATCACATCGGGAATATGCAGGCTCGGAGTAATAAAGTTGGTCTAAAAAGGCAAAAGGCTAGACATCAGAAATCAAGGCAACTTATACCCCGTATATGGATATAAGTTCCGTAACTTATACCATACAATAAATCAATGAAAAATGAATGATAATCATCTAAAATAATGAGAACAGGACCGACAAGCGGCCTTGGTTCTCATATAAAAGAAAGGCGAGTCCAAAAACAGGAAAGGCCCCAGCAGAGCTGGGTAAAGCGTTTCAGTTAATCCTCGTCTCTTTCCATGTATCGCCAAGGCTCCTCTTAATCGCCTTCTGGCGGTCGAGTCTCGCGTAGTACCTCCTGGTCGTCTCGGGAGAGGCGTGTCTGAGTTGTTCTGATACCGCATTGAGTCTTTCCGGGCAATTGTTCACGGTCAGAGATGCGAATGTGGATCTCATCTCTTTCACCATGAAACTGATACCGCACATGTCCTCGACTTTACCCTTCAGGCCGCGCATACTCTTCTCCGTGTATGGAAGGCCTGTTCCTGGATTGACGAAGAGGTAATCGGACTGTATGCCGTACTCCATCAGCATCTTATCCCTGTCGTCGAGGAAATCCAAGATGTAATGCAGCATATCCACACGGAGGATCGGAATCCATTGAGGATTGCCCCAATTCCCTTCACCCTTGGGATGGCGTATGTAGAAGGCCATCTTGCTGAGATCGAGATCCTCGACCAATGCACCGAGCACTTCCTTCGGACGTGCTGCAGTCGCAAAGGCAAGGGTCAATGCACCTCTGAATGTCTGGCCCGACCATCCACGAAGGTTGTATGTGGTATCGAGGACAAGCTGGAGCTCTTCCGCACACAGGGCATCTATGGGCGTATCACGAGGCTCTTTCGGGAACTTGTATATCGGGTTCTTACGCATCCTCAGAATTACATCGTTCCCGAACAACATCAGGAGACGATTCAGGACCTTGACGTAGTTTGCCTGAGTAGAGGCCTTGAGGTTCCTGTTCTTCATCCAGACGAGGAACTCGCTGATGATCGGTTCATCGAAACGGCGGGGATCCATCGTGGAACAACCGCCGGATTCGTAAAGACCCTCGAAGAACTTCGCGAACAGCCTTAGTTTCCTTTCATCCTCGTAGATAGTGGTCTTCGCGAGACTGATTTCTTGGAAGGCTACGAAATACTTGATGCTCGTGGAGAATGGCTTGCTACCAAGCTTCACCGTCTTCAGATCCGTTTGACGGAGAACGGAATTGGATGCATCAGATAGTAATTTCTTAGTCATGACATCACTCCTTATCTTCCTCGATTCTTGTTAGGTTGTTAGGAGATTCTGCATCCTGGCACATGCTCCTAACAACAGAATCGTCAGAACCATCGTTGTTTGTTGTTAACGATGCCTTTCCATACTTGCGGATGGATTCTTCCGTCCCGTACCTTCCGAGATTGGTCTGGAAAATGATGTCGAATCTTTTCCGGGAGATCAGACTGTGATTGGTGTACCTGTCCCTGTCGAACTTGAACCCCATGTCCTTGATCATATTGGTGACCGTGCGTGTGGAGACCTTACCGTTGGAATTCAGATCCCCGTCTGCGGTCAGCAGGATCTCGTACTCTCTGGCGATGTCGAAAGTCGATACCTCCCCCAGAGTATCGATCGGCTGGGTGTAGACAGGGGTCTCCGACATCCTCCTCTCGATGATGTTGATCATGGACTGGAATGCCCTGGCCAAATCGGTATCGCGTTCATTATCGGTGAGGTCATCCTGGATCTCCACGAAGGCACGTAGTATCGGGATTTCTGACTTCATCATCTTCCCGATTGTGTACATCGTTCCGAGGATGTCGCGGCAGCGGTTGTTGAAGTGAAGGACCGCTGAATCGCAGACAATCCCCTTCGGACTCTGGAGTTCCTCGATCGACTGTTCGTAGATCTCGTCGAAACCGACCCTCTCACGGTTTGCCAACCAAAGGCATCTGATGGTGTACAGCTCATTGCGGATCTCTTCCAGCTCTGCCCTATCCGGAATCATCGGGATGCTGGCATTGGGAACGGACATCATCATCACCGAGATGGAGCGATTGATTACCTCTTCGGGAATCACTCTTCCGCCAGCCTGGTTGATGAAGGCCACGGGGCCGAACACCTGGTATGTCCTTGCTTCGGCGAGGTTGTTCCCGAGTTTCTCCGTCCTCTGAACGGAGTGCCCGCGGACGTTCCCGTTCTTGAGGACCTTCTTTATCCCGTTCTGGGCCGAAGCATCGTAGTCCTGGAATTCATCGAGAAGGGGCGTCACTCCGCAGTTATGGATCATGCGGAACAGCGAGGCCTCCGTCGTATCTCCAGAGAGATTGCCGCGGTAACAGATTTCGGAGAGGATGTCCAGAAGGGTACTCTTTCCGGAATTGGTCGGTCCGCGGATCAATAATCTGGGGGCATACTCGAACATCGGGGTGAAGAAGGTCCCGATTGCGAATGCGGTAATCAATTCAGTATCATGCCAGCCTGACAGGAAAACGTGTCTCGCCAGGTACTGCATGATCCTCTTGGCAACTGCACTGAGACGTTCGGTATAATCGCCAGTATCGAGATTGAAGGGCACTCTTCCCTCAACAGGGTGCAGACACTCCTTTGGGTGGAATTCCGTAGGATATTTCCAGTCAGCAACGTGGTTGATGATGAAGTTCTGTAACTCTTTGCAGATTTCACTGTCGAAGAGGTCCTTCAAATCGTTGAATGGACGAACCTCAGCGATGTTCTTGGCGGGATTGATGTAGATCTCGTTGAAGGACAGGCCCTCTGAAATAGGTTCAATTCTTGGGAGATCGTCGACTCTGGTTCCGTGGAAGCTCATTCACCACCACCCCCTTGGGAGGGATTCGACCCTTCTGGGACGATACTTTCTGTAACGAACATTGTCGTCCGGCAGAGGATCATAGTGATCGATGTACCTCGAAACTCCGTTCTCGAAGTAGGTGAATCCCATCAGAGCACCTCCTCGAGAAGGAGATGCGCAAGGTATCTGCCCGTAAGGGCAGAAACCTTATACTCTCTGATGCATTCAGAAACGTAGAGCGGGGAACTGGGGGCCTCATTCGCCAAAACTGATCCCCCCGTTTTCCGTTTCACGCTTCATCTTCTCCAGAATTGCCTGTTCGACGAAGTCGTTGATCGTTCCGTACTTCCCGTCCTTCACGAGTTGGCGTACTTTCTCCGATAAGGATTCGGACACCTTGCCGCAAAGGACAACTTTTCTCGGCCCCAGTAGTGCTTGTGCGGGCGAGTTGTTTTCTCTTTCGTTCATACTATGCGCTCCAACTTGTTTTTCATTCGATTATCACCTTGTTGTTCTCCGCCAGTGAAATGCCATACCTAACAAAGGCGCGTACAGCATCACTGCGGGAACAATAGTATCCATTTTCGACCAATCTGTCGATAATTCTGACCTCTCTTTCAGAGATCATCGCGGTTATTGATTGATTCTTTTTTATCATATCAAATCCTCGTATATGATATGCACACATATCATATAAAATAATATGGCTGAGGTCTGATATATAATATTTAGAAAATATCATAAAATAGTTTTCAATTATAAATAGTACAATTGTAATAAATTGATAGACTATGTCCGAGAATGAAATTCAGAGTTCCTATTCATCTTCTGCCAGATTATCTGTGGCAGATGCAACTGCCATCGATGAGTTTATAGAGCTCGGATACTACAATTCAAGATCCGCTTTTGTAATCGATGCCATTCGCGATGTCTCCATGAGCATAGTCAGCGATTTAGCAGCAATGTATCCGAACCTCCCTGAAAAAGCGACACTTTTAGAAATTGATCAGCTGCTTAAATCCGCATTACACAAGAAATACATTCTTGGGTCCGGGTATGCATATGCCCCTAGAAAGGTATTGTCCATTATGGTGAGCATTAATGGTAAGTATACCTTCCTCAACTATTCCATAGAAACTATTAGAGATTATCTTGAATTGAAAGACCTCCAAAGTGTAATCACATTTGTGGTGTACTATAAACTGAAAAAAGTGCTCAAATTTATGAATGAGACCGCCGCGATTAAGGATTATCGGGAGAAACTTACCAATGCCTATTTGAAAAAAATACCGGAAGATGAGGCAGAAGAACTCCTTAGAAAAGCAGGTCTGCTCAACGGCACTGAGTAAAAATAATCGATTATTGTAAATCCCAGTTGCATCACATAATGATACTCATAGTGGGGAATGTTAATCAATATTTTTCTTCGAGGTAGAATTCTCCCGTTATGTAGTCGCGTATATCTGTTGTTGGCAAATAACGAACTTCATTACCCAATGCTTCGAAATGCTTAATACCACATTTAATCTTAAATTCCTCTGAAGCACGATTGTTGTCAAGATTGCCTTTTGTCTCAAACACAAAATACAAATGATTCCCGTCAGTTCCATCCATCAAGACTGCCCAGTCAGGATTATAGTCCCCAATTGGGGTAGTTATTCTAAACCATTCAGGCAACTTGACGAATAATTTGACATTCGGCATACTCTCTAATTGAAGAGCGGATTTGAGTTCAATATCACTGTCATATACAGTGTATTCGTATAGTCCTCTCCTCTTCGTTTCAACAAGATTCTTATTCAAATATCCAGTGAGTTCCTCAGACTCGAATAACTCCTGTGCATAAAAATCTCCAATCTTTGTATATTTTATGCCTTTCAGAGCCATAGACCTGACATTCTTGATGATTATTCTTGAGACACCTTCCGTGAACATCTGCGGATTTTTCTTGAAATCATCGAGGTTTACACGATCATCGGTGAGAATCTTAACGATAGCTCTTCTCATGATTAATCTGGAACTCTCTGGAAACCTCTGTTTGTTCGGATACAAATGTGGGTTCAGTGAATAAGAATCTCATGGAGTCTATTTTTCCAAGTTCTTTCCTCAATGAAGCGTATGCGTAGATGGTGAAATAACCGGAGACGACAGAGAGTTTCGATCCTGACTCAATATGAGACTGCAATTCTTCAAAGACCTTTCCCTGAAGTTTGTTGTCAAGTATTTTGGATATCAATTAACCACCGTACGCATTATTCGGTACAAACAATCAAATCCGAACTGTATACGTATCATTCATGTGGATTATTAATAACACGGTGCCCGACACATTCATTTGCGTTCAATAGCCGTTTTTTCCTACAATCTGAACAACCCAATTTGGACCATTCCACGAGGTCGTTAAACTCGTATACTCCCGGTATACAAAGCGATATTTTCTGGTGCAAATTCAAAAACCGTGAAAACGGTTCGAAAACTCATGAAAAACGGGTAATTCGTTATCTATCTGCACTCCGTCTTAGTGTTTTATGAAAATGAGAACATTTTCTGGACACGAAAAAGCACGTATGGGAGTACGCACGAAGGTCCTCTTCGCGTATACTCCCGGGAGAACGACCGAGAAAACGGGACGCCCTTTCGGGACCTATCGGAGGTGCTCCGTATGAAGGTAGCGATCTACGTCCGTGTCTCCACCAGGAAACAGGACGAGACCAACCAGCTCCCCCGCCTCAGGGAGATGGCGAAGAACAGGGGATTCGAAGTCTACCGCGAATACACCGACGAGGCCTCCGCAAAGGATGCCAACCGCCCCGGGTGGAAGGATCTGATGCAGGATGCCTCCGAACACAGGTTCGATGCAATCCTTGTCACGAAGCTCGATAGAGTTATGCGTTCACTAGTGCAGCTGAACATCACCATGGACAATCTCAAAACGTACAACGTGAAGCTCATTTGCGCCGACATGGGAGAAATAGATCCCACGACACCTATGGGCAAGGTGCAGATGCAGATCATCGGAGCCATTGCCGAATGGGAGAGGGAGATCATCGTCCAGAGGACCAAGGAAGGAATCGAGGCAAAGAGGGCGAGGGGAGTACACCTCGGCAGAAAGAAGAGGGACGACATCCCCATCGACACCATCGCAACGCTACGCATGTCCGGAAGCTCGTGGAGATCCATCACCAAGGACCTCAAGATCCCGAAGACCACACTCATGCGCAGGAAGGAGGAGGTGGAAGCTCTCATAGCCAAGAGGTCCGAAAAGGAGGTGTCCGAATGACCGGGGTCCAAAAGGGAGGGGTGGAGAAAACCCCTCAAAAGGATATAAAGAACGATGCGGACCGTAATCGTTCGGTTTCGGACCAGACTGAATGGGAGAAGGATCTCAGAGAACTCAACGACATGTACACCGAATGCCTGTGGTACATGGAAGAAGATAATCCCTATGCAGAGCACATCTACGATCTTCAGACCTATCTCGAATACTGTCTCGACAGGAAAGTCGACGTGATTCCCGAGGGATGGATCCCGAGAAAAGGACACGTTGACAAGCTCGCCTATGCCAAGTGTCTTGAAAGAATCACGGAGCTTCTCTTCACAACCGGACTCCTGAGGGAGCTTCTGGAACTGAACTCAAAGACCGACTTCATCAACGCGGAGGCCTTCGTCGATGAATGAGTATGATGAAGAACCCTCGGAGTGGGATGCCGAGAACAGGAAAAGGATGGGCAAGATCAAACGGGATGTGATTCTAAAGTACTACCAGAAGGTTTTCAGGCCAGGAGCCCTGATGGTCACCTCAGGCCGCAGAGGCGGAGGAAAGACACATTCCGCTATATCCTTCGCACAGATGCTGGTCAACGGCACATACCCGGAACTGGGAAAATGGAGGATTGCCACCAACGTAATCTTCGTCAGGAAGCACAGGGACAGGTTCGTCACGGATTATCCCGAAGGTGTCCATCACATCGTATCCCTGAAGGAGCTCTTCCCCATCGCTGCTGATGTCCTGGAAAAGAACGAGAACCTTCTCCTGATCCTCGACGAGGCCCAGAACTTCCTTCTCGGTGAGCACAATGGTACGCCTACGGTGACATCCATGAAGACCTTCATGGGCATCATCAGAAAGTTCAACATAGCAGTCTGGCTCTTATCACCAGTCACCAAGAACATGGGGCCCGCGTTCAGGAACTTCATCGACGATCCTGATAATCCGGGAAACGTCAGCGTGCTGTGGGACAGACATGAGGATTTCGCAAGAAAGATCATTAGAGAACACAATCTGAACATCGACACACGCGACATTATCTTCATGAAATACAGTGCCCTGGAACGTGCCGAGGCCACCATCATCCCCAAACTGTCGTGGACAACTCCGCCGGACAAACTGAAAGAGGGGGAGTTCTGCTACGACCACAAGGCCTCGGCGGAATTCTCCGTCGGTGACGGATTCGATTTCAAGGCCTTCATCTCTGCCACCGGGAACGTTTCCAGCTTCGAGATGGTCGATGCCATCAGGAGCTTCTACCGTGACATGAAGGAGACTGGGGAAGAGGAGTCCAAGGGATTCGAGGAGACACTTCTTGCTGCAGCTTCGAGGATCAAGTCGATGGGGCTGACAGACGATTCGATCTCGAGAGCATTCGGCATCCCCGTCACCACCCTCAGAAGGAAAGCGGAAGAGTTCGGACTGTCCTGGGCCGTCAACAAATCAGAAACCAATGTGGATCGGTACAAGAAGGTCAAGAATGTGGCGGAATGAAAAAAACCACCACCAAAACACACCTCGCGTACGCATATATCTATATCTTAACCTGCAGGATTTTGATAGGTTTTCGTGTTTTCACTGGCGGAAATGGTTGTTCGTTTCAGCCTTTCCGTCGATGGTGATCAGCTCTTCGAAGGATTCGATCCTGCGGTTGATGACCCTGTTGTGGACATATGTCCCATAGTAGAGGGTTGTGAAGTTGATCCTATCGAGATTCAAACAGAAGATCTTCTCCGGATTCTGAACGGTCCCTCCGAGACCGACCATGATGAACACCGGATTCCTGGACTCGTACATCGTCTTCTTGTAGTTCCTGAGCTGGTTATCGTTGCACCAGGTAATCACTCCCCTATCCTCGGTGTGTGCCCGGAACTTGACTTCCACCCAGAATTTCCTGCCCGTGGCAATCTCCCTGAAACGGAGATCGGGATATACCATCGAATGAACGAATTTGCCGTTGGTGTCGTCGTTGGTGGGTGTCCGATGGATGAGTTCGAACTTCTCGGGATCGAACATCCCGATGACATAATCCTCGAAGTTATTTCCAAGACGGTACAGGAATCTCTCCTGTTCCTGCCGCCTCCTTTCCTCTTCGAGACGTCTCTCCCTCTCGACCCGTCTGCGTTCCTGCTCGATACGCCGCTTCTCGCGGCGTTTCTCCAGGAATACATTGAATGAATCGATAAGATTCCTCAGGAAACCCATATTTGATGTATAACTTCCTGATTAGATATTAGTGATGTAGAATAGAGGCCCAGAGCGGGAGTAAACGAAACAGTTCGCTTCGAACGATTCGCACATCCTATGATAATCAGTTATCTCGTTTACTCGGCTCTGGTGAAGTGGTTTTTTTTGGGTGGTTTCCAAGAATTTCCATCTATTATTCCTTCTGTTACACTGTTACACTTGTTACAGTGGTTTTGAGAGACCTCTTAACTCCCGTACGCGCGCATATGAAGTCAGTGAAACGGGTGTAACACTGTAACATCACTCTCCCAGCATGTGCGTTGGTGTTGGTGCTACATAACCTACTGGTTGGATCCTTTCTCTGCATCTTTGGGTGGTGCTTGCCTGTTTCATCCATTCTCTCCCTTCTGCGTGGATTCTCATAGCGGCGATATTGCTCCATCCTGGGTGTGGCGATCTCATCCACAGGTCGGCCGCCTTGATGGCCTCATCACCGTAGATTCCAGCATTTGACGATAGGATGAATTCCAGATCCTTCCTGCACAATCTTGCTCCCGGGAGAGGATATAATTCATCCACCAGTTCGGAGAGGATGTCCACATTCGGGTTGTTTATGGTGGATGCTTCCTGTGAGATTTTTGCCATCTGGACGGTCTTGGGATTGAGATCCCAACCTTCCTTGGACATGTATCTGTGGTAGGCTTCCGCCCAGACCTGGATGATGTACTTCTTCGCTTCCTCGGACCTGAATCCTCCTTCTCCGAATCCGACAACGGCCTTCTCGGGGTTGGCCATGAACGGGAAGTATCTCCTGTTCCCGGTGGGATCGGAGAGGAACTCCGCCTCGTTGGTCGTACCGATAATCACGAATCTCCTGATGTTCTCGCTGGCGCATCTGTCGTAGGGAAGTCTGATGTGATCTGACGCTCTGGAGATGAATCCCTTAAGGTAATCGTTGTCCATCCCCTTGGTGGCCTTCATCTCCGCCAGTTCGATTATCAGTCCGCCCTTGGTGTCCTCCACGAATCTCTTCTCGCTTATGTCGAGGGGATCCCTGTAGAACTCGTCGCAGGTTGCCATCCATCTCACGGCGGATGATTTCCTTGTTCCCGTGGCACCGATCATGATGGGGATGATATCGAGCTGGATTGCCCTGTGCTGGCGTGCCACAGCTCCGAGGAACCAGCACTTGCACACATCCTTCAGAACGGTTTCCGAATCCTCCTCGGAAAGACCGCGCATCCTGGCACCGAACACATCGATGAACAATCTGTCCAGACGGGGCTGTTTGTCCCAGAATTCCTTGCGCATCATATCCAGGAAAGCGTTCCTGGAGTTGAGTTCCGCCTGTGCGATCAGAACATCCCTGATGACATCCTTTCCCGGCTGTTTGCCCTTGCATCCGAGCTTCTTCAACTGGTCCTGTACGTATGCAGCTATGCGGGTGATCATCGGATCGTCCAGACTCTTGAGCCCCCGTTCTCCGATAAGGGTGAGGTCGACTATGATGTAGTTCGTGGTGATTTCCTTCCAGCATTTCGACCCGAACTCCGGGAAGACATACTTCCACGCGTTCATGAGGTCGGATATGCTATATGGCATCAGGAATCCCTCCCCGTTTGGATTGGGTTTAAGTCCGCAGTAGCCGTTCTTCTCGGGAAGTTCGGAACGGCTCAATTCTGTATCGCTCCCGTCGGTCTTTACAACCATGAGGTGGCAGCCGAAGGAACCGCAGTCCGAACTGTGAAATTCAACGATATCCGCCCACGGTATCGGAACAGAAGGATAGCCTTCTGGGATGAACGCATCCTCGAGGATCCTCCCGTAACGGAACTTCCCGTTGAACACGTATCCGCTGTCTAGGGTGTATCCCAAGGCCTTCAGATACATCATCGCATCGGAGGGATTCATGGCAGAACGCCTCCGCAGTTCGGGTTATTGATGAGAGGTCTTTTTCCTTTCGTCTCGGGAACATGCTGTCCGAAAAGGGGTCCGTAATCGGACTCATTTTCGTGGCAGAAAAACCTCTCGATGCGAGCGCGCAAAGTGGTACACGTCAAATTTTCGCGGAAAATTTTAAACGGGTCTCCGCCGGGAGATCTGGACAGTAATGGTCCCCACTCCCTGATACGATGCGTACCACTATGTCTGGCTACCCTTAAAACGAGGTGATTCGGAACCCCCGAAAAGGTAGTCCACTGTTCATTTTTCCTGCTCATTCCGTTCATGGTGTTCACTGATCCTGTCATCACTAAGTGGGGACCGCCGGGCACTCCGACGGCCCCGTTAAAAGGCTACTCCAACCATTTTATTGGTTGGAGAAGATGATGTGCCAGACTGGAGGTTTTATCTTTTCTTTACCCCCATCTTGTTGTCGTATGCGTCGAGCTTCTTCATGCCCTCGTCCATATCGTCCAGGTTGATCCCCAGGTACTTGAGGGTCTCAGCGGTGGATTCGTGGCCGAGGAACTTGGAGATGGTCTCAATTGGTACGCCCGCATGGTAGAGCCTGCGTCCGAATGTCCTCCTCAGGTCGTGGTTGGAGAAATGGAATCCGACCTTGGGTCTGAGAGGGTCCAGGACGGCATCGTCCAGGCTTCCCGTGTGCTCCCTGTAGTAGCCCACGTCAGGGTGGTTCTTGTAGTGGCACCACAGGAGGACGTATCCCGGGTCCTGCCAGTGGGGGATGTTCTCCCGGGCGATCTGGACGATCCTCTCGCGTTCGTCCAGCCACCTGTTGAGGACGGCCCTGGTGTCCCTATGGAAGCGGACGGTCCTGTACTTCCCGTTTCCGCGTCCCTTTCCCCTGACGTTGAAGTAGGGTTTGGTGCCGCTGTCGTTGATGTCGCTGAGGGTGAGGCGGCAGCACTCCGCGTTCCTGAACCCAAGGCACAGCTCCAGGTGGATGACTATGTCCTGCAGGGGCGTCTTCTTCACATCCATGAGGGTCTGGTACTGGTCCTCCTCGAGCCAGTGGACGTTCACCCTCATGTCCTGGGAGAATTGGGGGTCCATGTCCACTATCGTGTAGTTTCTGAAGAACTTCAGGTAGCGGTTGAGGTAGGCGATCTCTCCCTCGAGGTAGCTGTCAAGTTTCCCTCTGGCGCGGTATTCGTCCATGATGTAGTTGACCGCATCCTCATCGATCTTGAACGGGGAGGCATCGAAACCGCCCGCTTCGAGGATCCTCGTCATGCGGCGGAGGCTCCACCTGCATTTGTCGCGGGTGTATTTCTTGGCGTTCCTGAACTTGGCGTTCAGGAACTCATAGATACAGCCGTCCGGGGTGTGGACGTTCCTGGTGTTGGTCTTGCCGCCGTACCCGACATCCGCCTTGGGACGGCGCGCACTGCCGCTGTATATATTGTAATTTGGATAAGATTTAAACGATGTCAAATCTTCCTGTCTGTCGGGAGAAATCCTAGAGGGGTGTTCGGCGACCAAACTTAGCACCCCTCTTCAGGTTTTATGTTGTTGATGAACTGGATCAGTGCCTGTTCAACGACATCGTTCTTCGTCCTGTATTCTCCTTTACCGACAAGTCCGCAGACGGCCTCGTTGAGCTCACGGCTTATCTTTCCACAAATCACTATCGATCTGTGGCCTTTCCATTCCATCGAGGATTTGTTCTCCATCCGAGTCACCTGTACCTGTTGATGAACTCGATCGTGGCTTTCCTCACGATGTCGCTCTTGTTTTTTCCGTATCCTCTGGTTATGAGGTCCTGTATCTGATCCATCTCAGACGAGCAGAACCCTGCCTTGATGAATTTAGGTTCCATATTGTTCACCCACATGACTCATATGTTTCCTAATATATAGCATTTGATGATATTTCTATACTATGGAAAGTAGTCTATATACGATTTTGTAACGGAACAGTATACAAAAATAGATTAGTCTAGTTTTATATTTGGGAATTTTGATTACTGTTTATGGCCGATAGCGTTCAGGAAGCGGTGAGGATTCCGTCGACTTTGGTAAATTATATTGACGTAACGTTTGTAAACGAGGGGTTATTCTCCAGTAGAGCGGATTTTATTTCTTCAGCAATCCGTTATTATTATGAAAATGCGGTCTATATGTTTGGGCGCTATGCTGATTTGGCGAAACAGATAAAGAGTGAAAATCCCCCATGGATTAGGGAAATGAAGATAAAATCCAACCTTTCAATTGTCAAAACATTGTTTATTAATACCGCACGTCACACCCATGTGGCATATTTTGATGGAGAAAAGGTAACTGTGATGTGCCGTTTGCCCCCTAGCTTGGTTCGTGCATATACACGTTTTATCAACGAAACAGGGTTCTACAAAAGCAAATCTGATTTTTATTATCAGGCAATAGGGACATATCTCGATACCCAGTATTTTGTTAATATGATTGCAAACGCCATTCATAAGAGAGATGCAGGTCTGATTGAGATGATGGTCAGTGATCTCACCTTCGGCAATACATTCAATGTTGGTTCCATGATTCCACTTGAAAAAGGAGATTGGAAGTTTTATAGTGTGAAGGATACTGAGAAAGAGGATTGGTTGGATGAGTGATTCATTGGTTTTGCTTTAAGCGTACTGTGTTGAATGATATTTCACTTAACAGTTAGTGACGTTGCTAAGGCCTTTGGTGAATCCGGAGATATCCTCAGAGATGTTGAGCGTACGTGTCCAGTACCCGTCGACGTTCTCCCATCTGCTTTCGACTATTCCATGGTCGAATAATTTGTCCAGGGACCGGGAGATTGAGGATTGGGTGAGCGAACCGCTCATTTCTTCGACAAGATTGCTGAACCAGATCTTCTCATTGTTCCGATTAAACTCCCATTTTTTCAGGCAGATTTTGAAATCGTCCGAGACAGTTATTTTCATCCAGGTCATGGATTCCCTTTCATATCAGTTGGATGACGCTAATGAACAGGTTGGAGGCGATGGCGAGAATCGAAACAAGCAATGCTATCTGTGCGATTCTGATAGTCAAATGTTCGTAATCGTTCTTTCTTTCTTTGTAGATGGTGGAGTACGCAATTCTGGCCTTGTTAATTCTTAACTCCATCTCCCTTTTCTTGTTTTCTAACCAATCGGTTTCGAATTGTCCGGAATACAGGCTGACGAACGAATCGAAATAGAGCTTATTCGATTCAGCTTTGGCCAGGCTTTCGTGGGCGATTCTCTCGTGATTCTTGTTGTTAGTGGTCTGCAGTTCTTTCCAGAGGTAGTTCATCGTATCCGATGACTGTTCCACGGATTGGATGAAACGGTTGACCACATCCACATAGTCGTCACCGTTCGTTTCGTGGAGATAACTTCTCTGTTTCTTGTGGAACTTATTGAACGGTTCGTCCATGCCAGTGCAGTTGTACACCGCCCCGTAGCATCCGTCCAGTGCGCTTCTGAACTCCTTCCAGGCTTCGTTGGCAATGAATATGTTCAACGGTGTTGCATCCAGGCTACATTCGATGTGGCACATGCCCTTGCGGTCATCATCCGGAATTGTTACAATCAATTCGAAGTGGGGAAATGATGGGAGAGGCGGGTTTTTAGGTTTGAGTATTATCTGCCCCTCGTTCAAAGTCAGATCATACTCGTCGCTGGAATAGTTGTCGATACAGGCCTGCAGACGTTCTTTCCCAGATACCTCTCCGCTGAGGTTCGGAATCCAGAAATCTCTTTCCATCGTCATTTTTTCAGGCCGGCAACGGAATATGAGGATTCTTGAACAATTTGCCGATGGGTCCGGCACGAGCGTACAGTTTACCGTCCTGGATGTAGTACTCCAGATATTCGGTCATGGACAAGGCTTCCAGCACTTCCGAATCGGATTCGTCAACGCGACGGCCTGCGTAGTATTTGGCGAAGATTCTCATCAGCTCCTTACCCTCTTTTTCGGTGCACATGGCAATCCCCCTCCTTTTTCAATAATTACATCAATCAAATGAATCGGTTTGTTGTTTTTCGTTTTGCTGCGGTGCGGTGAATGTGCCGCTCCGTATATAATGATTGATTATCTCCTATTTATTGGAGAGGGCCTGATTGTTTTATGGGTTTCCTCTTTTTGTGTAGGAAGGTATCGTTTTTAATCGTAGTGTGGGCCATTTGTCAATCTGATCCTTCAGAGTATGGGAATGACAGCCGGGCAGTATTTGTGGGAAGATTGCCATATCTTGTCTGATATATGCACGGGGAGGTTTTTTCAGTCGGTTTCGCGACTTCCGTTCAAGATGCCGATTCGGAATCTTGAACGTATTTGTCCGTGAGCGTAACAATACGGAGAAAACGGACGTTACTGCGCTTCATTTCCCTCGGGCACCTTTTTGTGAGATGGCGATCCATTCTCTGTTCAATGTTGCGGATTCGTCCAAGCGCAGAGACAATCGGATTCCTAAGTTTTTCCGGGAAGGCCTCTAAGTAGAGATATGCGAAAGGTCTTCTTCCGGCGTTCGTTTATGTGGTGTTTCCCCATCCTATTCCGACATTGGATGGATAATTCCTCCATCCCCCGCAAATCCCTCAAAAACGTCATTTTCGGCATTGGATGGGCAGGTCGTTAACTTATCGCGAGTTTTGTTAAATATTGGTAGAATGCATATTGTATACGCTCCCACGGAAGGGTCTGCGGATGCAGTCTCTCCGTACATAACAGTCCTAGGGGTCGGGGGAGCTCGGGGCCCCGAGGGATCAGGGTCCCCCCCCCCCCCGTCATCAGGGGAGGAGTCCCCGCAAACCGAAACGGAGGTGCGAAAGATTCGAAACGAAGAGAATAATGGAACAGGGTTCGGGCATCGCACGTCCGGACCGTTAAACTCGGCAGTGTGCCGTGTCTTCGACGAACACAACTCTGAAAAAGGAGGCAAAATACAATGAATTCGACAAAATTCATCTCGGTATTCGCAGTCATCATGATGGTTGCGACAGCAGGAATCGTCATCATTCAGTTTACGGATGATAGCGACGCTGCGCTTGGAACATATGATCAGAAGATTAACGTCTACTACTACGATGACAATGACGGATGGAAGTATTCAATACAGTCCTCGTACAACCTATATCAGGCAATCGATGGTGCATCCAGCGTTACTGGGCTGATTCCCGCGACTGCATCTGGAAATGATTCGTGGATATCGGGCTATGATCCCAACAAATCTTACGGGCTCATTACTTCTATCAACAATTCGTCAGATTTCAGCATCTGGGCATGGAGCGGTTCCGCATGGGTTGATTATACGAATGTCCCTCTCGGATGGATTAGGCCTCATGAAGATTACGGCGCGAAGGTCGCTGTTCCCGGTGCAGCTTTTTCCGCATCGGCTAATGTCGCCATCGTTGTAGGCACACAGGATGCAACCACGCTTCCTACTACCGGACTTCAGGCACTCCAGACGGTCGCTGGTAATAACAACACACTCTACTTCTTCACTATCCACGATGATGCTAATGAACTGACCTTTACCGATAACAAGACAGTTCAGGTTTTTGATCAGATTAGCGGTACAATGGGAACAACTTCCTTCAATGCTGCAGGTATTCAGGGCAATAACAGCGTCACCGCTGCAGGATATGGTACTGATGCTTACCTTGCGCTTATTGATGCCCTTGGCAGCAATCTTGTGAGCGATAACATCGACGCATCTACTGGAAAGATTCTTGCGTGGGTTGAACATCCGGTATATAACAGTCAGAATGTGTACCAATACTCGTACTACACATACTATTCCTGGATGGTTTCTGCATTCGGTGTAGGAACCGATTACGATGAAATAACTGGCGAATACATTTACTGGGGATCATACAGTGGTACTTATCTCCAGTATAGCTTTGGCTACTATTCCCAATTATATGGGGCATACAACAACCAGGGCAATACCTTCCAGTTTAAGTATGTGAGGACCTGAGAGCAGCATCTCAGAACCTAAACAGGGGCAGCAATGCCCCTTTCCCTTCGGGGATTGAACAACAACCTTATTGAGTATCAACAAGTTGATCCTCATTTAGGAATAAAAGCATCCCCGACTATAATAGCGGGGGCATGGTTCTATCATCATACGGGAGTGTTTTTCAACAGTTTCAACTGTTTTAGTGGTTTGTATGCTTCTAGCGATGGTTATTCCCGCTAGTGCCGTTTTAGCAGATCCAACCGATGTTTGCGACTACGAGGTCTCCGCCACGTCCCAGAGCGGCTACGTCACCATACCAGATGTCGTCGAGAAGAGGGATTCCGTCACCATCAAGTACACGAACGCCGACCTCATCGACCCCGCTGTCGCCAACCAGGTGAAGAACGTCAGCCTGAAGCAGGGACAGACGGATCTCACGGCCTCCGTCGTAAGCTACGAGGTGCCTTCCGGCAAGGGTTACGTCGTGTTCACCATCGACACATCCTCCGGATTCGTCGGCAACAAGCTCTACAACCTGTCGTTCAACATCAACGACTCCGTCGTAGGTTGCCAGGTCAAGTTCTACGTGGATGCCGCCATATGGAACGCCGCTGCCGAGATGGACGCTGGCAGTGCCACGGCGACGATCGACGTCACCGGTGCGACCGGCAGCGTCAGCAAGTACGTCCAGATCAAAGGTCTCTCCCACGACGCCATCACTTCGCTGAGTCTCGACAGCATCACCATTCCCGGAGTGAACACCGTCGCCCTCTACGGGAACACGGACAGTACCGGTTTCCCCAACGGCGGATTCTTCCTGATCAATCTGAAACAGATCAATGCCTCCAACGTGGTCAACGGAACGTACGATCTCGTGATGATGGACGGCAGCTCCAACGTCTACACCCTGCATCTGACCCTCACCGGCGGAACCGACCCTGCTACTGAACATACCGTCTCTTACAATGTTGATGGGGGAACTGCTGTTGCACCCAATCAAGAGATTATTTCCGAAGGATCTACGTTCTTTGTAGCATCTTATTCTGGAATCAAAGAGGGACATACATTCGGTGGGTGGAGCGACGGTGTTGACGTCTATTCTGCGGGCGATACATATTTGATGAGTACATCCGATGTCATTTTTACCGCGGTATGGAACACTTCAGCGTATAGTTTCGAAGTTATCGGTACTGTCGATGCTCCGAATGTACATGTTCCCGCAGGATTGATTCTCGATAATCGCTATTGTAACATAACTGTCAGATATAGCAACGATGCGATTGATCCTCTCTCAGAAATATCCGAGACTCAGGTATTGGTCGACGATAATCCGAACTACTCGTATGTCATCAGACTAACAGCAACTCATCCGTCAGGAACGAATTATATTGTTCTGAATGCGGTGGGATCCTGTGATTTCAAAGCTCCTTCACTTGTGGAACTAAGAGTCTCCCTCAGTTCTGGAGATGGATTGAGGACATTTTCAGTATTCATCCCCTCTGAAGGATATTGGTTAGGTAGTGTCGATTCCACATCTGGAGATGAACAATCATTTAAATGTATTAAGCAAGAAAGTAATCAGGGCGAGTTCCAGTTAGGAATCAGCGGTATCACATCCATTGATTCAATAAATTGTTCCATTCCTGGCGTTTCTTTATCTGGAGAATCGGACAATTTCTTGTTGAACGCGGGACTTGTAACTGTGAAGGGTGTGATCGATTGGACTAGTGTTGTCAATGGGATCTATCCGGTCACAGTAACGACTGGTGCTAATGTTGTTAGATTTAATCTTGTGTTGAGTAAAGCAACCTGTATCGATTCTGTCGATTATGACTATGAGTTTGTCGGGGTGACTAATCACGATTCTGGAAGTATTGAGTGGGATTTGGGCCTTAAACAGTCACTGTTGATTAAAGTTCAGCTTCCAGACATGGATTCAGATGTTGTTGTAAACGGATATTGTGAAGGTAGCAACGATCAATTGTCATCGGTTGCAGGAGTAGTGATAAAAGCCAATTCAATCGCTGATAAATATGTTATTTTTGAGTTGACAAATAATTCACTAGCTTCCCCTTCATCTCTTGTGGTGTGGTTGTCTTGTGATGGAGCAGGATTGGTTGGCAAACTTGCAATCACTATTACGGGAACCGCCCCCTCATCTCAGAATGATGACAAGTATGAACTTGAGTGCGTTGTGACCCAGGTGGATGCTAACATCCGTTTGACTATCGACATTACTAAGTCTACTTCTGCGCCTTCGTTAGAAAATGCGAAACTGCTCGTTATTGCAAAATATCAGGGCGGAATCGTTGTGAATTTCTACTCGAGCCCATCGCTAACTAATGGTAATGGAACAGATGTGATTGAAGTTTCCAGTCAGAATTTGAGGGAGATTATCGTTGAGATTGTAGACGGATTCCAACACAGTACCCCGGTATTCTATGGTCATTGTGTGTACAAGAATGTAGGTGGTAACTAAGGTTCTGGATTGCTGGATTCGGGCGGGATTGTTCCCGCCCGATAATTCTTCATGTTGCAGAACTACAGGTTTGGTGAGAGTGTGCAGGTAAGACGGTATTACATCATTGCAGCATTATTGGTGACATTGTCATTCGCCACGCCTGTATTTCTGATAGATTCTGCATCTGCTACTGCTGATATCGAAATAACTTCGGTATATTATGATGAAGATCAGGGTATTGTGTCGTTTACGGGAACAACTGTATATGAGCTAGTAAATGTAAGGGTGTTTTCTTCGAACTACAGTTCTCCAATCACGGCTTGTACTGTAGAGGAATCAGTATATTCCGATTGCTTATACCTAGGATTGATAGAATCTGGTGTATATCATATTGAAGTATCCTACGGATCCATTGTTGCCACAGAACAGTTTGTCACGGGTAGTTCGGAGATCGTCATACTCGATGCTTCATATGATATTCAGTCAGGTATGTTTCATATCTCTGGAACTGCTAGCTCCCCACTAGTCGATGTGAGGATTTTTTCAGAGAGTTATAATTCCGATATCGATGCATGTCTTGTCGAGAACGGTGCATTTGAAGATATAATCTATCTAGGCACCTTAGATATCGGCAGATATTATGTCGAAGTCGCGGATTATTCCGGAAAGGTGCTGAAGTACCTATATGTAGAAGAAGAGCAGGGGGAAGATCCATATGCCAAGGATTCAACCTATAGTGAGGATGGTAAAACTCTAATTGAGTATCATGGAACGGTTTCCCGTTATGTGCTTCCGACATTCATCGAATATGTGGCAGATAATGCATTCGATGAAGCCAACATCGATACTTTCGTTTTGACCAAAGATGTTGTATGGGTAATCTACCTTGAACAGAATATATTTCCATTCCAGACAGTGTCGTTGAAGAACATCATCATAGAAGAAGGCGTACGGGAGATACCAAACTACCTATTTGCCCATACGGAGATTGAACATCTCACCTTACCCAGTTCAGTAGAGAGAGTAGGTGTCAAATCATTCTATCTTTGCAACAATTTGAAGGATGTAACGTTCGAACAAAACAGTAGTATAACGACCATAGATCAGTATGCATTCTCATGCAACCCCTCATTGAATCTGGTTACATTTAACAGTTCGAGGGAAGGATATGTATGCAGTTTTGAGAAAGGATGTTTTTTCGATTGCGGCTCAATAACAGTGGAAGTTTCTTCGGATTTCAATCTGTATTCGATAGGCACAGTTGCATTTGCAAATGATGACGTCACCATGCACATCGGCGGGGAATCCGGAAATGTCATACACATTCCGAAAACTGTTGGCAATTTAGGCAATCGTGCTTTTTCAAATGTGATTAAATCTCTGTCTACGGATGAACCGGGCGTCAATACTGCAAGAACAGATAGCAATAACATATCATTAGGAAGGTTCGGGGAAAACGGCCTTGTGGGTCGCAACATCATATTGGATGACAATCCTCTTCTGACATCAATCGGTCAATGTTGCTTTGCAAGTCGCAATCCCGTTGATTCCATCGATTTGAGTGGTTGTTCATCTTTGACAGACATAGGCCCCGGTGCGTTCCAATATTGCCTTGATACAAATTGTCCCAATATTTCCTGGCCAAGTAATGTCCAAACTATAGGGACAGCAGCATTCATGTGCAGAGGCACTATTTCTAATGATGAATGTGTCTTACATTTGCCTGCCTCGATAATCACCGTTGAATCTTATGCTTTCGAGGGTTTATGCAGACAGGTAATATTTGATGAAGGCTCGGAGTTGCGTTATTTCGATTCTTCTCCTGTATTGAACAGATATACATTGATTGATCTGTCCAATTGTTCAAAATTGGAATGTCTGGGTAGATACTGTGTGAGCAATCCAATGAAACTGCCCGTAGGGTTATTTTCAACAGAGGGCAATTCTATTCCGCGTGTTGTCGAGGGGTGTGTTGTAGCAGCAGTCAATAACGGACAGTTGGATATTAGTGAAGAGACATCAGTTATCATTTGTAATGATATCTCTTCGGTCAAAAGCATCAGTTTCAGTTCATCTAATCCCTATTTTACATTTGATAGTGGAAAGTTGTCAGTAAATAATGGTACAACAGTGAGAATACTGTTGGTTTCGTCTGTAAGTACTGTCAATCTTGGTGGGGATTCTGGCAATTTGGAGATCAGCTCATCGGTCATCGGCAAAACAGTTAAGAACATTCATCTGTGGGGGACCAACCTGACTATCACTGAATCACTGGCAAGTGATTCATGCAATATTCAGAACGTATATATTCATGGAAAGCCGACGAGTTGGCAGATTCCGGTTGCATTCCAGAGTATTAATTCTGGCGTCAGTTTTTATGTCGACGATGTCACTATTGATGATTTGAATTATCTGAAGACGATTGGTACCGTGTACCTCGGTTATTCGGACGGTACAAAAGAAATCTACGTGCCTACGGTTTACGACGGGGTGCAGCTAATCTATTCCAATGTTAAAATGGAAGGCGGTGTCTTCAAGGCCGATTTGGTGATTTCCAACGGCAATTTGGGTGCCACGGAAGTATTGGTGTTCGGTGCAAAAGCATCCATTACGAACAATCAGATTGTGGTTGACGACTTTGACCAAACCGTTTCAGTCGCATATCTGCATTTCGTTGAACCCCTTGTATATTCTGATGATAAGGTGTATGTAACCTTCATTGGCGATGGGGGAAAGGATTCCTCCGGCAATGAGACCGTGATATTGTCTCTGAACTCTGGTAATCCATTGTCCGCCTGTGACATTCCTTCATTCTCCAAGCCCATGTTTGATTTCGTCTGCTGGAAGGATGACAGCGGCAAAGTAGTGGACGGCTCGACGCCAATTTTCGGGGATATGGTCCTGCACCCGGAGTGGGTCGTAAGAGGATCTGTACTAGAAATCGATCAATCTGCAGCCACAATCCTGATGGATGGTCAGCCCGTCGTCAGCGATACGGTGGGTATTAACGGAACGGCAACATTCATCGCAATATCGAAACCTGGGTATGAAATATTTGCCTGGTTATTGGATGGAGAGTATGTGGAAGATGCCTCTGCACCTTTGAATCTTAAAATCTCAAAGGATTCGAAGCTTTCTGTAACTTACAGATACAGTTCATCGAGTACGGGTGCGGACAGCATTAGTAATAGCGGAATGCCAACTACGGATGATGTTGATCAGATTGTGAAATCATACGTACTCGGCGGGTACATCAAACAGGATGGGTCAATCTGGATCGGAATGACTTCGACCCCGCTGGTGGTCGATGATTATGTATACATCCGCATTGCGAACAAGATCTACAAGGCGGAGTCGGATACAGGGTATGTTGTGAAGAGTGCCGATTCTCAGTCTATCGAGACATTCTATCACTATCTTGGTTACGGCGGAGGATACATCATAGATTATAACTCGTCCAAAGTATTCGATCTGGATCTCAACCAGCTCTATGTACTCGACAGGACTATAGAATCCGCGTATTACTACGACGGTTACTTCTATGTCCTCGGTAACACTGTTTACAAATTCAATCCGGCGGACGGCGATAGTTCCACCTCCGACGAAACAAAGCAACTCACATACGTAGGCAGCATCAACAGACCTTACGGTTCATATGGTACTTATGCACACGAGTTCGTGGGCGATTACGTATATTGCATATACGCGGACGGAAAGGACCGCGGTATAGCCGCCATGAATCTGGAGTCAGGCACGACATCCTATTGCAATTTGAACAGCATTCATGAGATGTATCTGGATGATGGCTGGCTGTCATACTATGGCGGATACCTGTTCGTAACGGCATATTCCGAAGGACTGTTCGGAGCTGTAGCAACCACATGTGGTGATAGGCTCGCATATGTGTCTGTCAATGGCCTGGACTTCGGTACGGAGAAATACTACGAGTTCGGAGCCAAATCCTTCACATCAAGACCCGCATTCTTTAATGACAGGCTCTTTGTAAGCATATCCGGCTCTTTGTACGTTTTTGATTTACCCAGCGATTTATCTAATCTGAGTATTGAGGCCCTTAATCAGAGACATGTCCACTTCGTGTCCGGGCACGGTAACTTCGTCATAGATGCAAGTCATGCGAATGAACCTGGGTCGCCGGTATACGCTTACGGAATACCGTATGATACCCATCAGGGTCCGACCATGTGGATTGCAGAGGATAAGGGCGGAGTATTGACATCCGTTTCGGTTTATACAACCGAGAGGGAATGGAATTCGCAAACGATCCGTTCTGATATCGATGGAAGGATGCTGTGGTACAACGATTCCGGTTGGCTATACTCTTACACCACATCGGACAAGAATGTCTATTACTTCTTCATCGAGGACGGGGATTCCGCAGTCTGGTACAGAGCATATGGTGCAACCGCCGCCGATGCACTCGCTTCCCTCGGAAACGATGTTGCCACACTCAACGCGGCCAAGATCATTCAGACCGTCAACGGCCACACCGCAGACGGTCTTACCTTACAGATGCTCAAGGCCACCTACGGTACCGTGGATAACAACGGACAGTTCGACAACCTCGACCAGTATTCCTGGGTCACCATCACCAACCTCGGCGACGTGTCCTATTCACTGAACCACTATTTCCGCATAATCTGCGGTAACGGTGAATCCGTTACCGTTGGAACGGAGTTCAGTTACGTCGAGGACGGGGAGAGGAAGACCTACACTTTCGCCGATAACATCGGCGACAGGAGCATCATCGGCAAACAGCTCAGCAGAGGTACTGAAGTGGTATTCCTGAGATTCTACGACGAAGAAGGCAACGAACTCCCCGGCACCGCTTCCGTGGTAAAGACAGGTTCCTCCGCGAAGATCCACTTCCCAGAAGTGAACAGGGTCGGTTACGTCCCGGTGTGGGAGGATTCATCGAACAACGGTAACGAGGTCTCCGACATCTACGGAACGGTATTCACCTCAAACGCCTCGTTCTATCTCACCTGGGAACCGCTTCCTCCGGGATACCTCGTTACCGGTACCATGGATACAGTCAGCGGTATCACGACCTGGTCCGCCAATGTGATGATCAAGAGCGGAGTGGGATCCGTCGGAGACCTTCAGGTGAAAGTCACTGCCGTCACCTCTGACGGAAGGGTCCTTTCTGAGACGAAGGTCACTGCGGCTGACGGAAAGGCCTCCGGAACCTTCGAGACCACGGACGTGGCGCTGATCTACATACGCATAGTCGACGAGCACGTCGAAGGCAACCTCGGATATACGATGATCGAAAGGGAGGCACATCCATGAAGTTCAAGCCGATGCTGGCAGTATTGCTGTTGGCCGTCATGGCCCTCACGGTACTGTCGGTACCTTCCAGCGATGCCGACGGGGAGTATTCCTTTACCGAGGTAACATACGATCCTGCCGAAGGAAAAGCATCCTTCAGCGGTACCTTCGACACCGACGTCTCAGTATCTCTGCATGCGAACGGATACTACTCCGGCGAGAATCCGGTCACTTTAGTCAACGGGGCATTCTCCGGCGAGATGACCGTAGGAAAACTCGCAAGGGGCATGTACTGGATTATAGCCATGTCCGCCGAAGACCCCAACGAGTACATAACCGGCAGTCTCCGTGTCGACGGTTATCTGTTCCTGGATTCGGCCGAGTACTCTTACGATTCCGGGAAGGTCATAGTCACGGGATGGGCATCCGACGAAGATCTGGAACTCACCATCCGTGACATGTCCGACAATGTGCTGGTCGACGGAGCGCCCATCAAGTGCGGCGACGACCGCAGGTTCTCCGCATCCGTATCCCCTGGAGCAACGCTCACCTCTGATCTGAGGGTCTCAGTGGCCCTCGCCGGGGAGACATCCGTCCACAAGGACGCGACCGTACAGGTACGCAGGGTCACCACCGATTCCGATTCGACTGTAACGATGATACAGGGCGAATCCGAGACTGTCCATCTGGATGTCATCGGATGCACCTATGCTGATCTGCAGATATATCCTGAGAATGCAGAGATAGCGACTATCGAATTATCCACGGAAACTGGAAATCTGACCATTACTGGAAAAGCCGTCGGAGAAACGAAGGTGGTCGCATCCGTTGGTGATTCGGTCATCGAGTTCGCCGTTACCGTTAACGAGGTCCCTCCGCATGATTCTACCTATACCTTTGTATTGCGTATGGAATATGATTTCGACAAGGCTGATTATGGAACATCGGGATTGGTCGCATCCGATCTCAGGAACGGGATAACACTCACCGCGGTGGGAACCAATGCGGGAGAAGCTCTCGAAACTGCTCTGAACGAGGCTAAGATCCCCTGCCAGTTCTGGACCAAGGAGGACGGCTCCATAAGATATTGGGTGGACAGCATCCTCGGTCTTGGCGATGTCAAGATGGAAGGCGGTCTGTGGAAGTACTGGATACAGTACCAGATCATCGACGGGAAGGAATCTTACAATCAATGGTCCCTCGGTTTCTATACCGAAGGCGGGGAGTTCCATCTTCTTTACAGCATAACCGAGGAGAGCGGTCAGGCCGTGCATCCGGATGAGGATGAGCCGGAGATTCCCGAACAATTCGACAACTCCGGTTCCCAGACCACAGTTGAGGTGAAAGATAACGAGGACGGTTCCACCACTGTCATCGCGGATTCCACGTCCGTCATCGACGGTACCCAGACCACGGCGGAGATAACCACCAAGGATAACGGAGACGGAACCACGACCGTCACCGAGAAGACCACCGTCACCAACCCTGACGGTTCCACCACCGTCACAGTTTCCGAGACCGTCGTCTCCGACGACGGTTCCGAGACTACCACTGCTACCGTGACCAACTCCGACGGAACAACATCCACGATAACATCCGAGACGACCGTCTCCGAAGGTATCGCCACAACCACCAGCACGACAATGAACTCCGACGGAACGTCATCCGAAACCACATCCGCCGTCGAACACACCGCGAACGGTACGGTGACCACGAGCACGGAGACGTCCAAGGACGCTTCGGGCAACGTCACCCAGACCGTCGAATCCTCGGTGACCGTCAGCGACACCGTCGCAGACGGAGTCAGGACCACCGTCACCGAATCAGATTCAAAGGTCACCGATGCTTCTGGCAACGTCACTCAGGTCAGCACCACCGAGACCGCCGTCAAGCAGTCGGACGGTTCCAGTGTGGTGATCAGGACCACCGAGACCACCGCCGACGGCAAGACGACCACCGAGATGAGTGCCGGAGCGATCTCCGCCGACGGGAAGGTGCACACAGTGGCCGACACATCCGCCGCCGAGACCACCGAAGTCATAACCAAGGTCAAGGCCGACGGTGACGACGGCAGCTGTACGGTATCCAACGATTCCGTACAGAAGGCGATCGATCAGCAGAACATTATATCTGATGCATTCGGCGATACCGTCGACACGACCAAAGTCATCGAGGTCATATCGACCCTCCAGGGGGTCTCAGCATCCCTGGAGAAGGAATCCCTCGGCGACATGTCCGAGAACGACGTCACTCTCAGGATGACCTCCACACAGGGTTCCATGACCTTCGGGAAGGATGTACTGACGACACTGTCCGACAAGGACGACGTGACACTGTCCTTCGCCGTCGCCGACAGGTCCTCCATGACCTCCGCCCAGCGCGATGTCATCGAGACGGGTTCCACCGTGGTGAATCTCACCGCCACCTCCGCCGGACAGAGTATCGGCAGGGATCTCGGCGGGAAGGTCATAGTCACCGTGAAGCACGCAGCTACGGATGGAAAGACCCCCGTGGCATACTACGTCGACGAGAACGGTAACATGGCGAAGGTCGCAGAGCAGCACTACGATGCGGAGAAGGAGGAGATGACCATGGTCCTCGACCACTTCTCGCTCTACACCATCGTGGACGAGGCACCTGCAGGTGAGGAGATCCCAGTGGCCGTGCTCATCATGACCGCGGTCATCGTCCTGATCTGTCTCGCGATCCTGCTGCCGCAGGTGGTCGGAAGGAAGCAGTAAACATGTTAATCAAGCCCGCCCGGAAGGGCGGGCAATTATTCAACGATCAAGCTGCTTGTAATAAACATTATAATCGGCAAGGGCGTATTAGGAAATATGATGTTCGAGGACAAGATCAGGATGATTGTCGACAGGGTCACTGAGCATTATAACCCGAAAGCAATCATAGTGTTCGGTTCGGTTGCCAGGGGCGATTCTACCGAAGACAGTGATCTTGATATCGCAGTCATCATGGATTCCGATCTCTCTGAGCACGAACGCAATGTGAAGGTCCGTGTATGTATCGGTTCCATCGGTATGGCCATGGATCTTCTGGTTTTCACGCCGGAGGAGATAGAGGCCGAAAGGAATGACGAATCATCGATAATATCAGAGATAATTAGGACGGGAGAGGTCGTTTATGGTTCCGCATGAGTCTGTGGAGTCATTGAGGGCTTCTGCCGAAGAGGATCTTTGGACCGCAAATCTCGTCAAAGACAAGGATGATGAGAAAACACGCATAATCTGTTTTCATCTGCAACAGTACGTGGAGAAGATGCTGAAGGCAAAACTCTTGGAGAAAGGAATCCAATATCCAAGGA
>JAEEGK010005483.1_pt1 | contig 30704 bp, 20 predicted proteins | sample 8958771 | NCBI WGS metagenome assembly JAEEGK01 (sample SAMN16246547, study PRJNA631951) | gut metagenome | biome: gut microbiome; feature: rumen; material: SC-attached | host: Bos | place: Iran: Karaj | collected 2018-10
TATTTCTTGTAATTTTAGTTCATTATGTAAAGTATTTGAAAAAACTGGTATTGGTTTTATTCCTAATTCAAGTAAAGCAATAAAAGTAGCAGCATTAGAGATACTACGATTCACAACTAAAAAACATGGTTTTCCAACTAATCTAGTATAACCATTATTTTTAAATAATTTTATATACTCATTTACGTTTTCATAAAAAAGCTTAAATGTAATTAGATAATTAGCATATCCATATTCACCATAGTGATTATGAAAAAAGTATATTTTATCTTGATAATTTGGATCATTTGCTTTCTCTTTTAAATACTCATATATTTTAGACATACCCCTACCCCTAAATTAATTTGTATTATATCACAAAAATAATTTTTTTCAAGAAAAAAACGAAGTTATACTTCGTTTATTACTGTAATAATAATTGGCTTACATTCTGTTTCTTTATATAAATATTTGCCTAATTTATCACGTATTTCTTGTTTTATTAGATTATAATCTACCATATGGCCTTCTGTTACAACACTATTTATAACATCAATAGAAATAGTTTCACTTTCTTTAACAATATCCATATTATCTTTAACATAGATAAATCCTCTTGTTAATACTTGTGGACCTGATATTATTTCTTTAGTAGTTTTATCTAGTGTTGCACAAATAATTACAATTCCATTTTCTGCTAACATTTCACGATCTTTAAGTACTAGTTCACCAATATCATCTGAACTTTTACCATCAATTAATATTTCATCAACAGGAACAGTTTCAAAAGATTCTTCTAATACACCATCATTAAAACTTACTACATCACCATTTAATTTAAGAATAATATCATCTTTAGTTAAACCACATTTAGTAGCTATTTCAGCATTTCTGTATTGTTCTTTATATTCTCCTTTTACCGGAAAATAGTATTTAGGATTCATTAAGTTAATCATTAACATCAAGTCTTCTCTACTAGGATGCTCTAATAAATGTTTTTTACTAGATAAGCTAATTACATTAATATTTAGTCTAGCTATATCATCCATAATAGTAACCATACGTCTTTCTACACCTAAATACATTGGTTCAGTAATAAAGATTGTATCTGTTGGTTTTATTGTAATATATTTATCATTACCACGAATTATTCTTTCAATATTTGCATATGGTTTTTCTTTACCATCACTTATTAATACTACAACACCTTTATCATTTAAATTAGATAAGTCACCTATTTTAGTAGGATTAATTTTTAAATATTTATTGGTAATACACATATTAACTAAATCTTGTAGTGGTTTACCCATAATAACTATTTTACGATTAGTACTACTTACTTCATCAAATATCTCTTGTATTCTAAAGATATGGGCTGGTAATATACTCATAATAAATCTATCTGGATACATATTTAATTGTTCTCTAATAAAGTGATTTACTCTATGATTTGGACTAGTAAAACCTTTATGATTAGCATATAAGCTTTCATTTAATAAACATAGTACTCCTTGTTTACCAACATAAGCTAATTTACCAATATCCATATGATAATGTCCCATCATACCTGGATCAAATATAAAGTCACCTGTATAAACAATAGCACCATCTGGTGTATTTAATACATAACAAAATGCATCTGGTATAGAGTGACTTACATTAATTGGAAAAATACTATTCTTTCCAAAATCAAGTTTAGTATGTGGTTTTAACTCTATTAAATTATATTTTGTGATATTATCTTGCATAAATTGTAATTTAATTACTTCTAAAGTAAATTTAGAACCATATATTGGTATATCTGGTAATTCAACTACTATATCTGATAAAGCTCCCATATTACTTTCATGTCCATGAGTAATAAAGATACCTTTTACATTTTTATAATTATTTTTTATATAATCAAAATTTGGAATAATATAATCTATTCCAAGCATTCTGTCCCTAGGATACTTAAGACCAGCATCGAATACAAATATATCATCATCTACTTTAACAACATACATATTCTTGCCATCTTCATTAAGTCCACCTAAAGCAAATAATTTTATTTTACTCAATTTTATCTCCCTCTTTCTTTTCTGATCTAAAAAACAAAATAATAAAACAAGATTTTAACATAGATAATAATAACATACTTATTATATTTTTACAAGAGAAAAGAACCATTGTTGGTTCTTTATATTATAATGTGGGTTTTTTTGATTCTTCTTTCTGTATTATATTTGAAGTATAAAGATTAATTCTATCTTTAAACAATAATGAATAAGATAACCAATAGTTCTTATTACTATCATTAAAGAACGCATCAACGCTTGTAGGAAATGATCTTCTTAATTTATCTATTTGATTCATATCATATATAGTATTACGTCCAATATGCTCAGATTCAACATCATATTCATAATTTATATAATCAAATACCATATTATCCTTTTTTAAAAAATCATCAAGAAGTTCAAAATAATCATCTAACGAAAGACTTTGTCCTTCATTAGTATATGTATAGACATCAATATCCCTATTATTTATTCTTTTGTGTTCAACATTACTAGTTTTCATAACTATTCACTTATTCCTTTCCAAATACATTTTTACCATTGTAATATTCTACAACAATTGGTGTACCATTCAATCCGTTATCTGACGAATTTAACAATTTTTGATAATAACTTAAAGCCTCTTGACTAGTATCTTCAGGTAATCTAAATACTAAACGACGATTTGTAAGAATAGCAGTACCTCCAGTATCCAATTCTCCTTTTCTTTCAAGCCCCATATTTATATCATTAATTGGTAATGAATTTCCATTTTTAACAGTTATAACTTCATCTAAAGTTTTAACACCATTAGTATCTGTATGAACCCTTGTTGAATAAATTTCATTGTTTTCACCAAGAACGAATTCAGCACCTTTAGAAGTTTCTGTTCCATTAAGATTGTATGTTGATCCTTTAAGTTCTTGTTTAGCAGCTTCACTCCATTTATATGTGACTTGACCTGTAAGATTATTTAATGTAGCAATAGGTTTTGTTTCACCATCGTCATCATAGGTTCCATTCTCTATATCTACAAAATTTGTTACAACATTTTTTGGATCAACGCTCATAGATTGACCAGCTTGATTTTTATTAATTAAATCATTGTTGGTGTTTGCATCACCCAAACGTAATGTCATTGCTTTTGTACCTAATTCTTTCATAAAATTATCATCTATATCATACACTTTTATAAGCGCATCTTGAGAAACTTTCTTTGGTTTTCCATCATCAATAATCTCCATTTTCCAACTTCCACCCTTAAGATCATATTCTATTTTATCTCCAATTAATCCCTTATTTTGGAAGTGTTTAAGAAGCGTTAGACCATCTATTCCATCAGGAGTTATACCTTTTGCATCGATACCTTTTTGTAATGATTGAATTGCTTGACTCCAATTGCCTTTTGAACCTAGATTTCGAACACCTGAATTTGATTTTGAATGTGAGAAATCTATTAAACCAACTTTATTTGCATCAAGTTCTGGAAAGTATTTTTGTAGTTCTTTACTAAATCCAACAGCATTCACTCCAGACATAAATGCATGGTTTTCTCTGGTTATATTTCCACTATCTTTAGAAACTCCTGTAACAACATAATTTAGATAGTAACCCATTCCTTTATTCGGATCTTCATCTTTAACTACTGGACCTTGAAGTGGAATTAAAGTATGAACTTGTTGTTGATCAGTATGCATACCTGTATCATGTAATAGTGCTTCTACAGCTAATTCTCTTATATCTGCATCAGTTAATTGTACTCCCGTAGCATCAGATATTGTATATGCAGTATCAATAGTATTACTTAGTACATCAATTATATGAGGAATTGTATGAGCACGATATGACGATAATTTTTCAAGACCATTTTGAGCATCTTGCTGTGCTGCTTCATAGAATCCCAATAATGACTTACTAGTTAATAGACCAACAATATCATTAGCTGTTTTAGGCTCTAAGTTAGATAATGTGGTAGCAAATTGTCTTGTTATATCAGAATCCATTCCATTTAACCATTCGTTTGCTACAGATTCAAATGCTTTATTTTCTCCTAATAATTTTAACTGATAATCAGTTGCAAAATCTTGTTCATAATCAATAATTTTTTGTTGTATTTCATAAATTGCATTGCCTGAATTTAAATCTGCAAGTCTATATTTAAGTGTTTGACCATGAATAGTTTTAATTGTTACAATTCCGTTTTCAAAACTTTGAATAGTAGCATCACTACCCATTGTTTTTTCAAATCTTTTTAATTCTAAGAAACTTGAGTCAATTGACCCTTCATGAGTACTTAACCATGTATTTGGAATAGTAAGTGCACTACCTGTTTCAGTATCGTATACATAGTAATTATTAGTATTAGTATCTAACATTAATTTTTGACCATTTTTTAACTCATAGTTAGGTATTACATTTTGAGCATCTTCAGTTAAATCTAATATTACATTACCATCAGCATCATTTTGTTCATTTAACCATTTACCTACAATAGTTTTATCCCATTTCATTTGTTCTTGTTTATATTTATCTCCGCCAATGGATTTTAACATTAATAATTTTTGACCAACTTTACTTTCATTAAATTGTTTTTGCATGTCAGCCATCATTTCACTATAACTATTATATTTATCACTAAAACGGAATACTAATCCATCTGCAAGTTTAAATGCAAGCTTAGTCGTTCCATTCATTATACCAGCAGTTAACATACCATTAATAAATGTATCAAATGAATCTGCTGCTACATGACTTAAATCAATTGGTTGACCAAGAATTGTTGAACGATAGAATGAGTCGAGAAATGATCCAGTTACACCTCTTCCACCTTGTTTAATCATAGATTGTATAAATCCGCCTACTCCTTGTGGTGGAGTTAAATTTCCATTTAAACCGGTGATACCACTCATTAATTTATTCATTGCAACTCCAGATAATGCAGATAATGTTCCATATGTATATGCTGTAGCTGCATCAGTTTGTCCTGATGTATCCATTTGATATTGCATAGCTGATTCAGTACTACTACCTAAAGAATTTAAACCGAACAACACTTTACTCATAGTAGGACCTACTCCTGGTATAAATGAAGCAATTGTTGGAATTGCCATATTACCAACTGATTTTAAAACAGTATAATTTCTTTTCAATATATCTTTAAATGTTGGATCCATTTCATCTAGACCAAGTTGACTATATATACCACTTACATCATCTGATTGTGCTCCGTTACCTAGTAATGTCAACATATAAAGGTTTCGATAATCTGATGCATCTCTTTTACCATCAGCTAATAATACATTGCCAATTCCAGTAAAGAATCCTTCCATTCCATCACTGAATCCATCAATACCAGATTGTAGGAAGGCACTAAGACCACCTAAACCACCATTTTTTGACCATTCATTATATTGATTTATACGAATAATAGCATCTTCTAGACCGTGTCTTTGATTTATTAAATCGTCCATTGCACTAAGGTAACCACTTGCTTTTTTATCATCTTTAACATTGTTTTGACCAGGTAATACACCTTTGTACATAAAATATAGAGCTAATTCTTGTTGACTCATATATTGTATTTTACCATTTAACTCTGGACATGTTGTACTAATATCTATGTCACCCCAATTATGAACTAAATATTCAAGATATGTATTACCTTTCATATCAGCTTCATATGGCATAATTAATTGATATTTTTTATAACCTGCAATTTGACTAGGTATTATTAATAGTGACTCTTCATCAGCTTCTATTTCTGATTTATAGAAACTTGCCAATTCTTGACTAGTTAATTTACTTATATCAGTATCATCACTACCAGTAATCATTTTAGCACTTACATTAATAGTATTAATTTGATCTTTTAAATGCTCTTTTATATGTTCAACAGCTTTTCCACTATCTAAATTCGTAAACCATGGCATTGCTGGACTGCTACAATACGATTGATAATTTTTTAATTCAACTTCATTTTCACCAACAACTTGAGCTTTTAAATAATTCATTAAGAATTGATTTTCATTTAATGTATCATCAGCATGAGCATTAAGTGCATAATCCATAAACACGTCTGCTAATCCAGAATCTTTCCAATTTTTACCATTAGCATAGTCTTTCAATTTTGGTATTAAATCATGTTCTTCTATAAAATCAAATACTCTATTTATCTCATTTACAGATAATGGTGTTTTCATTTTATTATATCCATACGTTTTTATTTTATCAGCATCAACGTCATATAATAATCCAAATGCATATCCTACACCATTAAAGAATGTAGCAACATCACCATATTGTTTTTGAACATTATTTAACTGTGCTGTTAAATCATCAATTATTTTCTGTAACGCTACTTTTCTTTCTTCTAAATCAGATTGATAAAATTCTTTTGTCTTCTCATCTATAAAATTATTTAAAGTAAATATTTCATTAATAATTGAGTTTATTATTACACCTAAATTATGATCTATATTCTCGTATGCTTGTAATGAATAACTTATATTAGTACTTAATGATGTTGCTAAATTAGCTGCATTATCAAAACTGTTTTTTGATTCAGCTAAATTTAATGTTGCAACGTGAGAAGCTAATTCTCCTGAAAAACAATCAGTTTTATAAGAATTTTTTGCATCACTAACCAAACCACTAATACTACTAAATTTTCCCATTGCTGCTTCAAATGTTGGAACATCAATAAAGATTCTTTGAGTGTTTGCAGCGTTCTTTACTCTATTAGATGCTAATGATTTATTTAATTTTAATGATTTCTCATCTTTAAATTCTTCATTTATTAAATTAATTGCTTTACTAAAAGTTGTATTTTTATCAAAAATAATTGTTTTATCCCCTAAAACAGCTACATAATGTCCATCTTCATCTAATTTAAGATCAACATCCTTTTGTCTTGTTATTTCATTAAGATAATTTTCTAATATTATTTTATTGTCATCAGTTACTTTATCATTTGCTGTAACTTTAACTTCTTTTGGCATTGTCTTTTCAATATCAGTTAAATCAAACTTTCCTGATTTATTTGAATCAGTGTTTTCTTTAATTTTAGTATTTTTCGCTATTAAAAGGCCATCAGAATCATATATATCAATCGTACCATCATTATTCATATCAATACGACCAACTTCTTTTTTGATTGTCTTTTCTACTTCAGAAATATAATTATTAATATATGTAGAATCATTTTTAACTCTAGGTGAATCTTTGCTAGGTGGTAAAAATTTCATATCATAATTATGATCAATTAATATTTCTTGTGCTTCTTTTGGATCAGTTGTTTTACTAATAACTTTAGTTACTTCATAGTACTTTGTATAATCATAATATGGATCTTCTTGTGCTTTATATACATCATTAATATCTACACCACTTTTAAGTGTACTAAAGAAAAATTTACCATTTTTTTCAACAACTGGTCCCCAATTTCCTAAAGAATAATTATTTAATTCTAATACAAATTGGTCTACTTTTTCTTTTGTTAAATCAACTATTCCATAATTATTTTTATTATCCAATTTTTATCACCACCTTCGGATGTGTTTTTAAATTACCAAAATAGTCTATTATTTGAATCTCCTGTATCAAATTTAGCTCTATTTGGTTTTTCTATTGTTCCTCGATCTACATTCATATTTTCATTTTCTTCTAATAATTTAGCTTGTTTTCTTTTAAATGCTTCTTGTTGTCTTAGATAAGCTTCGTATTTAGCTTTTTCTATTTCATCAAGTTCAGTAGCTTTTGCACTAATTAAACCGCTATATCCATTTATAGAAGATTTTATACTTTCAATCTCTGACTTTATTTCTTCACTACTTGAAACAACATTCGTAGTTAATAAATCATTAGAACTATTCTTTCCTAATTCTAATGAACTACTTACGTTATTTAATTCATCTATTGCAGAATCAAGAGTACTGCTTGCATTTGTTACACCATTTGAAAATGATGTAGCTTGATTTTTATATTTATCAGGTTCATAATTCACTATTACCACCTACACTTTGTGATGTTGTATCATACATATTACGATAATTACTATTAAATAATGCTACTTTATTTGATAAATCATTTAATCTTTGACAAGATTTTTTTGCTTCTTGAATGTATCTTAATAAAGCATCTTGCATTGTATTAGCAGATGGAGTATCAAAGAAACTATCTATATCACGAGATGATGCAAACAAATAATCTAAAATATCTTCTAAATTAAGTGCACTTTTTTTAATATCTTCAGCAAAATCAGCTACAGAATTGATATTTACATGAAAATTGTATGCCATTTAAACAACACCTCTTTTCATTTTTTCAGCATTTATTACTTCCTTTATTTCAGCAAATTTAGTATTTACTTCGCCAACACCTTCACCGAAATTTTCCATAGCAGTATCTAAAAATTTAATAAACTTTTGTAAATTTTCAGAAATCTTCATTAATTCTTCAATTTGATTATAAACTACATCGATTGTTTTATCATGACCTAGTCCTACCCACTCTACTGCTTGGGATGATTTAAATAGTTTGTAAACTACATCATTAAATTCATCGATCTTCTTACTAAAAGCATCTTTAAATTGTGTACAATCATCAAAATTCAAGTGATACTTCATATTACCGCCATCCTATCATATAATCATATATTTTATTATATCATATATTTGACTGACTTCAACAATAAAATGTCACTTTTAAAAATATTATTTAAATTAATAGAAAATATGTTATACTTATACTAGGAGTGGCTATGAAAATTGAAGAGATACTAGAAAATGAAGTAATTGCATCATTTAATTATATAGAAGAATATGATGATTTAGTTAATCATTATGTTCTATTTAATGATGGTAAAAATATAGTTGGTGAAATAACTAATATTAAAGGAAATAAATTAACTATAAAACTAATTGGTGAAATAAAAGATAATGATTTTGTTTATGGAGTTAGTTCTAAACCAACTACTAAATCAGAAATAGCTATTATTAAACCAGAAGCTTCTACTTTAATAACAAGTTATCCAGATTCACCTGATAGTTTATATATAGGTAATAGTGCTGTCTTTAAAGAAGTAAGAATAAATATGAATTTAACTAATTTCTTTAATTCTCATTTTGCTATTATTGGTGGTACTGGTTCTGGTAAATCATTTTCCCTATCTCGTATAATGCAAACATTATTTGAAAATAAAGAACATTCTCCAAATAATGCAAGTATATTCGTATTTGATACATTTGGTGAATATCAACCATCATTTACTGATATTGAAAAGAATAATCCAAGTATATCAACTAAAAACTTTACTACTAACCCTTATGAAGAAGGTGAATTAATTAAAATACCACCATTCTTACTAGATGCAGATGATTTAGCAATTCTTTTAAATGCAGAAGATCCTAGTCAATTACAAGTATTAGAAAAAGCACTAGAATTAGTTAATATCTTTAAAAGAGATGGTGAAAGTATTGAAAATATTAAAAACGATATTATAGCAAGAGCTATTCTTGATATATTATTAAGTGGTAGACCATCAGTACAAATAAGAGATCAAATATTCTCAGTATTATCTTTTTATAAAACTAATGAATTAAATCTAGAGAGTGTATTAAGTCAACCTGGATATAACAGATCTCTTAAAAATTGTTTAATTATTGATAATGATGGAAAACTTAGAGAAATTGAATTATTAACTAATTTCTTTAATTCATTCTTACTTGAAAATAATGATGTTAATCTTCCAGATAAACCATTATTATATTCATTAGAAGACTTAGAAAATGCTATTGATTTTGCATTAATAAGTGAAGGTATGTTAAAAAGTGAAAAAATATATGATCGAAATAATTTATTAAAAGTTAGAATTCATAATTTAATTGAAGGAGAATATCATAATTACTTTGAATATCCTGAATATATAGATAAAGAAAGTTATGTAGCTAGTTTAATAATTAAAAATCAACGTAAATCACAATTAGTAAATATAAATATAAACTATGTAGATGATCGATTTGGTAAAACAATAGTTAAAATACTATCTAAAATGTTATTTGATGTATCTAAAACACTTAAACCACGTGCTTCTATTCCATTTCATATTATATTAGAGGAAGCACATCGATATGTACAAAATGATGGAGATGTAGAATTACTTGGTTATAATATCTTTGAAAGAATAGCTAAAGAAGGAAGAAAATATGGAATACTACTTGGTTTAATTACTCAAAGGCCATCAGAACTATCTGAAACAGTTATATCACAGTGTAATAACTTCTTAATCTTTAAGATGACTCATCCACATGATATGGATTATATTAATAAAATGATTCCATTTATGAGTAGTGAAATAAGTAAACAAATACCATCACTTCCACCAGGATATTGTTATACCTTTGGTACGGCATTTAAATTACCAATGATAGTTAAATTTGATATACCTAACCCTACTCCAATAAGTAATAACGTAAATATACAAAAAGTATGGTACTAGCCATACTTTTTTATTGCAAAAAAAATGGACTAATATAGTCCATCAATATTTCCATTAGTATGAAATTTCATTTTCAAGTAAGCAGGTTCTTTAGATAAACCTGGCATAGTCATTATTGCACCCATTAAAAGTACTATAAATCCTGCTCCGTTAGATAATCTTGCATCAGTTACAGTCATTGTAAATCCTCTTGGATTACCTAATACTTTTTGATCATCTGTTAAAGAATACTGTGTTTTAGCTACACAAATAGGTAGTTTATCAAAGCCATTTTTAACAAAATCATTAATCTTTTCTTGAGCTTTTTCTGTAATAACTACATCTTTAGCATGATAAATTTCTTTACAAATTTTATTAATCTTTTCAGAAATACTTAAATTATAGTCATATAGTTGTTTATAATCAACTTTCTTCTCACATAATTTAACTAATTTTTCAGCTAGTCCAATAGCTCCTTCTCCACCTTTTGCAAAGCTTTCACTAATATCAAATTCACATCCAAGATCTTCAACATATTTCTTTACAAAAGCTATTTCTTTATCAGTATCAAAACCAAATTTATTTAAACAAATCAAGATATTTTTAGTATACTTTTGCATATTTAGAATATGTGTATGTAAGTTTTCAATACCAATTTTTACTGCTTCAACATTTTCTTTATTAATATCATCTTTTTTAACACCGCCATTATATTTCATACTACGAATAGTTGCATTAATAACAATAGCATTTGGTTTAAGTCCAGCCATAGGACACTTGATATCTAAGAACTTTTCAGCACCTAAGTCAGCACCAAATCCAGCTTCTGTAATAACATAATCTGCTAGTTTTAATCCTAGTTTAGTAGCAATTACACTATTACATCCATGAGCAATATTTGCAAATGGACCACCATGAATAATAGCAGGATTATTTTCAAGAGTTTGAACTAAGTTTGGCTTTATTGCATCTTTTAATAAAAGTGCAAGCGCATCAACACATTTAAGTTCTTTAGCAAATACCATACGTCCTCGTTTAGTATAGCCAATTAAAATGTTACCTAATCTTCTTTTAAGATCTTTAACATCATTAGCTAGACATAATATAGCCATTATTTCACTAGCAACTGTAATGTTATATTTATCATTTCTTTCTAGTCCTTTATTATCATATTTAACTACTACATTACGAACAGCTCTATCATTTAAATCGACACATCTTTGGAAAGTAATACGATTAACATCTAAGTTTAATTTATTACCTTGATAAATATGATTATCTATGATTGCACAAAGTAAGTTATTACATGTTTCAATTGCATGTAAATCTCCAGTAAAATGAAGATTAATATCTTCCATTGGAACAACTTGTGAGTATCCTCCACCAGTAGCACCACCTTTAATACCAAATACAGGTCCAAGTGATGGTTCACGAAGAACTACAAGAGACTTCTTCCCTATTCTATTCATTGCATCATCAATACCAATACTCATAGTAGTTTTACCTTCTCCGTATGGAGTTGGATTTGTACTAGTAACAAGTACTAATTTACCATCTGGATTATTCTTTACTTTCTTTAGTATATTTAGATTAATCTTAGCTTTTTCTCTTCCATAGCATTCTAGATAACGACTAGTAATACCTAGTTTTTTAGCTACTTTAGTAATATTTTCTTTTTTAGTTTCTCTACTTATTTCAATATCTGATTTCATTATCTACTCCTTAGCTTTTATTCTATCAAAAAAAAGTATATTTTCATATACTTTTTGTTATTTTTTTACACAAATTATTCTATAACGTATGGATCAAGTGCAGTACCTGTTCCACTTCCAATTGATTGGTCTTTATTTAATGATATTGAAGGACGAAGTGCAAATTCTAAATTTGTAGCATTATAACCCAAACTACCATTAGTAAACATATAGATATTTTGTGATTTATTACTATAAAAATCTAATGGTGACATAAGCCAAGTATTATAACCATTATACAAATAATAATTTATATTTGTACCGGATGTTATAGCTCCTGCTAATGCATATTCTTCTTGTGTTAACAATCCTACTGGGTATGTTAATGCCTCATTGCCTTCGGAATTACTTACTGTAAATCTATCGTTTTTATTAGGACAAGTTAAATTTAGTCTACTAGGTAGTGGGGACCTAAATGAACTAAAACCACTACGTGCATATGAACCATATTGTAAGTTTGTTGATAAGTCTCCTCCATTAGAAATCCAACCATTATTATTTGTAGCAACACTTCTATCATTACACCAGATTGTATCTTCTAATTTATTGGTATAACTAGATAAATTAGTTTCATACCAAGAATCTAACATTTGTTTTGCAATAGAACTATTAGTGTTTGTTTGCATTTTAGCCATTGCTTCTTCAATTCCGTCTCCACCTGTTAATACTATATAACCACCATTACTACTAAATTGATATCTGATTTCTTCACATCTACCCTCTGCATCAGTTAAATTACAACTATAATGATGTGTTGCATTAACTGAACTAACAGGATCAGTTAATTGATAAGTAGAACCATTATAAGTAAAGCCACTACCATATTTTCTGCCACTTACCCATCCAGTTGTACTATAATTATAAACTGTTCCATACATATATCCATTATATGCAGGAGATGTTTTGTTTTCATTAAATTTAAAGTTATTAGTTAAAGCATTAGAAACATTAAGACTTATTCCTGTATCTTTTCCCATATTATCACATCTAATACCAATAGGATCATCAGAGCTATGATACATTTTAAATCTATACATACTTGGATATTGAGAATTACTACCTATATCATAACAGTAAATTTTAATTGTGTCATTCGCTGTTATTGAACCAAAATCGCTAAAATGTATTACAGCATATTGTGCGCTTGCATCTGAATAATAAATTTGTGTACCATTTTTATATACATAGATATAGGATGAAATACCTGATGCTACATTAGATTCTAAATATAAAACATAGTCGTTTGCAGCTTCTAATGTAAATTCTAAATTAATTTCTGAATTACTTGTAATATTTTCCCAAGATGAGGTTTGGCTATTATATGTAAGATTATAATTACTCGTTACATTATAATCACTTTCTTCCAAATAATTCATTAATGGTTCTGGATTACCATTATATATAAGCTTTGTTCCTCCTGTTTCAGTTGTACGAACTATCTTCCAACATTTATTTGCAAATAAAACATTATTATCTACATTACCACGGTAATAATATATAGGATAAGTATCATTTTCTGTACCAGCTCTCATATATATACCTTTACCATTAGTATCGCTTGAAATATTACTAAAATATATACCACTTGATGAACTTACAAAGGTACTTCTTGTATTATCAAGTACAGCGTCTTTTTTCATAATAGCTCCTAATGATTTCATATACCAAATACCTTTATTAGCTTCTACTTTAACTTTAAAGGATATACCAGTATTACTAATTTCATCCCATTCACTTGTAGTTAGCACTACTCTACCATTTACCCACGCACTAGTAGTTCCATCTGCATATGAATTATTACTAACAGCATTTGCATCTATAAAAATATTATCTCCGATTAAAACATCTTTAATTTGAGAAGGAAAACCACTAAATGAGTCAGAAAGACGACCATATTGTGTATTTTCATTACGACAATAACTTTCAGTTAAAGTTGCATCTCCAGGAAATGATAAATCATTAATTAAATGATAAACACAATTAGCAATATCTTCATTTGTTGCATTTACATTATAGATATATTCTGGATCATTACCATTATTATTAGATGGTGATGGTGTTGGATTAGTATTATAAGTATCTGATATAGCTACTTTATTTTTATCAATATATGCTTTAATAGTTATACTTCCATTAACACCAGATATAGTTCCTTTTTCTATATTTGTAGGAATAAAACCAACTAAAATATCACTATCACCGTCAATATAATCATCTATCATCTTCATATTTATTGGTGTTGTAGTGGTTTTTCTTAATGACAAATAATTGTTTTCATTATTACCTAAACCGGTTGTTTGCAAATTTATCCCAATTGGAATTGTTTTACCTGTTGATGTAGTTATATTAGAATCTACTATTGATACTAAATATTCTAGTCCATCATCGTAATCAGTATCACCAGTTATAGCTATTTGATATGTACCTACTTTAGTAGGGTCATTTAATGAATTTGAATCATTTGGATCAATAGGAAATAAATTATTTATTGTGATAGTTTGTTCATTTTTAGATTCAAAACTTATTCTTCCTACACTAAAATTATTTGGGTTTCCTGTTCTTGTATAATTAAAGAATGCATAAGTTATACCAACAACTAAAAACATTAATCCCATTGAACACATGAGCATCGCATATTTCCTATAATTCTCCATAATATATCCTTTCTATTTATTATTTTTTTACACAAATTATTCGATTATTTCAATTTCTTGATTATTAGTTACAACCTCATTAATTTCTTCATCTGTAATTAGTGGTGCATGAATTTTATATATTTCACCACTTCTGCCTTTAATTAATGCTTCACCTGTTTTTAACCAACTACCATTTTCAATATTCATGAAATTAGCTTGTTCAATAGAAGCTAAATCAAAAGTCATACGATATTGGAATCTATCTATAAATTTACTACTTGCATAATCAGCTAAATAAGAGTTTGTTGCATATATTAAATGAATTCCTACTTTACTTCCATATTCAAGTATTTTACTAAAAGCCATATATGCATCTATCATTCTAATTAATTTAGAACCTTCATCAATGAAAATAAAGATATGTGGCCATTTCTCTTCAGTAGTATTATTATAAGACTCTATCGATAATTGATTAGTTTTATTTAATGTATTAATACGAGACTCTAATACTTTTAATAAATAAATTATTTGATCATAACCTTTTTTAAGATTATAATTTGATTTACCACTTAATAAGTATTTAATACCATCATATTCACCTAATTCTGTTCTTTTAGGATCAAACATAATAAATTTAACATCATTAGGTGTATTTTTATACATTAAACTAACTATTAAATCATCAAGAAATATACTTTTACCAGTACCTGTAGCTCCTGCTATAAATAAACCAGATATTCTTTTAAAATTCTTATAATATACATTACCATCAGAAGTCCATCCAAGTGGTAATATTAGTTTTTTATCTTGATATTTTAAATCACATAATTCTTTAATAATATGTTTATCACTTTTGATAATACCACGTTTTCTAAAATACTCTTGATAATTATTTTCATTTAATATTTTAATACCATTATCATTAAGTAATTTAGCTGTTATACCATAACCTTTTATTATATTATGAGTAAATGTACCATCATAAATAGAATTAAAGCCACATGACGGACTATTACTCTTTAATATAGCTATCTTAACATCATTTTCATTAGCTACTCTAAGAGTTCTTAAAGCTCCTTCAGTAAACTCTTTAGTTACATCAGTACCTTCTTCATTAATAACTTTACCATTAAGTATTTCAGATGGAACTCTAGGTGTAGGTAATCCTCCTAATGATTCAGGACAAACTTTAATAACTTCATGATTTTTTAAAAAGTCAACTAATTCTTGATTATAATTATTATTACCATCATATTTAACATTGTCACCAAGTAAACATGCACTAACCATTATCTTCATACATTAACTCCTGTTTTATTCTTAATTCTTTATTCTTATATTCAACTGTTCCAAAACTACCATTTAATATTGTAAATCTAGGAACAACATGACCAATATTTGCTTCAACTACAATATTTTTATCACCTAAAACTTTTTTAAAAGCTTCTTCATAACTTAAATCACATTCTATTTTAGGATATTTAACTGTACCAAAGATAAATGTATCACTATATTTAAAATAACCCATATTCTTCATTTGCAAAAGAGTTAGATATGTATCAACTGAACCCATTGCAAAGATATCAAAATGCCATATTATTTTCTTATCTTTATATTTTTCAATAAATTTGTTTGTACCATCATATTCAGTTCCAAATAAATATCTAATTACATCAAGACATCCACCAATTAATACACCATTTGAAGTAAAATCTCCATTAACTGAATGAGTATCTCGATCATGATATGAAGTTTGATCAACTAAATTACCTTTCATATATTCAATAAAATCTAATTGATATTTTTCTAATTCTTCATTATCAAGATTCTTTGCATTTGCTCCATAAATAGTTGCATAATCATATTTAGTAGTTAAAATATACATAAATGATGTTGTATCTGAAAAACCACCAGTTAATAATCTTTTTTTAATTATCTTTTCATAGTCTAATTCATGAATAGTATCAAGTGAAAAATCACCACCACGTAGATTTAATAAACCTGATATATCTTCATTTAGTAATTCATTAAATTCTTTTATTCTAACATCTGCTGGTGAACTTACTATTTCATCACCCCATACATTAGGGGTAACAATTAATTTAAAATGTTCTTTTAAGTGATTTAGACTTATTCTTACTTCTGATAATCTTTCTCCTGTTCCACTAGATAAAGCCGTTATACCAATAGTATCATTCTCTTTTAAAAATCTTGGATATTTCATAAACACCTCTAATAATTTAATGGATATTTAATCTTTAATTCATATGGATTATCAATGCTACCATCACCAGAAACTATTGATACATCTGCTCTTAAATAAAGACATGGAACAAAAGAATAATTAGTTAGATTATTACCCTTTTTTATACCATTATTAAGTATATTAACATTATTATTAGTTTTATTAATAAACATCATATTTTCACTAAAGTATGATTCATCATCTAAATATATATAATCACTTATATTAGGTAAACCAATATTTGCATAGTAAGTATTTAGAGTCTCTTCTTTAAGTACATCATCAAATTTATTAGATGTTACATCACCAATATTCCATTTAGCTTTTAAAATTAAGTATTGTGTTGATGAACTTAGTTTGTCATAATAATAACCATTTGCAAATGAATTAATATATGATGCATCAAAAGTATCACTATCTTCATCATCATATGCTATTTCTATATATGGTTTTGTACTTATTATTTTAAGTGATGGATATAAATCACTTCTTAAATTACTTTTATTATAAAAACTTCCAATAATACGCCATTTTTCACAATAATCATTACCTTTAGTAAAACCATCTTGACAATTAAACCAGACATAATTTGGAGCAGAATCCTTACTATAACGATAATCTACCCCTACTCTAGTTACATTATCTTTTCTTTCATTACCAAGTTTTTCTATTACTGAAGATGCATATTTATATTCATTTTGTGTAGCATTTATGATAATTGAAGCAGAAAAGCTTTTATTCATATAACTTTCATCTGCATCAGCACTTAACCACATTTTTATTTTATATTCATCAGCTGTATTAGTTTTTAAAGTTTTATTTTGATTAATAGTATAATTATCTTTTAATGTATAAACTTCACTATATTCACTATCATTAACTGAATATATATAGTGAATAACATCTTTCATATTATATGAAGAATTCTCTAGAATATCTAATCGATAATTTATTGTATAATCACCATTATTATTAATGGTAAAAACATATTCTTTAGAATCTTTAATACCTTCTTCATCACTCATTGGTATACTTGAAATAGTAATAGTTTTATCATCATTAAATGATACATCAAAATTAGCTACATTAAATCCATATGTTTCATTTGATATAACTTGATTAGTTATTAAAGAATAACTTGTACCAAGAATCATTATTATACCAATACTAAAGACTAGTAAACCAATGATAAACATCCTATTCTTCATACTATCACCTATTATTAGTATATCATTTTTATAATGAAAAAAGCAAACATTTGTTTGCTTAAATCATGTTAATTCTTTTATTAATTCTATCTATTCCAAGTAGTTTTAATATTTCATACAAATCTGGTGTCTGACATCTAGTTGTAACACTTACTCTAATTACTGTTGAAATATCAGCTACATTACCTTTATAAGCATCTGGATTAGCTTTATAATCTTTCATATTAGAAGCATATCCTAATTCATCACAAAGTAATTTAACTTTATTAAACCAAGTATCTTTATCATCATTAATATCATAATATTTAGTAAAATATGTATTTAAAATAGTTCTAATTTCATTTCGATCAGTTATTTTACCATATTCATAAACTAAATTATAGAATAACTCATCATACATATACCATATACCATTTCTAATATCACTGAAACTAGAATAGTCTTTTCTTGGTTTTTCTTGATAACGTTCTATACTAAATATTTTCTTTGTATATTCTGGATAATTTCTCATTAAATGATATAGTTCTTCATCAAATTCTTTCATCCAAGGAAGAGCTTCATCATATAATTCTTCACTAGTCATTCTAGAAATATAATTTTTAGTAATATTAAATAGTTTTTCTACATCAAATAATGTACCACTTTCACTCATCTTACTAAAATCCATTTTAAAATCATCTAATTTACCATCTGGATTATTACTTAACCATTCTTCAAAATTAGAGTTTGCAATAGTCATTAAATATAATTTAGTAGCTTCACTAGGAATACCTTTTTGATGATAAAACTCAACACTAGCTTCTGGATCTTTTCTTTTAGAAAGTTTTCTTCTAGTACCATTTTCATCTATTTTCATTACTAATCCTAAATGAGCATAACGTGGTTCTTTAAATCCCATAGTTTCAAATAATTGATGATGAATTGGATAACTTGGAATCCACTCTTCACCTCTCATTACTGTAGTTGTATGCATCAAATGATCATCTACTGCATGAGCAAAGTGATATGTTGGTAATCCATCAGTTGACTTGATAATAACTATATCTAAATCATTTTCAGGAAATTCTATTTTACCACGCATTCTATCATCTAAAGTAATACGATTATTAAAGTTACCAGGTGATTTAAATCTAACTACATATTTTTCACCATTTTTAATTTTTTCAATAGCTTCTTCAACTGTTAAACTACGACATTTAGCATAACTTCCATAATAACCTATTCTCTCTTTATTCAATTCTTGTATTTCTCTTGTTTCATCTAAATCTTCTTTAGAACAAAAGCATGGATAAGCTAATCCTTTTTCTACTAAATCTTTAGCAAAAACATGATAAATATGCTTTCTTTCACTTTGAATATATGGCCCATATTCACCTTTTTGTTCATCTTCACCCATTACACCTTCATCTGGCACAATATCAAAGTTAGCTAAGTCTTTTATAATACCTGAAATACCATTTTCTACACTTCTTTCAGTATCAGTATCTTCTATTCTTAAATAGAATATTCCATTAGTATCTCTTGCTGCTTTAAAATCTTGAAATGCAGAAAGAAGACTTCCCATATGTACAAATCCAGTTGGACTTGGTGCAAATCTTGTTACTTCTGCTCCTTCTGGTATATTTCTTTCAGGATATTTTGCTTCTAAATCAGCTACTGTTTCAAGTACATTTGGAAACATTAAATCAGCTAATTCTTTTAAATTATTCATAATTCCTCCTTAAATAAAAAAATTTCTATCATATAGGAACGCATTACCGTGGTACCATCCTACTTCATAGAAATCTATCTCTTATCTTAACGCGATCAACGTTTAAACTCCAAAGTTTCTTCAAATAATATTATTATGATTTTCCATCAACCAATCACTTTCTATAAATAAATCTTATTTTACTCTTCTTTTTCTTCGTTCAATTACCTAGATTATACTAGTAAACATTTGTTTTGTCAATTATTTTTGATTATCTTTATCTTTAAATAATTCTGTAAAACTAATTCCATTATATGTTGTAGTTTCATCATATATTGCCCCAATAAATGAATTTAATCCATTTATGGTAGTAATGTCATTATCATCACTAAACTGACATCCTCTAATATCAACACCATCAAAATTCATCCATGGTCCAATATGTATTCCAGTAAAATTAGAATTACTAAGATTTTTTTTGTAAGCTGTTTGTGGATCTAAATCAAGATTACAGTCACTAAAATCAATATTATCCATTTTTACATTATTAAATGATAAAATACTTAAATCAATATATTTTAACAAGTCTAATAATTCAGGATTTATCTCTATATGATTATCTACATTAATAAAAATATCATCAAATCTTATTCTTGGAATTTTTCCATCATGAGAACGAACTGCTTTTAAACTTTCTAAAACAACCTGTAATTTAATTAATAATTCTCTTTCTTTACTCTTTCTAGTTTCTTCTTTTGATATAGCTTCCTTTTTTGTATTTCTTAATTCTTGTTCTTTTTTCTTTTTTTCTAGTTCATATAAAACTTTTTGATTATATTTATTTTCTTCTTCACGCCATTTATCAATATTATTAATATTTAAAAGTTCATATTCTTCTTTTGTTAACAAGCCTTGAATATCTTTATTTATACAAAAACTATGTCTATCTTTTAAATATTTATCAAAATATAAAGATATATCATATAACACATCATTATATATTAAATAAGCTTTTTTAACTACATTGTGATAAATTAAATAATTATCATATTCAACATTTTTAGCAGAACCTAAATTAATATATTCATTTGTGTTTCTATCATATAGATATAGATTATGAACTTTATAATCAAGACATAATGTATATCTATTTCCAAATCTTTTAACAGGCATAAAATTTACAGTATATTTATCTTTATTATTTTTACATTTATAACCAGAAAAAGCTTTTTTAACTTCATAATCATCCATCTCTATTTTTTTAGGTATTATTTGACCTTTAAAAATCAGAAAATTATGAGTATTAGTCATTCCACGATAATCAACATTAGTAAGTGATAAAGGAATTACAATATTTTCAAATTGAAAAACAAGATTAAAATCTTTATCAATAAAGTTATATGTATTAGCTGTCATTACTCTAGCATATCCATTATGAAAATCACTTATATCATCATACCAAGTATCTGATAATAAATTACCATCAAAATCCATTAAATTATATAAAACCCTTTTTTTGGTAAAAACTGTATTTCCATCTTTACTAGTATTTTCAAGAATAGTTTTTTCTACTTTAATTCTTCCATTAGATAGAATTGTTGCATTAGAAAACTCTAAAGGTGTATCTAATAATGAATTACCATCAATATCGATAATATTCCATTTCCATCCATGATAATGAGCTAATGCTCTTCCATTATAAAAATTGCTAATATCATTAAAACGAGCTTTAGCAAATTTAACTTTATTAGGATCAACTTTATCAGGTTCTATAGTCGTTTCTTCTTTAATTAAGAAATTACCTATTTTTATATCACCTGGTTCATGGAATACTAAATCAAGTTTCTTCTTTAATTCTTCTTGATATTCTCTTTCAATTCTTTCATCCATTATCTATCACCAATCATATTTATTATATCATTTATCCATATTATTTCAATAAAATTCAACTTGCATTTTAATGTTATATATAATATAATGTCATTATTGAGGTGTTTATGAAAAATAAAAAGAAAAAGAAAGGAAATTTAGCTGCTAAAATATTTGCTTGGTCACTATTAGTTATAATGGTTGGATCAATGATAGCAGGTTTAATATTTAGATAAAAAAATGGTCTACTTAGTAAACCATTTTTTATTTTTAATTAGCTAAAGTAAAATATCCAGGATTTAAACTACCACCATCTATTCTAGCATATGTTTTATCTATAATACTTGAATTATATGTCGTACCTTGACCACCAACTAAATGTGTACAATTATAGAACATATTAGTATCACTTGTTACATTATTAGTATTCCAATTATTGCCAACTTTAATAGTTGTTAATACATTATTAGCTGGAATTAAATTATCATTATTATCCATCTCAGCCATAGCAAACATTAAATTCATCTCAGTTACGTTACTTGTATTAAAACTACTCAAATCAATAGAAGTTAAAGAAACGTCACCAAAGAACATGCCAGCCATATTTGTAAGACTTGTTGTGTTAAAACTTGATAAATTTACACTCGTAAGACCAGTACAATTTGCAAACATAGCAGCCATACTAGTTACATGACTTGTATCAAAGTTAGATAAATTTAATGATGTTAAAGATGATGAATGTGAAAACATTGCTTGCATATTAGTAACCGAAGAAGTATTTATATTTTCTATTCCAAGGATGTTCTCTAAATCGAAACATGATTCAAACATTGCTGACATATTTGTTACATTACTTGTATCTATTCCTCTTAAATCTACAGTTTTTAAACTTCTCAAGTTACCAAAAGCCGCACTCATACTAGTAATATTGCTTGTATTAGCATTACGAAGTATTATCTCTTCTGTATTAACAAAATCAGAACTATTAAACATACCAGATAATCCTGTTTGAACTCCAAAATTGAAATTACTCATATTTACCCTTCGTAAAGTAGTACTTCCAACACCGTAGAACATATAAGAGCTAACTAAATGGTCACTTCCGAGATTAGATATATTAGCTGTTTGAAGACTAGTACATCCTGTAAACATACCACTCATATGTTCTATACTACTTGTATCTAAATAACTTAAATCAACATCCGTTAAACTTGAACAATCCATAAACATAGCAGACATATTAGTTACATTACTTGTATCAAAACCATGTAAATCAACACTAGTTAAACTACTATCATTTTGAAAGAATCCTGGCATTATTGTAACTTCACTAGTATCTACATTATTAAAAGTTACCGAAGTAACATTAGTAAAATTCATTAATAATCCAGAAGAAATAGAAGGTAAATATGTTTTACCAGGACTTGCAATATATAACTTAGTTCCATCAATCCATATTTTTACCATACCTTTTCCATTATCCCTGGTTATATCAATTGCATCATTATGGGCATTAATATCATCTTCACTCATTCGAACAAAGTTAATTTCTGTAATACTTGATTTTCTACCTTCAAATACTGGTGTCTCTTCTCCATAGTCAGTAAACAAATAATCAAATTGTTTCATATCGTTTCTCGATAATTGTTCTTCTACCCATATTCCTTCATTAGATTCAACTTTTATTTTAAAACTAATTGGATTACTTGTTAAACTATTCCATTCGTCTGTTGTAAATACAGTCCTTCCATTTACCCATTCATTTGTTGTTCCATTATTATCATTTGGAGTTGAACTTGGTCCATTATATGTATCAGTAATAGCTATTCGATCTGCATCAATATAAGCTTTGATAGTTAGTGTTCCACTTATTCCAGTTGATTCATTATCAATATATCCTACTAATACTTGTTTTCCTTCAGATACTTCACTAGTACTTTTTAAAGTATAGATCGTTGCGTCTTTAGAGTTTCTTGCAGTCCAGTATGTGTCACTACTTGTACCAACTGTTCCACCAGATGTAGCTGTATATGTTGCAATAAAGTTTATTGGTATTTCTTTACCATTAATAGTATTATTAACATCAACTAAAGTTATTTGATATTCTTCACCATCATTATAAGTTGTATTACCTACAATACCTAATGTTACTGAATCTAAATTAGCATTAGCTGCTTCAGTACTTGTCATTGGAAATGAGTTAGTTACATTTAAAGCAGTTCCTTCAGTTGCATTAAAGTAGATATTACCGGTTCTTATAACATTAGCTCCACCAGTTCTTGTATAATTAAAGAATGCATAAGATACAGTAGCTAGAGTTAATATTAATGTAAAAACACCAATTATAACAAGCATCTGTTTTTTACTTTTTATCATATCATCACCATTTTAATCATATAATAAAAAATAAAAAAACGCAATAATCTGCGTTTTTATTATTTATGTTTTTTTAATAAATCACGAATTTCTTCAAGAAGTACTATATCAGCTGGTTTAGCAGCTGGTGCTGGTGCTTCTTCTTTTTTCTTCTTTAAGCTCATTAACTTATTAATTAATTTAACTAATAAGAATACTGCTAAAGCAATAACTAAAAATTTAATAACTGCTTCAATTAATGCACCAAAATAGAAACGTGCTTCTCCTACTTTTAGAATTAATGATGTGCTTAAATCAATACCACCACAAATCATACCAATAAGTGGATTAATGATATATTCTACTAAGCTATTTACAATAGCAGTAAAAGCACCACCAATAACCACAGCAACTGCTAAATCAAGTACATTACCTTTTTTAATAAAGTCACCAAATTCTTTAAAAAGTTTTTTCATAAATCTCCTTTCCTATTTTGTACCATATATACGGTCCCCAGCATCTCCTAAACCAGGAACAATATATCCAACATCATTAAGTTTTTCATCAAGTTGTGCACAGAATATTTCAACATCTTTATGATCCTTTTTAATTCTTTCAATTCCAACTGGTGCTGCTATAATACATAAGAATTTAATTTTTTTAACTCCATGTTTCTTTAACATAGTAATAGCTGCACTACCACTTCCACCAGTAGCTAACATAGTGTCTAATAGAATAACTTCTTTTTTACTAATATTCTTAGGTAATTTGCAAAAATATTCAACTGGCTCTAATGTTTCTTCATTACGATATAGACCAATATGACCTATTTTAGCATTTGGCATAAGTTTAAGTACACCATCTACCATACCAAGACCAGCTCTTAGTATAGGAACAAATGCGTAGTTATTTTCATCAACTATTTCACATTTAGTTTCAGTAATTGGTGTTTTTACTTTTACTTTATCAGTTTTAGCATCTTTAAGTGCTTCATAACAAAGTAACATAGCTATTTCACTAATTAATTCTCTAAACTCCTTTGTACCAGTTTTTTCATTGCGTAATATAGCAATCTTGTGTTTAATCATTGGATGATTTAAGATAACTTCTTTCATTAAATAATTCTCCTTATCTATTTAAGAATAACACAGTTCATATATTTTTTCAATTCTATTGATATTAATTTGTACCATACATTTTATAAAATTCATCCATTAATAAGAATTCAGTGAAACTATTTTGATGATTTATAGATGCACCATTAGTTTTTCTTATAATAGTAATAATTACTGGTCCAGTCATTTCAGCTACTTGAATTGTTGATGAATCTACACCAATTACTAATGCAACATGCTCTGGTTTATGAACAATATCACCTGGTTTTATTTGATTAATATACGCGGTATTTTGAGCATTAAATTTATATAAATGTTCTTTTGGATTAAATTTACCCCAACGAAGTGTAACAATATCTTCACCACGTAAAATACTATTATCAAATCCAGCTTGGATAAATGCCCATCTAACAAGTCCGCCACAGTCTAATCCATATTGACAAGATGATTTATCTGCTGCCATAGGTTTAGAACAATTATGTTCGGTTGAGTGAGATTTACGACATCCCCAAGTAGGGTCAATTCCCTTTGCTATTGTTTTACCACCCCAGAAATATGGAATATTATATCTATAATTAGCTAAGAATGTTGCAGCCATAGCTACAGCAGCTCTTGTTTTATATCCATAACTTTGCATTAAATTATCTAATTCTTGATTATCTTTAGCAACTGAACTACCACATGTAATCCAACCACTCTTATTTTGTACATGACCATCATCAGAAAGAGGTATACTTCTAAATCCAGCACCTAATTCAGCCTTACATTTAATATCTGTATAGTTATTATGTTTATCATAAGCTTTTACTGTTAAATTAGGAGTAATTGTATTCAATGTAGTTGTATTATTATAGAAATCTAATCCATTTACAGAATATTTTGAAACACCAGATTTATCAGTTACATTCATATTAATTGTAGTTATATTATTTTCATAATAAACAGTACATGTACCACGAGGTCCTTCCCTATCTATACTATCAATATTAACTACATATTTTTTATGTGATTCATTTTTTAAATATATATCAAATTCATATTCACCAATATCATTATAGAAATAACTAACATATTTAGAATATGATCTAGATCCATCAGGTAAAATTGTGTAATAATAATCATCACATTTAATATTTAAATCAATAATTAAGTTAGTTTCATCAATTTCTTTATTTATTTCATAATCAATAATATGCACTCTTCTAATAGCTTCATTAATATTATTATTATTAGTTATTTGATATCTAACTTCATATGTTCCTGGAATACTTGGATTAATATCACTAACCACTTTTATTTCATTTGTAATATCAACACTACCACGATAAGCTTCTACACCATGATCAATATAACTATCTACAAAGAAATACTCTTCTTCATCACCTTTTAAATCAATATATACTAAACTATTTTCTAAAACTATTACTTGTCTTTCTACTTGTGAAACTAAAGCTCCTTTTTTGTTATATAACATATAAACTAAATTATAAATACCAGCTTTATTTGTATTAACAAAACCATCAATATTAATATAAAAACCACTTGTATCATCAGTTTCAGTTATTGCATAACCTGGTTCAAGATATCTATCATATTGATTAATTGTCATAGGATTACTACCAATTAACTCTAATTTAGCAGTATCACCGCGATTACTAAATAATAGAATGATCGCAACAATAACAATAATAACTAAACATATTTTAATAATCTTACTTAATTTTTGATCATTCATATTATCGCCTTTCTTTTTACATTTTAATCCATTATTATCATAACATATAATACACAATCATTACAAGAAAAAAAACATCTATAGACTAGCTATAAATGTTGGAAAAACTATTGTATCTATACTTTTACCTAGTTTTATTTCTTCATCCATAATTGCTAATTTATGTAAGTAACTTGTTAATTCACTATTTGTATATTTATCTATTTTATATCTTAATGCAGCTACTTGTTTAACATTCTTTAATTTTAATTTATCAGCTATTTCATCATTAGTTAAATTCTTTAATACTTTAACTTGATATATTAATCTAATTTGATTAGATAAACTAACAAATATTTTAAAGATATCTTCTCCATAATTAATCATTTCATTATAGATTTTAAGACTTCTTTCTTTATTCTTACTAATTATAGAATCAATTAAATCAAAGATATTATTATCAATCTTTTTAATAACAACCAAATCAATATCCTTTTTAGTTATTTCTTTTTCTTCATATTTTAAAGCCATTAATTTATCTAATTCATTAGTAATATGAGTAATATCTTCTTGTGTATTAATTATTAAATATCTAATTACATCACTATCCATTTTATAATCTTTAGTATATTCTTTTATATAAGTAGTTAAATCAATAGTAGTTTCTATAACCTGACATTTTTCTTTAATTAATTTAACAATATTCTTTTTACCATCAGCTTTATCTACAGAAATAATTAAATAGTTGTTAGGATTTGGATTATTTAAATACTTTTCAAGTAAATCTATATTATGTTCTATTTCTGATTTACTAGTTCCTAAAAATGTGCAATTTTTACACAAAACTATCTTTTGTTCATTAAATAAACTATAAGTATCTAAATCAATAATAGCATCAGAAATATTAACTTCTTCCATATCATAAGTAATTAAATAATTAATATCAAGATTATTCTTCTTTAATATTTCATTTACTTTAATATTTAATATTTCATTATTATCAGTTTCAATAAAATATAAATTATTCATCTTAAATATTTCCTTTTATTTTATCAAACACTTCATCTATCTTACTTTCATCTTTACCTGCTCCTTGAGCAAATGTTGGACTACCACCACCATTACCACCAAGAATTGAAGCAGACTCTTTAAGAAGAGTACCAGCATTTAATTTAGGATTATTACTACGAGCTAAAATATTTAAAGAACCCTCACCTACATTAATAAGAAGAATAAAGATATTATCATATTCATTAACTAAATTATCCATTACTTGTTTAAGAGAATTAATATTCATATTTTCTACTTTTTTAAGTAATAAATTAGTATCATTAATCTTAGTTACATCATCTTTTAAATTAGATAATGATTTAACTAATTTTTCTTCTTTAACTTTAGTATATTCTTTTTCTAAATTCTTAACTTCATCAGTTAATACACTTAATTCTTTCTTTAATCTAACTAAATCTTTATAAGAATTAACTGTATTAGAAATATCTTTAATTTTATAATCTAATTTAATATGTTCATTACTAGCTTCTTGTAAAATAGATTTAGCTTTTATAGTAAGTTTAACTATATCATCAAGATAATTCTTAGCAAATTTATGTAATTCAGGTTCAACATTACTTCCAGTAGCAGCTTCTATACGATATACGTTACTACCTTTACTTTCAAAAGATAAAATACTAAATAATTTAATATCTGATGTATTTTTAACATGTGTACCACCACATAATTCTTTTGATCCATTAAATTCAACTAAACGAACTACATCACCATATTTTTCATTAAATAAAGCCATTACTTCACTCTTATCTATTTCATTAATATTTTTAAGGGTTGTAATACGTTTAATCTTTTCTTTAATCATACGATTAACTTTTTCTTCTACAGAGATTAACATATCATCAGTTAATTTAGTTGTTGAAGTAAAATCAAATCTTAAAGTTACATCATCAACACGTGATCCATTTTGAGCAATTGCTTTATCAATTAAAGTACGAAGTGAATATTGAAGTAGATGAACTGATGAGTGATTACACTCTATTTTCTTTCTTCTTTCTTCATCAATAATTAAATCAACTTCATCTTTTTTAACTACTCCTGTTAATACTTTAATCTTATGTACATTTTGTCCATTAGGAGCTTTAAATACATCAATTACACGTGCTTTAAAGCTATCTCCTTCTATTATACCAGTATCATTAACTTGACCACCACCAGTAGCATAAAAACATGTTTTATCGAGAATAAGATATCCTTCTTTAGTAATTTTATCTACTAATTTATCATCATCCATTAATGCAATAATATTAGCTTTCATACGATATTTATCATAAACAAATTCTGATTTATCCATAAATTTAAGTAATAATTCATTTTGTGTATTCATAGCATTTTCATGATGAACATTACTTTTAGATAATTCTTTTTGTTTAGACATAAATTCATCAAATTCACTTCTATCAGTAGTAAATCCTTTTTCTTGTAATATTTCTAAAGTAAGTTCAAATGGAAAACCATATGTATCATATAATTTAAATGCATCAGCTCCACTAATTTTATTATCAAGAGCTTCATCCATTAATTCAGTTAACTTCTTTTCGCCATCTTTAAGTGTTTTACCAAATAATTGTTCTTCTTGCATAATTAAAGCTTTTACATGTACTATTTTATCAATTAAATATGGATAAACATCTTTCATATTACGAACTACTGTATCAACTAATTTATAAACAAATAATCCAGATAAACCAAGTTTACGTCCCATTCTAACACTACGACGAAGTAATCTTCTTAAAATATAACCACGTCCAAAGTTTTCAAATGTTGCACCATCAGCAAGGGCAAATGTAAGAGCACGAATATGATCAGCAATTACTTTAAATTCCATTTCACCATTATATATAACACCAGACATTTCTTCTAATTGATTAATTATTGGCATAAATAAGTCAGTATCAAAGTTAGAATCAGCATCTTGGAATATACAAGCCCAACGTTCAAGTCCTGCACCAGTATCTATATTTTTACTAGGAAGTTCTTTATATTCACTTCTTTCTTTTCCTTCTTCAGAATTGAATTGACTAAATACATTATTCCATATTTCAACGAATCTTTCATTATCATCGCCTGCTTTAAATTTTTCTAATGCATCACCTTCTGGATCATATTTATCACCACGATCAAAGAAGATCTCTGTATCAGGTCCACATGGTCCAGGTCCAATCTCCCAGAAATTATCATCAAGTTTTATAATATGATCAGCTAAAATACCCATTGTTTTCCATTTATTAAAAGTATCAAGATCATCTGGAAAAACAGTAACATAAAGTTTTTCTACAGGTATATCAAACCAATCTTTTCCAGTTAATAAATTATAAGCAAATTCAATAGCTTCTTCTTTAAAATAGTCTCCAATTGAGAAATTACCCATCATTTCAAAGAAAGTATGATGACGTCTTGTTACACCAACATTTTCTATATCATTAGTACGAATACATTTTTGAATAGACGCTAATCTTTTATTGTCTGGTACTACTGAACCATCAAAATACTTCTTTAAAGGAGTAACACCAGCATTAATAAATAATAAACTATTGTCATCCTCAGGTATTAATGGAGCAC
>JAEEGK010005484.1_pt1 | contig 30697 bp, 20 predicted proteins | sample 8958771 | NCBI WGS metagenome assembly JAEEGK01 (sample SAMN16246547, study PRJNA631951) | gut metagenome | biome: gut microbiome; feature: rumen; material: SC-attached | host: Bos | place: Iran: Karaj | collected 2018-10
ATTATAATTTAACATTCAAATTCAATATATCAATAATCATTAAGAATATGAATTTGCCTTATGTTGTAATATTCTTTTAAATTTATAATATTAATTAATATTTTTAAAATTAATTTAAGAACTAATTTTTTAATAATTTAGAATTTTTTTCATCTAAATTAAAAAAAAAAATAAAAAAAGAAATTAAAATATAAAATTAAAATAGAGAGTAAAATATAAAAATAAATATAATATGTTATTAAAATAAATATAAAATAGTATGAAAATAATGAAAATAGATGATTTAAATAAAATAAAAAAGAAAATAATATTTTATTAAATAGAAATATAGATGATGATAATAATGATAAAGATAATAATAAAATATGTATCTCTTTGGTATAAAGTAAATCATTTTTTTCTTCTTTTGAACCGGGTGAGACTGATTCTGAAGAGATTAAATACAAAAAAAAAAGTCAGAAAAGAATTTTGTCATTTTAATAATTGTTTTCTGATAATGATGAAATGGTTTTTAGAACATTTTGGTTTGTATATTTTGAATTGATTTTTCAATATGATAAATGCCAAAAAAATTTTTTGAATTAATAAATTTATTCTTTCATTGTTTCTACATCATTATTTTAATATGATTTCTATCATAGTCTTTTAAACAAAAAGAAAAAATATTATATTTTTGTATTCTTAAATATCATTTTGTTCTTTTAATTTTTTAAATCAATTATGCTTTTAAAGTATAAATATATTCTTGATTAACACTAAAATGAAAATTTATATTTTAAAGTTGAAAAACATAATAATCATAAATATTTATAATTATTTCTTGATATTTTTATTAAAAAGAATAATTAAAATTTGATATTTTTATTTAATTGATAAATATTTAAATTTCAAATATCAATAAAAAAGTTAATTATAAATAAATAAATAAAATATAATTAATTCATCTATGTTTCATTTTCTATATTATCAAATTCATATTTTAATTTTTTTGTTTTTTGAATTAAAAAAACATTAAATATGTGTAAATCTTCAGGATTTACAATACTATTTATATTTAAATTAATATTACTTTGACTACCATTTAAAGAACTGAAATTTGAAAAAGATAAAGGAGATAGCATTCTTCTTTTTTTTTTATTTGATGATAATCTTAATTTTAAAATATGACCTAAATCATTCGAATTATCAGTAGAATCTTTTGAACTAGAATTAAATCTATTAGTTTTAGGAAAGTTATTATTTTGTAAATTAATTTTACTTAAATTTAATTTATTTATAGAAAACAAAATAGAATCTCTTTTATTTTCAAAATTTTTATTTCTTGTAGAAATTGAGTAATTTATATTAGAATGCTTTTTTATTAATTTGTTTGGCATTATTAAATTATTTTGATTAAATTTTTCTATATAATGTAAATCATTCATTCCTAAACTTTTTTGTTTCATTCTTTCTAAATGAATTTTAAAATTTTTATTTGGACTATTATTATTTATTTGTAATACTTGATTTAATGAAAAATTTTTTTTTAAAAATTGTATTGGTTTTTTTATTGACATTATAATAAAGAAATTATATTTTTTGAAAAAGATAATTACCTGTGAAATTTTATTTTATTATTTTTCAATGTATTTAAATAGTTTTTTTAAATTTAAAAATGGAATTTAAAAACTTTAAAAATACTAATTTTCATTTATATCAAATGAAAAAAAAGAATAATTTAAATACAGATAAAACATACTTTAATTTTAATATAAATTCTTAATTTGAAAAATTAAATTTCAATAATAAACTTAAGAATGATAATAAATTAAAATAAGAGAAAATAAATCTTTTATAAATGATAATTCAATTAAAATATTGAATATTTTTTAATGGAAAAAATTTTTTTTTTTGGGAATTAACTGTTTAAAATAAGTTAAGATACTGAATTTCAATAAAATTATTTTAATAATAAGTTAATTTTAACAAAAGATGATTTGAAAGAAATACAAAAATTAGAAATAGATAATAAAATTTGAATGAAAATTTTTATTTTTATATTAAGCAATTTATATTAAAAAGATTAATTTAGAGGTTACTTATAATTTTTTCAAAATAAAAATCTTATTTCAAAAGTAAATATTCCTCCATTTATTTTTTTATGAAACTCGAACAAAAAAATGTAACAAAGATATAAATTTAAATAAGAATAATAAATAAAAAAAATAATAATATAATTAAATAAGATATAAAATGTTACTTAAATTGTTTATTTTATCATTTAATTCAAATAGTTGTAGAAAATCATAATCAAATTAAAAAAATAAAATTGAAAAGAATCCAATATTTCCAATCAATTTATATATATTAATATTTTTAATCTAGATATATATTAAAAATAAAATAAATTGAAGATATGATATTAAGTAAAAATAAAAACTAATATAAAATTAGAAGATTTTTAAAAATTAAAAAAAAATATTTATAGTGATAGATTTTAAAAAAGGAATTAAAAGATAGTAATATTTAAATAATATAATAACAAAAAAGAATTAATATATAAAAAAATATAATTTATTTAAATGAAAATCTATAAAATATTTTTAAAAATAAAGAACTAAATATTTGTTAAATTTTAATTTAAATAATTCATTTAAAAAAATTTTTTCATTTTAATTTTAAAATTGATAAAAATAAATTATTATTGTGAATGGATAATTTGAATTGTAAATGTAAACACAAAAAAGACAATTCAAAGAGTAAAGAAATTAAATTTATAAATATGAAACGAAAAAATTCTGAATGTCAAACTATTTTGTCGTACAATGATTTTAATGATTGCAAAATAAATAAAAATTATTTATCAAACAATGAATATATATTAACTTTTTATAAAGTAAATAATATTATAAATAATAAAATAAATGGAAAAGAAAATGAAAAAAAAAATCGACTTTTAAAACAAACTAAAACTCAAAATAAAAAATCCTATTTTAAGATTAATAAAAAAGAAAGAAAATTAAAAAATATTTCACTAAATTCAAATTCATCATATTAAAATAAATAACAAAAAATTATTATAAAAAAAATTATCAAAAATAAATAATTGTATAATTATTATCATTTATAAATTATTATAATTATATTATATCAACAGGAAATACAAAAACAAAAATAAAATTTAAAAGAAAAGAAAAAAAAATAATTTATATATAAATAATAAAAAAACTATGTCAAATCATAAAAAATAAATTATCATCAAAAAAAACTTTTTTTATTTTAACCACAGCAATTTTTCTTATTTTCAATAATAGATTTATCATTAGATAAATTAATTGTACTTTCAGTTATACTATCTTGAGTATTTTTAATATTATTAATCATTTCATTTATAATAGATAAGAACATTGTTTCAACATTAATATTTTTTTTAGCAGAAGTTTCGAAATATTGACAATTTTTTTTCTCAGCTAATTTTTTTAACTTTTCAATACTAACTTCTCTATTACTTTCCATATCTAATTTATTTCCTACAATAATTATTTTAAAATTTGTTTCATTTTCAGCATTTGAAATCCAATTTTTTAAATTATCAAAAGTTTCTTTTTTTGTAATATCATATACAAAAATTATTCCTTCTGCATGTTTATAAAAATTTTTTGTTATTGATTTATATCTTTCTTGTCCTGCAGTATCCCAAATATGAATTTTATATGTATTATTATTTAAAGTTACATCTTTTGATTTAAATTCTACTCCAATTGTTGCTATATATTTTTCTGTGAAAGAATTATTTATGTAACGTAATAAAAGACTTGTTTTTCCTACATTTGAATCTCCTATTAATAATAATTTTAATGGTTTTGTTTTTATCATATTTTTATTTTTTTTTTTGAATTTTTTTTTTATTATTTTTGTTGAATTTTTTTTTTTTTAATGTTTTGTTATTTTTTTTTTTAAAATTTTTTTTAAAATATGATTGATAAAAATAATGATTCTTATTTAGATAATAATATTTTTAGTGAAGAATTTCAAAGAGTTAGTAATGGAAAAGATTATATTTCATTAAGTGATATTTTAAAAATGTCAATTTTAGATGATAATGGTGATTTTAAAATAAATTTATGTCATATTCCAACATTATTTTTTTTAGATTCAGATAAAGATGGTTTATTTACTTTAAATGACTTTAGTAAATTATCAAAAATATCAGAAGAAAAAGAAAAAGAATATAAAAGATATGAATTTTCTGCTCAACTTCAAGCATATTTTACATTATTAATGTGGAAAAATGTATGTTCAGATGAAGGAGAAAAAAAATTTGTAGAATGGATAAAAAAATTAATTTATACTCAAAATGAAAAAAAAAACAATAATAATCAAAATGAAAATACTAATATAAATAATAATATAAATATAAATTCAAATAATAATACATTAAATAATAACAATAATTCAAATAATAACTTGTTAAATAATAATAATTCAAATAATAATCTTTCAAATATTAATATTTCAAATAATAATAATTCAAATAATAATTTATTAAATAATAATATAATAAATAATAAAGAAAGTTCTGGAAATAAATCAATTCAAAATGATTCAAATATAAATAATACTAATATTGAAAGTGATGAAGATTATAATCCAGATCCAAGTAAATATATTGATAGAAATAATTTAAGAATGTTATATGATGTTTTAAATGTTAAAACTACTCATGGAATTGATTTTCAAAGTTTTTTTGAATTAATGAAAATTGCTTCTGATGATATGGAAGAAGATACTTCTGGAAATGATGATTTTGTTTTATTAAGTGTTCTTGATTTCTTTTGTGTTAATTTTATTCGAGGTTTTAATAAGTTAATTTTAGATCTTGGTTTTGATTCTTTTGAAAATGATTTTGATAATTAAAACAAATTTTTTTTAATTTGATTATTTTTAAATAATATTATATTTTTAATATTTTTATAGAGATTTTAATTTTAATTTATAAATAAATTTATTATTTCTTACTTTTTTTATGGTTTAATTACAACTTACAATTTATAATTTCAGTGTATTTATTTAATAATGTTAACATTCTTTTTTTTATTTTATTCATTTTATTTTTTATTTCATTTTCATCAATTGAACTTAAATCAATATTATTATTAATTAAACTTCCATTTGATTTTTCTTTATTTCCAAAATGATTTAAACTATCAATAATAATTTTTTTTGGAGATGTTTCATTTTTTGAAAATATATTATTATATAATTCAAATTTATTATCTAAAGAATTATCTTTTAAATTTGCAGATTTTCTTAAATTAATATATAATTTTGGTTGAAAATTATTATTTAATGGAAGAGATAATTCTTGAAATGATTGAAATTTATTTCTAAAATTAAATGAAAATTGATTATTATGAGGAGATAAATTTTTTTCTTCTTCAAAATTTAAATAAAATTCTCTTATTTCAGTCCTTAATTGTTTATTTTCTGATTCTAATATTTCTATTTTCTTTTTTAATTCTTTATTTTCTTTTTCTAATTCTTCTTTTGTATAAATTTTCCTTTCTGTAATTAAATTTTCTTTTTTAAGTATCATAAATTTTCCATTTGAATGTGAATTTTGACGAAATGATTGAGTGTTTAATGTTAATATTGGAAATTTTTTTGAATTTGTTGTTAAAGATTGAATATCTGTAAATGTTTTTATCTTTATTTTCTTTTTATTAGAATTTAATCCGTTATTTTTCAATAATTCCATTTTAATTTATAGTTCTTTTAGATAATAAATAAATAAGAATAATAAATATAATATTAATTAGAAAATAAACAATTATTTATTAAATTTTAATTTAAAAGGAAAAAAATTACTTTTATTTTAAGTCAAATTTTAATGGACAATATTAAAAAATTTGCAAATATCAAATATTCAACAAAATTTATTAATTTAAATCATATTTCTTTAAAGTCACAATTGAGAAAAAGAGAAATTTGGTTAAAAATAAATAAAAAAAGATTTTCATATTTAGAAAATTGTAATTATAATATAAATATTAAAAACAATTCTTATAATAATCAAGATTTAAACTTATTTTTTGAAATAGCAAATAATTTAAAGCAAGATTTTGAAAATAATAAAGATTATTTATTAAAATTATTAATCAAAATCATAATAAATTCTAAAAGTTTGGAAGATAATTTTTTGAATTATTTTGAAAAAATATCTCAAAAATTAAATTTAAATGATAAAGCATTTATATTTAATGAAATTTCATCTTACAAAATTGAAAATATTAAAATAATACATTTGTTTATCCAATATGTGAAAGATAATATATTAAATAATATTTATTATGGCTTAATGATATTTAATAAATATTTTAGACAATTTCATGATGATAAAATTTATATTTTTTTATTTTCTTCAGAAAAAGATTTTTTAATTACAATGTTAAATTCTTTAAATAATGTTAATCTTCAATTGCAATATATAATTTGGTCATTTATTTATAATATTTTTTCTTATTATAATAATTCAAATATCGAAATGATTTTTTCATTTTTTCTTGAAAGAAATAATATTCAAATTTTATTTGATAATATTAAAATCAATTTGTGTCATGAAAACTTAATTTTATTATCTATTTCATTTATAGTAATGATTAAACTATTTGAATGTTATAATGATGAAAAAAAAGGTATTTTTAATAATAATTTACTAAGTTTAATTTATTATCAAAAAATCCTTTTAATTGAAAATAAAAATAAATTATTTTTAAAAAGCAAAAAATTAGAAGAATTTTGTGATATACTAATAAATATATTTAATAATATAATATAAAATAAATAAATATAATATAAATAATAATTAAAAAAAATTTAAAAAGTTATTATAAAAAAATTATATGAATAATATATTCATTCTATGATCAAATAACTCATTAATTAATTTTATTTACATTAATTGTAAAATATTATGATATAAAAATTATATTTTTTTATCTTTTTCAATTTTTTTTTCATTATTTAAAATATCAACAAAAATATCTTTAGGAATAATTCCCAACATTTTTCTTGTTTTATTTAAATCCATATTTTTCTTAATAATAAAAGGTAAAATATAACAAAGATAATAAAAAAATAAAACAATAAAAAAAAGAACATTTACAATAATAATATTTTTTTTAATTTTTGAAAACAATGTTTCACATTCTTCAGAAACAGTTTGAATTAAATCAGAAATAACAGGATTAATAATATAAATAATAGAAATAGTTAAATTTTTAAAAATTTCATCATTAAATAATAAAAAAGGATTATCTTCTATATTTCCAACAATACTATAATTACTAGTTCCATAATATAATTCATTATATGATAAATTATTTCTAATAGTATAACTGATTTTTTCTTCAATTGCATTAAATAAATAATAAACACTATTCATTGAATAAGAATATAAAAGTGCTAATCCTTGTTTAGTAATATTACTTGAGAAATTATCACATTCAATTGAATAATTTGTTAAAAAATCTGAAAAATAACCACAAAGTGAATTAATTTCAATATAAAAATATTTATTTTTAATTAATTTAGGTAAACCATTTTCTGTTACATTTCCAAATAATGAAATATAAGTTTTAGATATATTAAAATATGCATTTATTATATCATTTTTAAAATCATTTTGTTTTGATAATAAATCTTGATCTTCTAATATAACTGGATAAAATAATAAATACATTCTTAAATTATTTAATATTACAAGTGGTAATCTTTCATATTTTATTGTTAAATATTGAGCTACTTCATAATATACAACTTGATTTATTCTAAATACTACAAATATTGTTACATAAACTCCAAATATTAATTCTATTCCATAAAATATTACTGTTAATATTATATTAAATTTTAATTCTCCATAATTTACCATTTCTTTTTTTTTTGTATTCATATGTTTTTTTTTCTTTTTTAAATCTATTTTCTTTATTTCTTCTGTTTCAAGAAGAGAAGAAACTTCACTTGAAAGAGATTCATTTTCACTTTCTAAATTAATTTCAGGTTCTGAAATCATATTAATTGGACTTTCTCTATTTAATTTAATAAATTTTTCACATCTAATTAATATATTTCTAATAGTCTCATCATCAATTTTATAAAAATATCTTAAATAATTTTCTTTCTCTAATATTAAATAAATACTCGCTTTGGCGCCAATGAAAATTGCAATAATTTCAAGAACAATAAAAACACCTAAGTAAGTATAAAGTAATAATTCTTCATTATCAATTTGATTATTTATTTCAGAATAATATAATTCAAAATAATATTCTACTCCTAAAATTAAATTATCAACATTAAAAACAATAAAAAATAAATCATTATTTTGAGGATTTAATGAACTTTTATTACTATTTCCATAATCAAGTAAAGCATAATCATATTCACATAATGCATCTGTTAATTTCATATATAAAGAAGTATATTTTAAACCAACTGAAGTTGTTTGATAATTTTTAATATTAACATTATAATTAACAAGTGCATTTTTTGTTTTTGATGATATTTTAACTTCACTATAACAAAAATATTCTATTTCTTTAATTGATCTTTCATATAAACTTAAAATTACATTTTTACACATATCATAATATTCATCTTTATCTTGATATAAATTTACATATTTTTCATTTAAGATTAATATCATTTCAACAGCATAAAAATTAGTATTTAAAAGATTTCTATAAATTAAAATTAAATAATTTATATGTATATGAAGTTTTAATATATTTGTTCTTGATGAATAAATATTCAGATAAAATAATATTGAAATAATTAAAATTGAAATTAAAGTGAAACCATTTAAAAAAATATAAAATATAACTGAAGTATTAAAAATTTTTGGCGATATCATTTTCAAAATTTTTTCATTATTTCTTTCATAAAAAATAGTTTTTTTCTCAATTTCATTTTTATTTGAATTTGTACCAACTTCAAAACTAATATTTTTTTTAGAATTATTATTACTAACATTTATTGATTTACTTTTTTCTTTTTCTCCTTTTAATATTTGTTCAACTTTACTTTCTTTAGGAAAATCATTAATTTCAACAGTTGTTTTTTGATTATAATTATAAACAGATAATTTAATATTAGAAGTTTTAACTTTATAATAAATATCTTCATTATTATTTTCAATATCATCTAAAAGAGATTTTCTAATTTTTTTTTTTTTATTTTCATATTCAATATTAGAACTTTCTTCAAAACTTTCACTTTCATAACTTTCATTATCTTCACTTTCTTCATTTGATTCATCATTATTATCTTTCTCATTATCTTTTTTTTCTTCAATTGGTGGAAAATATTTCTCATTAAAATAATCTCCAATATTTTCAATTTTTTCACCTTTTAAAGTTTTATCTTGAAATAAAAAAACTTTATCATTAATATCAAAATTAATTTCATCAAAATTAGAAGGAACATAATTTTTACCAATTTGAGGAAAATCTTTTCTTTTTTCAATTTCTTTAATAGAAGTAATTGAATTTCTTTTTATTCCTCCAATTGCGCCAATTATACTTATTCTTTGTGTTGAAGAAAAAATAGTAGAATCTCTTAAACCACAATTTTCAATTCTAAACATAAATCCTAATGAATTATTATTAATTAATATTTCTTCAATTAACATTTTATATTTTTTATTATTTTTCCATGTTATATTAGTTTCTTTATTAATTTTTTGTCTTAAAATTTTTAATTTTGTTTTTAATTTATCATTTGATTTCGAATTAATTAATTTTGATAAAATTTCTTCATTTAATTCTTTTATATATAAAGTTATTTCATTATTTCCATTTATTACTTGATTATTTAAACCTAAATGATCTAAACAATTTGAAGTAAAAGATTCAATTATTAATTTATGATTTGTTAATAAAAAATAAACTCCAGGTGAAAAAAAACTAAATTGTTCATCATCATAATTTATTTTAGTAAAAATAACAGGATTATAATCTTCATCTAATACAATTCCAACTTCTAAATTAATTGGAAGTAAACATTTAGAACTCATTTTTAATAAAGCAAAATGTTTTTTAAAACTATTTTGATTACTTTCTCCAATTTTAGAAAAAACTATTTTTTTTTTTAACATTTCTTCATGAGTTTTATGTATACAATCAGGTAATAAATAATTTAAATTTTGACCAATTAATTCTTGATCAGAATAACCTAATAAATGACATAATCCTAAAGAAATTTTTGTAATAATACCAAAATTTTCTTCTTTACCTGAAACTAACATAAATTGAAATTCTGCATTTGGAATTAAAGTATTTAAATCAAAAGATTTATTTTGAAAATTTTCATTTTCTTCAATACTTAAATATGAAAAAGCTCTTTCTTGTTCATTTAATATATCTCTTATATACATACCATATAATTTTATTGTTCCTTTATTAATATAATTTACATTTTGTAATGCTTTAAATTTTTCATCAATTTTTTCCATCATTTCATTTATTTCTATTCCATATTCACTTAATTTTATTATATCATCAAAGTCAGTTGAAGTTAAAAGTAAATTCCAAAAATAAGAATATATCATTGATATTTTTGATATCATTGATATTAATTGATTACATTGATATCTAAATGATAAATTTGATTTATCTATTCCATCTTCTATTCCTTTATCTTCTAAACGTCTTTTTAATCTATAAACTAAGAAATCTTGTGCAAATGGTAAATTTTTATTTGTACTAACATTTGATAAGTTAATATAACCTTTATTGTATCTTCCTAATTTTTCTATTTGAAATATTGCATATGTTACTTTTAATATTACACTTTCTCTAAAAATATTTATTGAATCTCTGAAAAGTAAATCTACTTGTTGAAATAAATAATATTCAAATTCTTTATCATTAATATGATGTGAATTTTTAAAAGATTCTATTTTTTTTTTTAATATTAATTCATCCCCTTCTAAATTATGACTTTGTAATTTTTCTGATAAATATGCAAAAATATCAAATAAATGTTCTCTATTAAATGCTCTATCCTCAATTGCATTTATCATTAATCTTATTTGATTATAAACATCAATATCATTTTCTATTACTTCATTTACTGAACGCATTCTTTTTTTTGGTAAAGTAATTATTAAAATAACAACTAATCCTATTCCAATAAAAAATATTTCTAACATTCCTTTAAAATCTGTTTTTGAAACTAATTTTCCAATAAATAAACATATACTATCCCAAAAATATATTAAATTTAAATAATAAAAAATTTGAGTCATTAAATTATTATCTTTTTGATATTTATTTTCTAATTGATAACAATATGTTACATACATTGATGATAAAAACATAAAAAGAACTACTATCATTAATATATCTTTAATACATAAAAATTCTAATAAAATTATTGTTATTGCTCTAATATATAAAAATTGTAAATTTGCGTTTTTTATAAAAGCTTTTGAGATAAATTGTTCCATTTTATCTTTTTTAGAAAATGAAATTGAAATGAAAATATGTGAAAGATACATCATAAATAAAAAAGATATTAATGAAATTCCTACATAAATAAAGTGTGTTATTTCCCAACAACTAAATTTACTTTTAAAGTAACTTTCATTATCACAAACAATTATTGTAAAAAATATTTCAATTAAAGGAATTAATAAAACTGATCTTGTTAAATTAATTAATTCTCTCATAATTATTATTAAATATTCTTTACGTTCAATTTTTTGTCTTCTAAAGGAACAAATAATAAGATAAACATAAAGGAAAAAAGTGAAAAAAATTATTATAAAACATAATATAACAAATAAAATAAAAAAACCATGATTATCATCTAAATAATGTAATATTCTAAAATATTGTAAAAATATACTAACTGTATTATAAAAATTTCCCCCTTTCCAAGAAGGTTTTAACTAAATTTAAATTTTAAATAAATAATTTTACAGGTGCATTAATTGTTAAAGATATAATTTGAAATATTTGAACAATGGCCATTAAAATTTCTTGACTTATTGATATGGAATATTTATTAAATGTTTGATAAATTACATTATAATTTGCAAATTTTAATCTTAAAAAAAATGATTGTTTTCCTTCATCATTTTGCATGTTTATTTATTCTTTTTTAAACACAAATATATTTATAATAATAAAAAAAACAAAAAAATGTTTATAATTTTTTTATTAATTAGAATAATTTATGTTCATTTTGAATAAATGAATACATGGATTTTCAATACTTAATTTGAAGATAATATTTTAAATAAATAACAATTATATATCAAATAAATATTTAAAAATTAAAAAAATTATCTTTATTATTTCATGTATTAGAATATGTTCTTTGTGTTAAGGAAAAATAAAAAATTTCAAACAACAAATAAAAATTCAAATATAAAATGTTTTTATTATATATAATTAACAATAAAAGTATCTATTTTTACAAAGAAAAAATTTAGAGTTTTATAATGGAAAAATTATATAAATATATTTTTTTTTCAAAAAATTAAAAACATAAAATTGTAAATTTAAAATATTTAAAAAAGTAAAAAAAATTATTTTTATAATTATTATAATGATTTTTTAAATTATTTTAGAACTATATTAAGGAAATTAAAAATTAAAAAATTTTCTTCACAAAATAAAATAATAAATTGATTTAATATATAATAATAAAATTTAAATATAATTATTTTAATATTAAAAAATTTAAATGAAAAAATCTTCATTATTTAATTTCATTCAGTTCCTTCAAAAAAATGTATGAAATATTTAAATATATAATATAGGGTATTCCTTTTCCAAATTTATATAATAACAAAAATTTGGAATCAAATAAATTAGTTAATACTTTATCTAAATTTTTATTTTATGGATTGAGTAAAAATTCAATAAAATCAAAAAGTAAAATATATATCTTATAAATAGTTCTTGCAAATGATATTTATTCAAAATTTATTAATGAAGACAATAATAAAATAATTAAAATTTTACATCATTTGTTTCTTATTTATCATAAATATTTATGGAAATTGAAATTAAAATATTTTTTAATATTCAAATACAAAATTTATAAAACAAAATTAAATCAAAAAGAAAAATTGAAATATCATTTTCAAACAGATAATATTCATGATAAATTATATAATGAATATAAAGATTTAGAAATAAAGAAAGATGAATTAAATAGAAAATATTGTAAAGAAGAAGCAAAAAAATATCCTTTTTTTCCAATGATTAATCATGTTAATATACTTTATCCAAAAGAAATATATTATAATTCATTATCTTTAGGAAAAAATAATAATATTAATTATTGTAATAACTTAAAATTATCAAAATCTAATTCATTAATAAGTTTAAAACAAATGTTAAATATCAATAAAAATGAAATTAGTAAAATAAAAAAAGATTTAAATATTGATATTCAAAATAACAATTTTAGTATGAAAAAAAATATTCAAAAATTACAAATTAGTAAATCACAAAAGGAAATTCCTCTTTTCATAAAAAATAATAATTTCAAATATAATAATAATCCAAAATCTTTGGAAATAATAATTAATAAAAACAACAAAGATAAAAAAAAACCAAAAACAAGAAATCCTTTAATAAAAAGAAATAAGACACAAAATTCAAATAATTTATTATTTACTTTAAATGATTACAATTCATTAAATAATTTATCATCAATAAATACAATAATAGATAATTTAACAGATTTAAGTAGAAATGATTGTAAAGAAAAAATAAATAAAAAAAATGAAGAAAATGATAAAAAAATAAATTTAAATGACCATAAAAAAAGTCAAAAATCAATAGGAGAAAATTCAACATTAACAAATATAGGTGAAAAAGGAACCAATTATTTTACTGAAAAACAAAGTGGAATTGAACAATTATCTCATTTAAATTTATTTGAAAATTTAGAAAATAAATCAGAATTTATGAATAATAATAATAAATCAAAAGAATATTTTTATACTTATAAAACTGGAAAAGTATATTATAATACTTTTTATTCTTCAAATAATAATATTCCTTTACAAAGTATTTCTAATAAAAGTACTAATATTCTTTCTCCAAGAATGGATTGTCAAAATTTAAATGATAATAAAATAAGAATTCAAAAGAATAAAAGTTTAAATAATTTAAATGATAAAAATATTTTTTTAGATTTTTCTAGAGATGAAAGTAGTAAAAAATTAAGTATTCAAAATTCAAAAAATAAAAATATTATTATTTATGAAAAAGATAATAAAGATATTTATAAAAATAATAAAAAGAAAAATTTAGAAATTTCAAAAGTTGTGTTTGAAGAAATTATTGATAATAATTATAATAATTCAAAAAAATTAAGTAGTCAAGTTTCTCTTCAAAGTATTTCTGATTCAAAATTATATCAAATTGCCAATTATTATATTACTACAGATGAATCTTTTGATAAATTTATGATTAAAAGAAAAAACATAAGTAGTCAAAAAATATTAAAGAAAAAAAGTTTTTCAAAAAAATAATATTTAATAATATATAAATTTTTATTGTTTTTTTAATTTAAATTAACAATTATTAATTTTTTTTATAAATCAATATTTATCAAATCAATTATATAAAAAATAAATAATAAAATATATTATCATATTTTAAAAAAACTTTTTTTATAAAAACCAAATTAATTAAATAAATTTATTCAAAAAAAAAAAAAAATAATAAATGGAAGAAAAAAGTACATTAACATCATATCAATGTTTCAGTCCAAAATCAAGACAACATTTACGTTCAATGTCTGATGATTTAGACAATAGAACAAACACACTTTTTATGTCATCAGATAGTTATCGACCAGAAAATATATCAATCTTACTTGGAGTAGATATTAAAAAAAATGATAATAAATTAACTAAATTTAAAAAAAAATTAAATTTAAACATTCAAAATCCTTTTAATAATTCAATTTATAATAAATCAAATTCAACTTATTTTACTTCAAGTATTCAAAATTTACCAAAATTAAAACCTGATAAAAGAATTAATTCTTTTATTCCTTTTACTAAAGTAAGATCTCCTTTTTGTATGCAATCACGTGATATGTTTTTATATAAAAAAATATTTTATTATTTTAGAGAAAAGAAAAAAAAATTTAAGAGAGATGAAAAAAAATATATTAATAATAAACTTAATATTGATTATGCTGAAAATGAAGAAGTTTATGAACAAAGATTAATTAAAAATAATATAAAATTATTAGAAAAAGGAGAGAAAATTAAACATTTTAGTGGACCAACTTTTTCTGATTTAAAACTTAAAGAATTAATGACTAAAGTTAAATTTATGAAAAATGTTGTTGATTATTCTTATCCTGATATGGTTTTATTTAAAGTAAAACAAAGTGATAAATTATTGAAAATTAAAGATAAAACTATAATTAAAAATCCTCCTTTTATTAATGCAGATATTGAAAAAAAATTTGAAGAAAATAATTTATTAAATCACTTAAATAAAGCAATTGATATTGGAAAAATTATAAAATAAATGAGCAATAAATAATAATAATAATAATATTTTTTTAGTTTTATAATTTTTTATTTTATATGATTAATTAATATATATGATATTTTATTTAACTATTAAATAAATAAGTATAATAAATAGAAAAGTTTATTTTAAAAATATCATTATTTTATTTTATTAAGATTATTAATAGTATCTTTATCAAAATAAAATCCAAAAATTTTATTTATACATTTGCAATCTTCACAACATTTATTTTTATTAATACATTTAATGATTCTTGAATAAGCATTCCCATCAGAATCTTTATTAATTATTTTATAACAAATATTACAATTAAAGCATTTATCATATTTACAAACTCTTCCTTTTTTATTAATTAAATAGTTGCTATTAATTTTATGATATTTTTTATTTAAATTCATACAATAAAAACACATACAATTTCCAGGAATACATAAATGATTTTTACAACATTTACATTTAATTTGATTATTTTTTCCACAATAAATTAAATCTTCATTTTTATAATATTTATTTGTTTTTGGTAAACGATTTAAAATATTTAAATCATATGAGTATTCAATTATATTATTATTATTATCTTTTGAATCTCCTTCTTTATAAGAGATTAAATCTAAAAATCTTATTTTTCTTACTTCTTCTACAGTATATATTGGCTTTAATTCAACTTTTACTATTTTAATTGATTCATCATTTAAATCAAATTTATTATAATTTATATTTGAATTACTATTTAAACTGTTTTTTAAATTTAAATTTCTACCATTTATATTATCAATATTTAAATCTTGTTTTACTTTTTGTAATAATTCATCTGGATTTTTTTTTTCTCTATTATTCATCACAGATATAATATAATCTTTATGAAATTTTTCATTATTAAAATGATTTATTAAAACATTAGGGTCAAATGTTTGTTTATTACAAATTTTACAAAAATATATTTTACATTTTAATTTATGTTGTTGATATTCAGAATAGAGAAAACTTTTCGAACATTTTTTACAAGTACATTCCAAATTAGAAACTAATCTTTTTAAAACTTCATTTGGTTTTACAGAAAAAGGAAAATTATTACATAAAGGACATTTACTTTCTTCATTTATTTTTTCTGCCATTTCTTGAACTTTCATAAAACATTCATAACAATAATTATTCCCACAATTTAAACATTCAACTGGATTTACAAATGTTTCAGTGCATATTGAACATTGAAAACTATCTATATTTGCTGACATTTTTAAGAGATAATATATTTGAATTTTATATTCTTATAAATTTTAATTAAAAATTTAAATTAAAAAATTATTTTTAAAAGTTGAAAAAAATAAAATTTCAAAAAAAATATTTAATAAATTTTTCATAAAAGATTTAAATTATTAATATAAAAAAATATTTAATTAGTATATAAACTTTCTCTATTATCTTTTATACCTTTTATCAAAGTTTCATAAGGAACTTTATTTGGATGAATTGGAATATTATGAATTTCATTTTCATTAGTAGAAATTGGAATTAAATCTTTAATATGATCATTTTTTAATCTTTTAATTCTATTTGGAACATTAACTTTATTTGTATTATTTAAATTAATATTTGTATTATCTTTTTTAAAAATAATATCATATGCATTATCTAAATTATTATATTTATAATTTGTTCTTCTAATTGGTTTATAATTATATTTATTATCATTTAAATCTCTTCTTAAAATTGAAGTCATATTATGTGAATAATTAGGTTGAGTTATTCTTTTACTTTGAGGACGAGGATGTTTATTTTTTTCTTCTTGTTCTTCTCTTAATTTACATCTATTTCTTCTTAAATGATATGTACTTTCATATTTATCTGTTGAAGAAAAATTATAATTTTGAGTATTAATCATTTTAATATGAGTTTTTTCTGGTTTGTATTCATTTCTTTTTAAATATTCTTCTAAAATAATTGATTTTTTTGGATGAGTTTTTATTTCATTTTTTTCTTCTTCTTTTAAATTAAAAATATCATTTCCATTTTTATATTTATTTCTTATTTTATTTCTCATTTCTTTTGAGTCTTTATATGTTTGATTAAATTGACTAAATAATATAATTTTTTATTTAATTACTCTAAATTAAAAGTTTGTTTATATTCCATTTTAATTTAAATATTATTAAAATTAAAGAAAATATCAAAAAAATTATTTAAAACAGATATTAAAATATAATTTATAAAAAAATGATAATAAAAAAAAATGAATCAAATTCAATATTATTAGACGCATTAGGAGGATTATTTAGTGGAAAAATAAGTATGAATTCAACATTAACATCAAAAGAATTAAATTTTGACAAATATACAAATTTTTCATTATCATATGGAACAATAACACCATATTCAAATACAAAAGAATCAGTAATTTCAACAGATGACACAGAAGATATATTATCAAAAATTCCAAAAGAAGAATTAACAGAATGTAAAGAAATAGGATTAACAAAAAAAGATATAAATATTGATTTTTATATTTTTTTAAAATCTCTTTCAGGAAAACTTTTCTTAATAAAAACAAATCCAAATGAAACAATAAAGACAATAAAAGCAAAATATTATTATATATCAAAGATACCAATATCTCAACAAAGAATAATATACAATGGAAAAGAATTTGAAAATTCCAAAACATTATCAGATTACAAAATAGATAATAAAACAACATTACATATAGTATTAAAACAATTATTAACATTATATTCTAAAAAGCCAGAAAAACAAGAAGAATATCACATTCCAAATAATTTATTTGATCCACAATACGATTATGACTTTACATATATAAATGATACAAACAAAAAATTTATGAGAGGAGGATTAGAATACAAAAGACCTTGTGGATGGAAGAGATTTGCATTAAAAGTAAGTGGTAAATATGAAAATGATAATTGGTTAACTGATAAGGGAACTTGTATTAATGATAGTGAATGGGCTGTTTCTTATCATGGAACTAAAGTTGAAAAAGGAAGTTCTATTATTGAATATGGATTAAAACTCAGTGAGAAATATAATTTTTCAATTGGAATTTATTGTACTTCTGATATTGAAGTTTGTAAAGAATTTTCTCCTGTTATTATTAGCCCTTTTACTAAAAAAAAATATCAAGTTATCTTTCAAAATAGAGTTAGGCCTAGTTCTATTCGTAGAGCTTCGGAAATTGGAGGTCCTGATTATTTTTGGTATGTTTCTGATGATAAAGATATTAGACCTTATTGTATTTGTATTAAAGAAGTTAGTTAAAAAATTTTTTTTATTTGATATTTATTTTGTTTTTATTTTATATAATTTAAATGATATTTTAGTTGAGAAAAAAGAGATTTTATTAATTTAATGGATTTTTTTTTTTTTAAATTTTTTTGGTTTGAAAAAATAATCATCATGTATTTTAAATGAAATAAATTTTATAATTTTTGCTATTAAAAAGTATAATTGAGAAAGTTTTATTTTTTTACAATTTTTTATACAATTTAAAACATAAAAAAAATTATTTTTTAAAATAGATAAAAATGATAAAAAATAATAGAATAAAGTTAAAATAAATATAAATCCTAATGTAGAAAAAAATAAAATTAAATTTTATAAAAATTTATAAAATATAATTTTATAAATTATTTTGATTGATTATTATTTAAAATTTAATTATTATATAAATGCAAAAAAATCTTCTAAGACCAATTGCAAGTAAAAGAGTTTATGAAGAAACATATTCAATAGATCAATCAATTTTTAATTCACATTTTAATAATTCATCAGATAAATCAAATAATTCAAATAAATCAAATAAATCAAATAAATCTTATAAATCAAATAAATCAAGTGATAAAAGTGAGGTAAATATAAATAATATAAATAATATAACTGATTCAAAAAAATTTTTTTTTTTGCTATATTTTTATCCAATCTTCAAATTCATAATAGTTCAATTAATCAAGGATATAATGATTTATTAATGAATTGTTTAATTAAAAAAAAGAAATCACATATTTATTCAATTTATAAAGAAATGATAATTAATTTATCATTAAATAAAGAATATTTAAAAAGATATTATTATATTAATGAAAGTATTATTAGAATACCAAAATTTCAACAATATTATAAACATTATTTGAAATTTTTAACTAATCCTAATATTTCTTGTTTTTATTTTAATAAATTACTTCATGATAGTGCGAATCAAAAAGCTCAAATTTATTTTAATAATGTTTATGGTAATAAAAACGAAAAAAAAGAAAATAATAACATTGAAAATAATGGAACTATATTTAATGCTGATATTAGAGAAACTTTAGAAAATTATTCAACTACTATGACTTATGATTCAAATGAACAATTAATTTATCCTATTGATATTTATAATAATTGCAAAATTGATTGTATAAAAAATAAAATTATTCAATCTAATAATTTCAATTCTTCATTTTCAGAATCTAAAATTACAATTAATGATAATAAAGATAATATAAATCAAAATAATAATAATGATTCTAATAATGATTCAGATATTAGTGAATCTTTACTTAATTTATTTAATGATTTGAAAAAAAAACCAATTACTAAAAAAAATAAAACTAAAAAAGAAAATGAAGAATCAAATAAATCAAATAATATTTCAGAAAAGAAAAAAGATTTAAAAATAAAAACGAGAAATACTCCTCAAATAAAGAGTGAATGTTTAACAAAAGAAAATAAAAATAGAAATTCATCAAAATCAAAACTTAAAACATTAGATACTTATTCAACATATCATTTAAATTCAAATTCAAAAAAATTATCTTTTATAAATAATACTAATGTGAATAATCAAACTCATGATGAGAAAAAAAAAGAATATAAAAATAAATTTAAACCAATTAGAAAAATTATAAATAAAAGTCAATCAATTATTTCAAATAATCAAATAGTAAAAAATACAGAATCAATTAGAACAAAAGCAAATCATAGATTTTTTATGAGTGAAATACAACCAATTTATTATATTAATTTAAATAATGATATTCAATCAAATCAAAATAATTATACTTCTGCTTATAAACAAAGACAAAAAATGTCTCAATCTAATAATAAAAATATTAAAAAAAATGAAAAAAGTATTACTTCAAGAAATAAACAAATTAAACAAAATGAAATTAATAATCAATTAAATAAGGAGAATTTAAATGAAAAACATAAAAGAAATGTAAATTCTTATTCTAAATCTCCTAATAGTAAAATTTTAAATAAAAATTTATGTACTATTAGTATTAATGTTGATATATCTGATAAAAAACAAGAATATCAAAAGAAAATTGGGAAAAATTCTTATAAAAAATTATATACTTCTCCTAATTTAACTTCTCATAATAATAATTTAGTAAATTCTAATAAAAATACTTCTCATAATAATGTTATTCAAAAATTTAAGAGTAAAGAAATAAATCAAAAGAAGGTTGAAAAAAAATAAAAAAAAAATAAATAAATATTTGTCAAAGATAAATAGAAATAATATTATTTTGAATAAATATAAATAAATAATTTACCAAGTAATAAATTTTTTTAAAATATGTTTATTAATTATAATATTATTTTAATAATTAAAAATCACTATTATAATAAAAAATGTCTAAAAAATAACATTTTAATAAAAACTAACTCATAATAAATTCTTTATATAGAATTCAAAAACCAAAAAAGAAACAAAAAGAATAAAAAAAATTTAAAAACAATAAAAAAATATAAAAAAAACCAAAATTAAAAAACTCAAAAAAAAAAAAAATCATAAAACCTTAAAAAAAAAAAAAATTTAAAAAACGTATTAAAAAAAAACTGCTTAAAAAAAAATAAAAAAAAAAAAAAAAAAAAAATGGGTTGTAGCGGAAGTAGAACAACAGATGATTATGAACACAATCTCCAAGATGGTTTCGCATATGACAAATCTGAATTATTATCATTAACAATGAACCCAAACATATACATAACACAAAATCAAAATTATTACAAAGACCAGAGACCATCATCAAATTTCAAAGATGACATTTTTCCTCCAGACAACTCATCATTTTTTGGAAAAGACGAAAGTAAATCTCGAGTACAGAAAATGAAATCTCAATTAACAATAAATGAAAATGACATAACATGGAAACATATAAGAGAAATTTATCCAAATGGTAAAATATTTAATGAGAAAATAAGTAAAGATGATATTGATAAAGGAGAAATTAAAAATGATTATTTATTAACATCATTTTCAATTTTAAGTGAATTTCCTCGTTTAATTCTCGAATTATTTAAAACAGTAAATTTACCAAATGATGATAATCCAATTGAAATAGGAATGAAAATTGATGGTGAATGGAAAATTATTTGTATTGATGATATGATACCAGTTAATAAAAATTCAAATAAACCAATTTTTATAAATACAAATAATGATTCTTTATGGGGAATTTTATTAGAAAAAGCTTGGGCTAAAATTAATGGTGGTTATTGTAATATTATAATTGGTTATCCTAGAGAAATTTTTGAGTCTTTAACTCCTTTTGCAACATTACCAATTAATGCTTTAAGAGAAAATAAAAATTCTTTATGGAAAAATATTAAAGAATGTGAAAGATATCAATGTATTTTTACTGCAACTGTTAATGATAAAAAAGATAATTTTGAACAATTTAATTTAATGAGTGGACATACTGTTTCTCTTATTTCTTCTGATGAGAAAGAAGTTAATGAAGAAAAAGTTAAGTTAATTAAATTAAAGAATCATTTTAAATTTTGTGAATGGAATGGTGATTGGAGTAATGATAGTGATAAATGGGATTATGATGATGCAAGAGAAAAATTTAATAAAAGTGAAAATGATAAAGAAAAAGGAATTTTTTGGATTGATTATGATAATTTTTGTCAATATTTTAGTAATGTTTGTATTTGTGTTCCATTAAATCCAATTAATTGTTCAAATATTAAAATTAATAAAGACATTTCTGATAAATTTAATGTTATTAAAATTAAAATACCAAAAAGTAAAAAAGATAAATTTATTATTAATTTTTGTATTTATTCACCAAGTTATCGTTTTAATAGAGAAATTCAAAATGATAAAATTCCACATTCTAATTTAATTTTAGCTAAAATAAGCGGAAGTAAATTTATTTATTGTGATTCTTCATTTGATGAATCAATATCAACTTCATTAGAAAAAGGAGAATATGTTTTATTATGTCATGTTTCTTATAATCTTTATAATATTGAACCAAAAGATTATATTGTTTCAATATCAACTTCAGAATCAGTTGATTATTTTTTAATGGAACCTGATTATGATTTAAGTTTATTAAAAAGTATTATTTATACTAAAGTTGAAGATATGAAAAAATATAAACCAAGATTTAAAAATAAAATTGTTTTATTTACTGGAAATCGTTTTGAAAATTCTGGAATTAGTTTTCTTTATATTCAAAATAAAACTGGAGATAATCTTTTTTTTAAACCTAATATTTATTTTAAAAATATTCTTCCTATTGAAGGTGAACTTAGAACTTTAAGTTTACCTAAAAATGGAAAATTTCTTTATTTGGGGATTAGAGATAAAAATGATGAAATATATCAAGCTGGAGGAAGTGGAAAAGTATTAGAAACTGAATTAGAAGATTCTTTTGAACCTCCTGAAATTAATGAAAGTAATCTTAAAAATTATAAAGATGCTGATTATTATCAAAATATGGATGTTTGCTTTCAGTTTAATCAAAATTTATAAAATTTATATTATTTGGTTTTAAATTTGTTTAATTTTTTTGGTTTTTTTTTTTTTTTGTGTATTTTTTTTTTGTGGTTATTTTATTTTATTTATTTTTTTTTTTGGTTTTTAATTTTTTTTTATTATTTATTTTGGTTTAAGTGATAATTTTTTTAGAAAAATTTAAAATTTTAAGTGATAAAATTTTATATTTTATATTTTGATTTATATAATTAATAATAATATATTAATTGTGTGATTCTAATTTAGAAAGTAATTGTGTAATAACATTAAAATGTTTTGTATTTTTAATCTTACTAAAAGAAACAACAAGAGTATTTACTTTAAATTTAAATTCATTTTTAATATTCATTAAATCTTCTTTAATAGTTTGTTCATTTTCAATAATTAACTCTTTAATATTATTCAATATAATTTTTTCATTTAAATTCTTTAAAAAATTTTGAACATAATTATGAAATTTTCTAACAACAAAAAGAATATCAAAAATCATTCTCATTAGTTTTTTACTTTTAACAAAAGAATTAGCAATAACATCATTTAAAAACTCTTCATGAAATTTCATTAAATCTTCTAAATCTTTACAAGTAGGAATTTTTTCAAAAAATTTTTTAAAATTAACTTCAACAACATCAAACATATAAAAAGAAATTAAATTTTGTAAAAAAGAAATAAATTCTGCATGAACACTATCAATTAATTTAAAAGCTAAATTATAATTATTACAAATATTTTTTTTTTCAACCCAAAGTGAATTTAACATTGTTAAACTTGTTTTTAAAGGAAAAACTAAATTAAAAATATTATTATATAATTTAAGTATATTTTCATTAAAAATAAAATTATGAGGCCAAGGTGGATTATAATTAATTAATATTAAATTTGAGTTTTCATTATAAATTTCACCAGAATAAAAATTACAAGACCAAGATAAAAATTCAAATATAATATCACAATTATTACTTTGAACAATCATTCCAACAACCATTTTTCTTTTATCTTTTGATATAAAAGAATTTATCATAAATGGAAAAGAAAAAGAAAAAGTTTTTTGTTCATTATATATTGTACAATAATTTTCTTTAAATGAAATATTTATATTAGTCATTTCTGAAGGATTAATTATATCATTTATATTTACATTTTCATTATTTGAATTATTAAATATTATTTTAAAAATTTCTTTTTCTATTCCTTTTGATTTATTTAAATAATATAATCTAAAAATAATTGTTGTTAATTTTGAAGGATTATTTTCATCTTCATAATTTAATAAAAATTGAAAATTAAAAAAATTTGTTAAATCTGATAAATTTAAAGGAGGTTGTGAAGGAAAATTTTTTGATAAATGCATTATATAATTTATTATAATTGAACGATTACTTATAATTTCATTTCTATTATTTAAACTATTTCTTTTAATTAAAGGAGCTTCTATTTTTTCTTTATATAATAAATCATCATCATCTTTTTTTGAAAAATTTTTTAAAACAAAATTTGAAGTTAATAAAAATTCTTCATCTAAATCATAATTTGAAGAATTCCAAATTGTTCCATTTGATGATTTATATGTTGTATTAATTAAACGAAAACTATTTGATATTGTATCATAATTAATTCCTCCTAAATAATTTATATCTCTTTTTTCAATATATGATTTTAAATTTGACTCATTTTGAAAATTAAATACAAAACCACTTGAAATTAATTTAATTCTAAATGGATTATAAATAAAATAATTTTCTTTATTTGTATCAATATGAAAAACTTCTTTTAAAGAACTTTTAAAATAAACATCATTTATTTCATTTTCTATTTTTTTATTAAAATTAGGAAGATTTAATAAATCTTGTATTTTTGTTATAAAATTATGTATAAATTCTCCATGATAAGTTAAAAACATATTTCTAACTGCATTTAAATGATTAATAAAACCATTTTTATTAACAACTAATTTCCATAAAAATTTAGAAACACAATTTTTAATTAAAGTTAATATTTTATTATATAATTCAATATCAATTAAATTATTAATTTCTTCATTTTGTCTAAAAATAATTTCATTTAATTTTTGAAGTGAAGTATAAAAAACACTCATATCATTAAAAGATATTTTACATTCTTCACTATTTTTATTTGAATTTAAAATCTTAATTGCTTTACCAACAAATAAAATATCTTCTACTAAATTATTAGGAAAATAAATTGGAATATTATCTTTTTCAATATAATAATTTGCTTTCCAACTTTCTAAATCATGATTTTCTCCATTTAATAAATCATTTTCAATTACAAAATTATTACTTGATACAATAAAAAATTCATTACTTTGTATTAAATTATTAATAATCCACATTGAAATCATATTATTTAAAATAATGTTACAATTTATAAAAAGTGATTTATATAAAGATTTAATGTGAGGATCTCCATTAATTCCACATTCATATATATAATTTAAAAATTTTCCTCCTCTTAAATTTTCTCTATATATAATTGATATGAAATCATGTAATTTTTCAAATTTAATTATATATGAAGAAATTTCAGATAATATTTCATTTAAAGTTAAATTTTGTTCTAAATAAAATTTTGATTCTAAACTTGCTATAATATGTCTATATTCAGTTAATAATTGATTTGTTGTTCTTGATACACCATTTAAATATATTGTATCTTTTATTATATTATTTTCTGAATTTTGATTATTTTCTTCTAAATAACTTGATTTCATTAATTCATTATTAAATGTTTGTTCATAATTGTTTATGAAATCATATAACATTTTGTAATTTTGACCTATTTTACATACTGAAATTAAACATTCTTTTTCACTTTCTGTTAATGTATTTATTGTATCATTTATTTTAAATTCTTTTTCAGTTTCTATAAAAATTCCTCCTGTTATTCCTATTAAACAATTTAATATTGAATCTATCATTAATTTAAATTTTAATTTTAATTTTAATTTAAAAATATTAAAAATTAAATAATATTAAAAAAAATAATTTTTATTTATTTAAAAAATGATAGATTATATTGTTTATAGTGAATTTGATATTAATGAAGGTAGTTTAGTTAAAATAGAATATCCAAATAAAATAGGATTAGAAGAAATTACTCTTGCTTCTTATATGATACCAGAAGGAATTCACAATACAATAAAAGATATTTTTTGTTTTATAATAAATAAAAATAATAAAGGTGATGAAATAATATTACCAGAAATAAAAAAAGCTGAAAAAGATTTTTCAAATAATAGAACTGTAAAATATCTTGATTTTCAATATTCTCAAATTTACAAAGATAATATTGAAAATAAATCATTTATAATCAAAAATATTTATGATTTTAATTCTTCTAATAATGATTGGGAAACTTTACAATCAACTGAATCTTTAATAAAAGAAAATAAAAAAATATATGTTAAAATAAGTCAAAATGAAAAAGAAAAATATTTTAAATTAATAGTTTTTACCATTAATAATGAAAATGATGTTAATAATATTGATATTATTTTTGAAATGCCAATTCATTCTGAAGTACAATTTCAAAAAATAAAAAATAATTTTGCTTCATTAAATACATTAAATAATAAATCAATTGGATTTGAATTTATATCAGAAGATGATTTATCAATAATTTCAGATTTATTTAATGATAAAGAAAAAATAAAAAAAATATATTGTAAAACAGAAGAATATTATACAAATAATTTATTTAAAAATAGTACAAATATTATTAATAAAGATAATGATATTTATTTTTTATGTTTAGCACAAACTAAATTAGATAAATCATCAAAAAGAGGAGCAATATTAAAAAGTATTGCAATAGGTACAACAAAATTAATAAATTTAAATTCTTTTAAATCAAGTTGTGAATATTTAATTGAACAAGCTTTTAATATACATAATTTAAATATATCACCAGAAGAAAAAACAGAAAAAATGAGAAATGAAATAGAAAAAATATACAATAATTTTAATTCTCTAAAATTTAATTTTGGAATAAATAAAACTCGTTTTGAAAGAATAGTACATGCATATTTAAAAGGAAATAATTATTTTACATTACCAAATATAAATGAAGAAAAAATAATATTATCAGAAAATGAAATAATAAAAATAGATATGAATTTAAGTGATAATGAAGAAAAAATATTTCAAGGAAGTATTATAGAATTAATAAAAATATTTAAAGAATCAGTAATGACAATATATGATGGAATATTAAATGACCAAAAAATAATTTTTTTAGGAGGACCCTCAACTTCATGTAAATTATTATCTTCTTTAATTTTTGGTTGTTTATGTATGTTTGGTCCTTTAAGTTTTGGTTTTATTAAAAGATTATTTCCTTATAAAAATTTATATGATATGGATTTTTTGAATGTTCATAATTGTATTTATGGAGTAACAAATCCAATTTTTAAATCAAAACTTAATTCTTGGGATATTTTATGTGAAATTGATACTGGAAAAATTACTATTAATAATAATTATAATAATATTTCTTTAAATGTTAATAAAGAAAGTGATAATATGTTTATTAAAGAATTAATTTATAAAATTAATAATGAACATTTAAGTGAATATGAAGTTGAAAAATTTTTTACTTATTATACACTTCATTTATTAAAAATTTCTAAAGATGAATATTTAACTGATGATGAAAGTTTAAATAATGAAATTAATAAGCAATCTAAAAGAAAAATTAATATGAATAAATCTAATATATGTATTATTGAATATGAATATGAAAAATTTAGAAGTTTAATTTCTTTTAATAATACTACTTTTAATATTCTTGAAAAAAATATTAATAATTTAATTTCAAAAAAGAATATAGGAAAAGATGAATTAAATGTTATTTATAGTGATATTGAAAATTTTATTTATGGAGGACCTTTTTATATTCAATTACTTTTAAGTTTGATTATTTGTTATACATATGATTTTGAAATATTATTTAATGGTATATTTAGTAAATATTCTCAAATAAGAAAAAAAGTTAAAAATATATATAATATAATTGGAAATGATTCTTTAGGAAATATTCTTTTGAGAAAATTAAATTATGTTTATTTAATTAAATTAAATGAAATTGAATATAATACTTTAAATGAAAATGATTATTAGTTTATTAATTTTATAATTATAAAATATTTAAAACTGATTTGAATAATAAAATTATTAAAATAATCTTTGAAGCTTTGAAAATTAATAATAATATAACAAAAAATTATTTATATTCATTGATATATAATTAATATATCAAAATTAAAATTCTTTTATTTTTTCGAATAATAGTAAAAATAAAATTTTAACTGTCATCACTCTCATATCTTCTTCTTTTTTTATAATTATCAGAATTACTTTTACTTTCTTTATTAGAAGAATTTTCACTATTATTCTTTTTAGTATAATTTATACTTTCAACACTACTAAAATTTTTATTTGATTTCTTATAAGAATTACTTTCACTATTAGAATTACTATAACTTTCACTATCAGATTTACTATCACTTTCACTATCAGAATTACTATCACTTTCGTCATTTTTACTCTCACTTTCATCATCACTACTACTTTGATTCTCTTCACTTTCACTTTTATTTTTTTTATTTTTTATATTTCTTCTTTTATTTATTGTTAATTTATCATTTTCATTTTTTTCTTTTAACATGTCGTCATTCCCATCTTTATCTAAATAATCTGGTATTATTTTTCTTATAAATGGTTTTCCTGTTATTTTTTCTAGTTCTTTTATTTTTTCTTCTCTTTCTTGATTTATTTCTACTCTTTTTAATTTTAAAATTAACATATTTGATTCTATTTTTTCTCTTGCAGAAGAACAACCCATATGAAATTTCTTTTAGTTTAATTTATTTTTTTGTTTTTAATTATAATTTTTTTAATAATTTTTTATATATATATTTTTTTATTTTTTAAAATATACTAATATTACTTGTTTTATTAATATTAGAATAAACTAGTAATAAAAATAGTTTATATCAAAGTTTTTATTTGAAGATTTTAATTATTTTTTTTATATTGAGTATTTTAAATTGTTTGTCAAAATTGAAAAAGTAAAATAATTAATTATTTTTGAAAAAATATATATATATATGTTAAAATTCCTCAAAAAAAAAACTTATAACTATTTTTATTATAATTTAATTTAAAAAAATGAAAATAAAAAACTTACTTTTAACACTCCTATATATTATTTTAATCTTTTAAAGTATTTTATTATTTATTAATTTATAACTATAAATACAAATACCTTGAATAATATTTAAATGAGCTTACCTAATTATTAATCAAACTAAACCAAAAAATAAAAATAATAAAATTGAATAACAATATTCTAATTTATAAGCTCCATCAATAAAATTTAATTGTTAGAATTTACTAATAAATTCTCATATTTATAATACAAACTCTTATCAATATATAAATCAAAATTGATACCACAAACAAATTCATATTCCATTTTATTTAAAATACCTATTTTGACACCACAGATTTTGGAATAAAAAACATTAGTGAAATATTTATCTTCCAAAAATTTTATTGCAACTATTACACATATGAAAAATAATCTATGAATATTATATTCAGTCAAAATAATTTTTTGTTTTTTACAATATCTATCTAAATATATTAATGCTGAAATTAAAGTTGAATCTTCTATTTTTGAATAATATAATATTCTATAGATAAAATCTCCAAGACTGATATTTGCAATTTTTTTTAAATTGAAACAGCAATTTTTTTGCTTCTTTAAAAACTCATTATAATTCTTTTTTAATTTATTTTCAGAAATTAAATTTAATAAAGATATTGAAATTTGAGAATTTAAAGTTAAATTTATTTTTCTTAATTGTTTACATAAGTTATCTTCTTTTTTTAAATCGATAGTTTCTTCTGTAGATTCGTTTGTTGTATTTGAACATGTTGTTTCACTCATTTTTTCAAAATCAAAATTAATATAATATATTTCTTAATTAAAAGGAAATTATTAAAAATTAAAAAGTTGTAGGTGAATAAAAATAATAGAATATATAATAAAACTAATTTATAATTAATATTAATTTTTTCTGATGTAATTTTTTAGAGAAAATGAATTTGTTTTTATAATTCTATTAAGATGATTATTATAATATTAAAAAAATATTAATATTTATTTTTGATAAAATAATAAAAATTTATAAATGCGTTTCCTTATATAAATTAATAAATTAAAATTATTTTGATTAAAATATTGAAAATCTAAATTAATAAAATATAATATATTCAATTATTGATTACCTTATAATAATTCAAAGTTTAAATTCTTTTATCTAATGTTTTTTTTTTAAAATAACTTATTT
>JAEEGK010005486.1_pt1 | contig 30693 bp, 22 predicted proteins | sample 8958771 | NCBI WGS metagenome assembly JAEEGK01 (sample SAMN16246547, study PRJNA631951) | gut metagenome | biome: gut microbiome; feature: rumen; material: SC-attached | host: Bos | place: Iran: Karaj | collected 2018-10
GCAGACCACCAAAGTGCCCATCCTCAGCTTTCTCTAAAGTTGGCATTTCTGGCAACGGACCCTTCGAACCCGGTATTACGGGATCGGGCTGCATATGTTGTGCCTGCACTACCCCTATCGGCAGTAGAAAGGCTACGATAACTATAAGTAGATTCTTCATAATTTTGATACTTTTATTACTCATTCTAATGTTTATTCTTTTGTTCACGCGCAATTAGCTATTACTACTGTTTGAAATAAAGACAAGGCAGATTGGCATACCAACTATAAGCCTCATCGCCATTGATGATGAACATGAACGTTTCGGGGTAGGGTGCTCCACCTCTAACAATACCAGGATTTGCACCAACTTTCTCCCAACTAGAACACTCCAGCGTAGCGGGGTCAATACGTCCATAGCCCCACTCATCATCACTACGACCAACGTAGTACTCCGTTGGGTGTAGGTAAAGGACACCATTTTCGTAAGTATAAGGACCTACCATACGAGTGGCCCAAGCACCGATGACAAACTCTGCCTTGTTACCATTAATCCAGAGACCTGACTGTACTTCGGCTTTTGTGCCACTATGGTAACAGAACCACTTTCCGTCAAGTTTGGCTTCAGAGGTATCTGGATTCTTGTCTTTCTTGATAAAGACCTCTGCTTTCTCCAGGCCTTCATCCTCTTCAAACATCCAACTCCAATCGTCTGGCTTATACTTCAGCACCATAACAGACTTGTCGTACATGAGGCTGACGAATCTGTTGTCAGTATAGGACTCCGACCATTCGGTAGCAGGATACGTATAGCTCAGAATACCATCCTTTAAGGTGTACGAAAGAACCTCATGCATCGGATCATGGCCTTGGATCCTGTTCCATGTGGTAATGGTCAGTTTGTCTTCTGTAAAGGTATAGGTAATCATATCCTCACCATCTTCATCATGACCCCTCACTTCCCAAGTGCCGATGAGGTCGGCCTTGGTGGGAGCAGGCTTCTCTCCTTTGAGAAACGCGATGTTCTGAACATTATACGGATAGACATCATCGCCATCACGATGTTTGACGGTAATCTCATAGCCCTCGAAATCAATGCTCATGACATCGGAAGTGTTGTAATACTTGTAGTCACCCTTGACTAATTGGAACATCACCTGATTCTTGGTATTGTCTTTCTCCACAGAGTGGTCTGTTGTCTGCGCCGTTACGCCATTTGTCATTCCTGCCAACAGGAAAAGCATGGCTGATCTAAGTATCATTTTCTTCATATTGCAGCCCTCCTCTATTTAATGATTACCACTTTACCATCGATCACATAGAAGCCCTTCTTGAGCTTAGCAGCACTCTTGCCAGCCTTGCGGCCCTGCATGTCATACACCTGCTTACCCTCCAGCCCCATCTTCTTGGTCATCTGCAAACGCTCGCCGATGTCTGTCAATTCTGTGAAGTCGAGAGTAACCGTCACCATATCGGCCTTCAAGGAGGTGGTTCCGTCGTTGAAGGTGATAATCACATTATCGCCGTCGAAGGTAATCTTGGAGATCTTCGATGCATCGATTTTCTGTCCATCATCAGCCATTATCGTTGCAGCCGACAGGAACATCATAAATAAAAGTAGAATTTTCTTCATATGCAAATTGTTTAAAAGTGAGTAATTTATGCCGCAAATATAGGAAAAAAAGCGATACATCGACTCACAAATTAACACAATCGACTAACAAAACGTGTTTTGTTAGTCGATTTTCTTCATAAAGTGGGGTTTTTATGACTTACTGAGCCACTCTTTGGGGGTCATACCCGTAATAGCCTTGAACGTTCTGAAGAAAGATCCTTCGTTGGCAAAGCCCGACTCCAGATAGATATCAGTCACCTTCTTGCCAGGATTCTGACGCATGACACGCTTGGCATGTTCTACACGATAGATATTGACAAACTGGGTAAATGTGCAACCCTTCTGGGAGTTGATACAGTCAGAAACAGATCGTCTGTTGGTACCAAGGGCAGCAGCAAGGTCTGTCACTTTCAAGTTGCTGTCCTGATAGAGCTTCTGCGCCTCCATCACCTGATAGATACGCTCCATCAAGTCGGCAGAGGCCTCTGAATCAGGAATCAGGGAAACGGATTCTTGACCGCTTGCTGCGCCAAGAGAATCAAGTGTTCTTGCCTTTTGATTCCTGCGACGCTTCCTTATATATATAAATAGGTACGCGAGAAGGCCTATCAACACAAGCCCCGCCAATACCAGCAATACTGTTTGCCACAGGTCATTTCCAATCTCCGCAGCTGCAGGTTCTCGTCCGACACGCAAAAGGATTACGTGTTTCGACGGCGTGAAGTTACTGCCATTATGCAGACCACCAGCAACGAGCAGATTTCCCTCTGGCGTCAGTGTGGGCGCATAGGTATTGAGTTCTGACAAGGCATCCGTATAGCAGAGCGTCAGAGAAGCAGGCTGCTTGGTATAGTCGATAGAAAGCACATACCATCGTCCTGGTTTGTCAGGAGCATCATAATAGCTTCTTCCAAGGCCTACCAGGTAACCCCGCCCCGCTTTCTGGTCAACAAGGATGGTCGAGGAATAGATGATTTCTTCACCATGACTCTGCATTGGAACAAGGCAATCGGTAGGCAACAGGGAGGTCTCCCCATTCACCACCTTTGCAATCGCCACCTGACCCTTACGGTTCTCAACAGCCATCAGATAGGCATAAAGTTTTTTAGCCTCGTCACCCATGAAACTCTCAGAGGGACGAGACATCTCAGTACTTAAAGGCCACCAATCCTCCAACAAGGGGATTGTGACAGAGTCGCCCTTCAGGTTATAGGCCGTAGTCGACCAAAGAGAGTCGCCCTTCACGCCCACGCCACCAAAGATAAGGGCATCGTCGTTGGCCATACGGAAGATCATAGGATAAGCACGTTGCACCCATACGTCTTTTATATAGGTGAAAAGGCGCTTGCCATTATAATCAGCACGGGTGTCAGACTTGTCTTCAAACAGTTCGATACCATCGTTGGCGTACCAGTTACCAGCGACGACGACACGTCCGCTATCAAGTTCAAGAGCAGAAGCACACGCACGTTTCCGCTGCAAGCTGCAATAGCCGTTGAAAGTGTGCGTCAGAGGGTCGTAGGTTTCCGTCATGAAGGTCTGTCCTATACCGAGAGGCTCTTCGCTGCCACCACCAAGCATCACCTGCCCAGAACTGAGCACCACAGAAAAACCATTGTCGTGAGGATAGGTCATCGTCATGACGTTCCATTCGCCATCTTTCAGGTATTCTGCTGTTGGTGTGGGCACAAAGCCATTGGTATGGCCACCTGCCACCGTCAGTTCGCCATTCACACAGAACACCTCATGTCCGGCACGGGGAATATTCAGGTCAGGCAACTGCTCGACCTCGATCCTGACCTCAGGACACTTGACGGTTGTGGTCGTATCAGGAGAAGCCATCGCCAACGTGGGCAACAGCATCGTTAGGATAAGCAGGTTGTTAAGTTTAGTTTTTATCATCATTTCATTTACAGAGTTTGCAACCAGAACATTTATTCAACTCGCCACGGAAGCGCTTCTCCACCAGATAATGGAGACGGTCGCGAAGGGGCTCGAGCTGCATATGGTCGATGACCTCGTTGATGAAGGCGTTCTGCAGCAGGAGCTTGGCCTCGTCGAGAGAGATACCTCGCTGACGCATATAGAAAAGGGCTGCATCGTTGAGTTGGCCAACGGTCGAACCATGGGCACATTTCACGTCATCAGCATAGATTTCAAGCATCGGCTGGGTATACATACGGGCCTCTTTGGTAGCCGTCAGATTCTGGTTGGTCATCTGAGAGATAGTCTTCTGAGCCCCATGCTCCACTAGTACACGTCCAGCGAAGGCACCTGTGGACTTTTCGTTGAGCACGTATTTGTAAAGCTCGTTGGAGGTGCAATGCGATACCTTGTGAGTGATAAGCGTGTTGTTGTCGACGTGCTGCTCCTTATCAGCGATCACACAACCGTAGCACTGACACTCGGCACCCTCACCAGAAAAAGTCAGGTCGAGCTTGTTGCGGGTGACGCCGTTGTGCAGAGTGATGACATTGTGGTTCACCCGACTGTTAGCCTGCTGGTCGATATAGACATTGCTCAGGCGCACATTCTTATAATGGGTCTCTTCGAGGCAATAGAGATCGAGAGAGGCATTCTCACCAACATAGGCCTCAATCACCTGTGTGGCGAGGAAGTTACGGTCGTCAGCAGCATGGTCGCAGAAAAGCATCTTAATTTCAGCACCCTCTTCAAGAACGATGAGCACACGACGGTTCACCATAAGATCAGGCACCTGACGCTGCGCATTCTGAGGGGTAGCCTTCAGGATATTGATGATCTGGATGGCACGATCGACCTTGACGTTCTTAGGCACATAGACCAGCATACCATCCTGAGCCAGCATGGTGTTGAGAGCTGTAATGGCATCCTCGGAGGTCTTGGCCAGATGAGCGTAGTATTTCTCGATGAAATGGGTATTTTCACGCAATGAACCAATGATAACACCTTCTGGCAAATGACCTTTAGGCTTATCGTCACGATAGAACATATCGTTGACCACAAAGTAGAGACTCGTGCTCAGATTAGGCACATCGCAACGGAAAGCCTCATAAGGATCAACGGGGATTTCGAGACGGTTCAGATTCACGCCATAGTCAGGCGCAAAGAGCTTCTGAATATCAGTATACTTATATCTTTCGACCTTCTTCGATGGGAAGCCCTGCTTGCGAAAATCCTCGAAAGCCTCATCGCGCACAGCGTTCATCGCCTCTGGAGCATGAGAGAAAATCATCTCCCGTGCCTGCTCGTATAGTTCTATGTACTGCTGTTCTGACTGCATATCAAGTGCGGAAGCAAATTTTTCACTTTTCACTATTCACTTTTCACTTAAATTATTCCTCACCGATTTCTTCCTTAATCCAATCGTAGCCGTGCTCCTGAATCTGCTTGGCAAGGTCAGGGCCGCCCGTCTTGACGATACGACCTTTGTAGAGCACATGCACAAACTGCGGCTTGATCATCTCCAACAAACGATCATAATGGGTAATGACAATGCATGAGGTCTCTGCCGTCTGGAGTTTGTTGACACCCTCTGCCACGATACGCATGGCATCGACATCAAGCCCTGAGTCGGTCTCGTCGAGGATGGAGAGCTTCGGCTCCAGCATCGCCATCTGGAAGATTTCATTGCGCTTTTTCTCACCACCACTGAATCCCTCGTTAACGGAGCGATTGGCGAGTTTGCTGTCGAGTTCTACAATCTTACGTTTCTCGCGCTGTAGCTTCAGGAACTCAGCCGCATTCATCGGCTCCAGACCCTGATACTTGCGTTTCTCATTGATGGCAGCCTTCATGAAGTTAGTCATCGAGACACCAGGGATCTCCACAGGATACTGAAACGAAAGGAAAAGACCCTCATGTGCACGATCCTCTGGCTTCATCTCCAAGAGATTCTTGCCATTGAAATAAGCCTCGCCTTCTGTAACCTCATAGAGCGGATTACCTACGAGCACGGCACTCAATGTGCTCTTACCTGAACCATTGGGACCCATAATGGCATGCGTCTCGCCATCGTTAATCACGAGATCGATGCCTTTTAATATCTCTTTCTCGCCAATGCGAGCGTGTAAGTTCTTGACTTCTAACATATCTTTTTGTTATCACGTTATATCGTTATCACGATTCGAATTAACCTACTGTTCCTTCGAGAGAGACAGATAATAGTTTCTGGGCCTCGACAGCAAACTCCATAGGGAGTTTTTGGAGAACCTCTTTGGCATAGCCGTTGACAATGAGTCCCACGGCCTGCTCTGTGGGGATACCACGCTGGTTGCAATAGAAGAGCTGGTCTTCGCTGATTTTCGAAGTCGTAGCTTCGTGCTCGAAGACGGCAGTGTCGTTATGCACATCCATATAAGGGAATGTGTGGGCACCACAATCAGAACCAAGCAACAGCGAGTCGCAAGAGGAATAGTTTCGGGCATTATCAGCAGTAGATGCTGCACGGACCAATCCACGATAGCTGTTCTGCGAATGACCAGCCGAGATACCTTTCGAGATAATCGTCGACTTGGTATTCCTGCCAATATGGATCATCTTCGTACCTGTGTCAGCCTCCTGATAGTTGTTGGTTACTGCCACTGAATAGAACTCTGCCTGTGAGTTGTCACCTCTTAATATACAAGAAGGATACTTCCAGGTGATAGCAGAGCCCGTCTCTACCTGTGTCCAGGAGAGTTTGGATTCGACGCCCCGCAAATCACCACGCTTCGTCACGAGGTTCAGGACACCACCCTTGCCGTTTTCATCACCTGGATACCAATTCTGAACGGTGGAGTATTTCACCTCAGCCCGGTCCTTGACGATGATCTCCACGATGGCTGCATGCAGTTGGTTTTCATCGCGCATCGGTGCCGTACAACCTTCGAGATAGCTGACGTATGCATCGTCGTCGGCAATAATCAACGTGCGCTCAAACTGACCCGTATTACGGGCGTTGATACGGAAATAACTACTCAGTTCCATCGGACAGCGCACTCCCTTGGGGATATAGACAAATGAACCGTCAGAGAAAACCGCACTATTGAGTGCTGCGAAGAAATTATCCTTATAGGGCACCACAGTACCCAGATACTCGCGCACCAGGTCAGGATGCTCCTTAATGGCCTCGCCTATCGAACAGAAGATGACGCCCTTCTCGCGCAGTTTCTCCTTGAAGGTGGTTTTCACGCTGACAGAGTCCATGATGGCATCGACAGCGGTGTTGCCTGAAAGTGCCAATCGTTCCTCAAGAGGAATACCCAACTTATCGAAAGTCTTTTCGACCTGAGGGTCAATCTTGCCATCGCCAACAGGTTTCTTTGCCATCGGGTCGGCGTAATAGCTGATAGCCTGATAGTCGATCTCTGGCACGTGGACATGTCCCCATTTGGGTTCCGTCTGCTCCTTCCAATAACGGAACGCCTTCAAGCGGAACTCGAGCATCCATTCGGGTTCCCCTTTCTTGGCAGAGATGAGCCGGACCACGTCCTCGTTCAGTCCCTTTTCTATGATTTCTGTATGTACATCCGTCGTGAAGCCGAACTCATATTTCTGTTCGGCAATACGACGTACTAGTTTATTATCGTCTTTTCCCATATTTGATAGCCAAAATGGTCATATCGTCACTTTGTTCTGCACCATCCACAAACCGATGAACCCCCTCGATCATCTGGTTGGTAATCGTAGTAGGATCATTCTTGTCTTCCTTCACGAGCGACTCCGCAATTCGGATGATACGCTGAACACCAAACAGCACATGGCTTGGGTCTTCAGCCTCATTGAGGCCATCGGTATAGAGGAAGATGGTGGTATCAGGCTCGATGGTCATTTCCTGTTTTGTAAAGGGCATGTCAGGCATAGCACCTACGGGCAGGTTATGATCGCAAGGAAGCGTACTGACCAGTTTTCCGATAAGCATCGCATAATTATGGCCGGCATTGCAGTAGCTGAGCTGTCCGTTTTCGAGATCCAGCACACCCACGAAGAGCGTGACGAACATATTTGTATCATTTCCCTCCGACATCGCATCGTTGAGTGTCCTGACAATACTATCAGGTTCTGCTACATGAGCAGCGATATTGCGGAACAGGGACCGCGTGACGGCCATCACCAACGAAGCAGGCACACCTTTTCCTGACACATCGCCTATACAGAAGAACAGTTTCTCATTGCGGATGAAGAAATCGAAGAGGTCGCCACCCACATCCTTGGCAGGTGTCAGTGAGCCGTAGATATCAATATCGTCACGCTCTGGATAGGGAGGGAAGGTCTTGGGCAACATCGACATCTGGATGTCATGTGCCACCTTCAGCTCGTTCTCTATCGCTGCCTTCGAAGCGGTGGTATCCTTGAGCTCATCAATATAATGAGTGAGCGAATGCTGCATCTCCTCGAAGGAGTCGCGCAGCTGACGGATCTCGTCATAATGCTTCAGCTGGGGCAAAGGCGCATTGAAATTTCCCTTCGCCACCTCGTCGGCAGATGCTGCCAGCAAGCCCAACGGGCGGGTAGCACGCTTGGCGACGAACTTACCCACAAACCGCACCACCAGCAAGGCGAGACCAATCATAAGTAGCAGGGCGATGCCGACAACGATGCCGACGGCATTGATCAAAGCACTCGGAACGGCAATGGCTATCGACCAACTGGTATGTTCAACAGGACAGAAGAACAAATAGGCATTGCCGCCGTCATAGTCGAAGTACGGGAAAGAGCATTCCTTACCTTTCTTGTCGGTGTAGGTTCCACTCTCTCCTGCCACCATCCTACGGCCTATATAATCGTCGATGGTATCATTCGTTGCCTTAGCCAACTCGAAATAATTCTTATTGATCACAAAGCCACTGTCCGGATGAGCTATATACGTACCATCCTGGTCGATGATGAAGTTAGTGCATCCTAGTGCTCTCAGCTCCATGATGCCACTGGTAATGATTTCGTCTGAGTCGTCAGAACTGACCTCTACTTCCTGATCTGACTTAACATTGAGTTTGACGTTTTTACCTCGGGTAGCCTTGCCTTTCATCAACTTCTCATTGAACCACTCCAGCGACAGGTCGGCTCCGAGAATGGCCACAGTCTTACCCTGCTTGTTGTGGATAGGAATCATGTAGGATACCAATGGAATAATGGTATCATTTGATTCAAAGAAAGGTTTCGACCAATAGCTACTGTCAGCCTTCAAAGCTTCCACAAACCACTCTGCATGGAGATAGTCGTGCTGGGCATCGCCGATGGTGCGCCGCTCAACTTTTCCGTCTTCCCCTTTTACCGCGTAAGGACAGAACCAGTGTCCTTTCTGCGGATAGTAGTCGGCTACAAAACTGACGCCACAGCTACGGATATGAGGATTCAACTCAACCACCCGCTCCATAATGTCATACATATTGTCGGGATGGTCGAGATTCTCCTCTATTTCCGGCACATGATTCATGGTTCCCACGTAAACATCTGAGAGAATTCGTTTGATGTCTTTCTCAGTACCATTCAGGAAATTCCTGTAAAGGCCGCATTCCTCCCATGTCACAATGTCTACAGCCCCATCATAAAGGAAATACGAAAACAGGGCCATGACGATGAGCTGCGCGATACCAATGCGTCGAGTCAGTCGCCGGTAAAAGGGACGTAGCTTGCGTTTCGCTGCCATTCTTACAGTTTCTGTTCTACCTCAATCTCAGTGAAGGTCTCGATGATATCACCAACCTGGATGTCGTTGAAGTTCACCAGTGAGATACCGCACTCCAGACCCGTTGCCACTTCCTTGGCATCGTCCTTATAGCGCTTCAAGGCCTCGATAGGAGCCGTGTGGATCACGATACCATCGCGGATGACACGGGCCTTATCCTTGTTGTGTACCTTACCGTCTGTCACCAGACCACCGGCAACGGTACCCACCTTCGATATCTTGAACACCTGCTTCACCTCTATCTCACCAGAGATCACCTCCTTCTTCACCTTGTCGAGCATACCCTGCATGGTCTGCTTCACATCATCGATGGCATCGTAGATGATCGAGTAAGTGTTGATTTCCACACCCTCACGGTCAGCAGCACGACGGGCATCAGCAGAAGGACGTACCTGGAAACCGATGATAATCGCCTCAGAAGCCGAAGCCAGCATGACATCGTTCTCTGAGATCTGACCTACGGCCTTCGAGATGACATTCACCTGAACCTTCTCGGTAGAGAGCTTGATGAACGAATCGCTCAACGCCTCGATAGAACCGTCAGTATCACCCTTCACGATGATGTTCAACTCATGGAACTCACCCAGAGCAATACGGTGCGACAGCTCGTCGAGACCCAGCTTCGTCGTGGTACGCAGGCTCTGTTCGCGCTGCAACTGGATACGCTTGTTGGCTATTTCGCGAGCCTCCTGCTCCGACTCCATCACATGGAAAGAATCACCAGCGGTGGGTGCACCGTTCAATCCCAGAATGATAGCGGGCTCGGCAGGACCTGCCTCTTCGATGCGCTGGTTACGCTCATTGAACATCGCCTTGACACGACCCCAGGCAGTACCAGCAATCACCACATCACCAATCTTCAGCGTTCCGTTAGACACAAGGACGGTAGAAACATATCCACGACCCTTGTCGAGCGATGACTCGATGATAGAACCCGTGGCCTTACGGTTAGGATTGGCCTTCAGGTCGAGCATCTCGGCCTCAAGGAGCACCTTCTCCAACAGTTCATAGACACCGATACCCTTCTTGGCACTGATCTCCTGGCACTGGTACTTACCACCCCAGTCTTCAACCAACAAGTTCATGTTGGCCAGATCCTCACGGATCTTATCAGGATTGGCACCTGGCTTATCTATCTTATTGATAGCAAATACCATAGGTACGTTAGCAGCCTGTGCGTGGGCGATGGCCTCCTTGGTGGTAGGCATCACAGAGTCGTCAGCTGCTACGATGATGATGGCGATATCCGTCACCTGAGCACCACGGGCACGCATAGCGGTGAAAGCTTCGTGACCAGGTGTATCAAGGAAGGTGATGCTATGACCATCCTTCAGCGTCACGTTATAGGCACCGATGTGCTGGGTGATACCACCAGCTTCACCGGCAATCACATTGGTATTGCGGATATGGTCGAGCAAAGAGGTCTTTCCGTGGTCGACATGTCCCATCACCGTTACGATCGGAGCACGGGAGATCAGATCGTTCTCATCATCCTCCTCTTCTGTGATGGCGTTCTGCACTTCAGCACTGACATATTCGGTGGTAAAGCCGAACTCATCAGCCACGATATTGATGGTCTCTGCATCCAGGCGCTGGTTGATGGATACCATGATACCGATTGACATACAAGTACCGATGACCTGGTTCACACCCACGTTCATCATCGTGGCGAGCTCGGAGACAGTCACAAACTCCGTCAGCTTCAGCACCTTGCTCTCTGCTGCCTGTGTCTCCATCTCCTCCTGCATGCGCTCAGCAACGGCATCACGCTTCTCACGACGGTACTTGGCACCTTTCTTATTCTGGTTCTTCGACGTCAGACGGGCCAGTGTCTCCTTTACCTGACGGGCTACGGCCTCATCATCCACCTCCAAAGGCTTCACAGGACGGTTCTTCTTATTTTTCTTACCACCCTGCTGCTGGTTACCGTTATTGTCCTGATAGTTCTGGTTACCACCCTTATTCTTATTGTTCTTCTTGTTGTTCTTGCCATTATCCTGATTGGCAGCAGCCTCGATGTCCACGCGCTCTTTTCCGCCACGGATACGCTCGCGCTTCTTCTTCTCACCGTTGGCACCTCCATGCAACTGGGCCTGCTTCTCCTCACGTTCCTTACGACGCTCTTCCTTGGACTTCTTCTTCGGACGCGTACTCTGGTTCAGCGAGTCGAGGTCAATCTTACCCACGACATTGAGATTAGGCACTGCCTTCTGCTCCGTCTTCAGCTTATACACCTCAGGAGCCTTTTCCGGCTCTGGCTTTTCCGCTGTTTCAGGAATAACCGTCGTTTCCGGAGTCTTCGGTGTCTCCGGCTTTACCTCAGCCACAGGCTCGGGCTTCGGCTCGGGTCTGACCTCAACCTTAGGTTCAGGTTTCACCTCTGCAACCTTCACTTCCTCTTTCCTGGCCTCTTCCTTCACGGGGTTCATTCCCGACGTACTGTTGCCTGCCTGTGGCTCTTCGGCAGTAGCCACTTTTGGTGCAGGCTTCTCCTCCTTGGCAGGTTCAGCTGCAGGTTTCTCCTGCGCCTTCTTCTTGCCATTGAGGCTATCAAGGTCGATCTTGCCTAAGGGCGTAAATGACTGGCGAGGTTCTGGCTTCACCTCTGCCGACACTTGCTCTTTGGGCTTCGGCTTATCCTTCTTCTCCTTCTTGGGGAAAATCATATTGGCCTGTTTCTTCATGTCCTTGTCACGACTGAACTCCTTGACGAGTGCTTCATACTGCTCGTCGGAAATCTTGGTGTTCACGTTGGCGTCGTCCTTGATTTCACCCAGGCTCTTCTTATTCTTCAGGTAATCAACTGCCGTTTGAAGACCTATATTAAGCTCTGTTAATACTTTATTTAATCTAACACCCATTTACTTTTCACTTTTCACTATTCACTTTTCACTTCTTACTCAAACTCGGACTTCAGTACCTCAATCACGTGATCGACGGTCTCCTCCTCAAGGTCAGCCTTCTCAATGAGCATCTCACGGGGAGCGTTGAGCACGGACTTAGCGGTATCCAAACCGATGGCCTTGATAGAATCAATCACCCACTGGTCGATCTCATCTGCGAACTCATCCAGATAGATATCCTCATCGGCCTCGTTCTCGCTTACCACACGGAATACGTCGATGGTATACTCTGTGAGCATCGAGGCGAGCTTGATGTTCATACCACCACGACCGATGGCCAACGATACCTCCTCAGGCTGCAGATAGACCTCTGCCTTATGGTTCTCCTGATCGATGGTGATGCTGGAAATCTTGGCAGGACTCAGCGCACGGGTGATAAACAGCTGTACATTGCTGGAGTAGTTGATCACGTCGATGTTCTCATTGCAGAGCTCACGGACGATACCATGCACGCGGCTACCCTTGACACCCACACAGGCGCCTACCGGATCGATACGCTCGTCATAGCTCTCCACAGCCACCTTGGCACGGTCGCCTGGCATACGTGCCACACGACGGATGGTAATCAGACCATCATTGATCTCAGGCACCTCAGCCTCGAGCAGACGCTCCAGGAAGATGGGAGAGGTACGTGAAAGGATAATGCGGGGATTATTGTTCTCGTTCTGCACCTCCTTCACGATAGCGCGAACAGTCTCACCCTTGTGGTAGTTGTCGTTGGGAATCTGCTCACCCTTCGGCAGATGGAGCTCGTTGCCCTCATCGTCGATCAGCAGCACCTCACGCTTCCAGATCTGGTAAACCTCACCGCTGACCACCTGACCCACACGGTCCTTGTACTTCTGATACAGAGAGTCGTGCTCCAGCTCGAGGATCTTCGAAGCCAGTGTCTGACGGAGGTTCAGGATGGCACGACGGCCGAACTTCTGGAAGTTCACCTCTTCAGATACCTCTTCACCAATCTCGTAGTCAGGCTCAATCTTCTGGGCCTCGCTCAAGGCGATTTCCTTGTTCTCATCCTCCACCTCACCGTCTGCCACTACGATACGGTTACGGTGAATCTCAAAGTCACCCTTGTCGGGATTGACGATCACATCAAAGTTCTCATCCGAACCATAGATCTTTGCAATGACGTTACGGAAGCTTTCCTCCAGCACACTCACCAAAGTGGTACGGTCAATGTTTTTTGTCTCTTTAAATTCCTGAAAGGTCTCAATCATTGAGGGGCCTTTCGCATCTTTCTTTGTTGCCATTTATTTATTTTTTTATTTGAATGTCAGCTGATACTTGGCATACTTCACAGTATCCATCGAATAAGTCTTGTCGACGTCAACCATCACGGGACGCTTCTTGCCTTCTACCGTCTGCTTCTCCTTGACGGTCAGCACGAACTCACGACCATTAACCTCCTTCAGGATGCCCTGCACCTTCTTACCGTCGGCACCCAGCACCTCGAGTTCATCGCCGATGTGGTTCACGTACTGCTGTTCCACCTTGAACGGCTGGCCAATGCCTGCGGAGCCCACTTCCAGTTCGAATTCGCCCAGCTCGTCGCCGAGACGTTCCTGCAGGAAACGGCTCAATGCTGCACAGTCCTCAATCCAGACACCGTCGGCGTGGTCAATCTCAATCACAATGCGGTCGTCTGAACCAAACATAATGTCTACCAGGAAGTAGTCGTTGCCCTGCAACCACTCTTCCACCAATGTCTTAATCGTCTCTTTATTAATCATCTATCAAACGTGTATTATAATGAAAAAGAGAGGCCCTTGCGGGTCTCTCATTCCACTGAACGGGTGCAAAATTACACATTTTTCCCTAATCCACCAAATATTTCGCGGTTTTTTTACGATAAAGCACTGAATATTTCTAATTTCTTATGTGTCAGGGAGATATTTCCTATCGGTTTCCTGTCGATTCTGATCAGCGACGAGGTCTCCTTGGGTTTCTGAGGAGCCAGGAGTTTCCGATATTCCTCTGGGTTCTTCAACAGGCGTTCGGCCTCCTTCAGCTGACGGTCGGAACTGAGTCCTGCCTCAATGGCACCTGCCTGATAAAAATAGTGGGCGATGATGTCATTCTCCAGAATCTGCAGGAGCACGGTCTTGTGCTTTTCCAGATCGAAGGCCACATCGTGGTTCAGCTTCTGCTCCAGATTGTCGAAAGCCGGCTTGGCATCATCGTAATAGCCCTCAAACTTAGCTGTCTTCACCAACTCAGCGAACTGTTTCTTGCTGACGGGATCATAGGTAAAGCCGCTCTTGATGACACGAGCCTTGAACTCCTCCCAATCGGCTTCCGTCAGATGGAACTTGGCTGGTTCGGCTATCGTAGGATGCTTGGCGATATAGTCGACCACATAGTCGAACATCACCTCCGTAGAATCCTGACCTGAGGCAGAGAGATAGTATGCGATATTGGGAATGGTATCGGCCTTCACCTCTACATCGGGCTTGATACCACCACCGTCACGCACCTCGCGACCTCCAGCAGTATAGAACACCTTCGTCAGCGAATCAGGGATATGCTCACGATAGCCCGTGCTGCCCTGCTTGTAGTTGATGGCCTGGATACAGCGCCCGCTGGGGATATAGTATTTCGAGGTCGTCACCTTCATGTTCGTATTGTAAGGCAGGTCGATAGGAATCTGCACGAGACCCTTTCCGTATGTACGCGTACCTAAGATTACTGCACGGTCCAGGTCCTGCAAGGCACCGCTGGTAATCTCGCTGGCACTGGCCGACTCGCCGTTCACCAGCACCACGATGGGCATCACGGTATCCGTAGGCTCCAGACGGGTCTTATAGATATGACTGGCCTGCTTCACTTTACCACGATTGTCGACGACGGTGATGCCCTTGGGCACCCAGAGGTTCACGATGTCAACAGCCTCTGACTCAGAGCCTCCACCATTGTTGCGAAGGTCGAAGATAAGCGAGGTAGCCCCCTGTTTCTTCAGATCGACAAAGGCACGACGCACCTCCTTGGCACTCTCCTGCGTAAAGCTGTTAAAGTTGATATAGCCGATATTGCCCTCGCGCATACCATAATAGGGCAGTTCCGGCAACTTGATGTTCTTACGGGTAATCTTGAAACTCATCAGCTTGCCCGTAGAGGGACGCATCACCTTCAACAGGAAACTGGTGCCAGGTTCGCCCCGCAGATGACTGCTCACGAAGCCCACTTCCTTGTCTGTCATCAAGGTATCGTCGATGCTCAGGATGATATCACCCTTCTGCAGACCAGCCTCGGCGGCAGGCATGTTGGCGTAGGGCTCGTCGATCACCACGCGGTCCAGCTTCTGATGCTTACGGATCAGGGCACCGATGCCGGCATACTTGCCCGTCAGCATCATCCGCAGATTCTTCGTCTCGTCCTGCGCATAGTACTCCGTATAGGGATCCAACTGCCGCAGCATCGCATTGATGCCCGTGCCGATCACATCCTTCGGATTCAGCGTGTCGACATAGAGCAAGTCGAGGTTCTTATACACATTATTAAATATATCGAGGTTCTTGGCCACCTCGAAATTATGGTCTGTCTGACCCTGTGCCATCGACAAGGCCGGCAAGAACACTAACAATATGGAAATCAGCTTTTTCATCGCTGCAAAAGTACTCAGAATTATCGAGAGCCCATACTAATTGCATGTTTTTTAACTCTTTTTTTGTATCAAATTTGGATGTATCAGTAAATTTTCCTATCTTTGCGCTCAGAAAACGATTATAAATATGAAGAAAAATAACCAAATCCTGTTAAGCTGGCTGGTCATAGCCTTCGGTGTCACCAGTCAGGACAAGATGTACATCGCCCCCGAAAATCGCATTCACATCTGGTAACATATTAATATCTTATTTTATGAACAAGAACGAGAAATTTGTCATTACGATTAATCGTGAGTTAGGCAGTGGCGGACGCACCGTCGGACGTAAACTGGCCGAAAAACTGAGTGTTGAATTCTACGACAAGGCTGTCATCAAAGGGCTGCAGGAGAAGTTTCACCTCACAGTAGAAGAAATCGAAAAGCTGAAGGGACGCAAACAAGGTTGGTGGGCCGACTTCAAGCGTCAGTTGAGTGGCGGTCCAGGTATGTCTGCCAACTACTACATCCCTAAGGTTGGCGATGAACCCGAACTGCTGGATACCGACCAGGTCTTCAAGGCTGAGACCGAAATCCTCAGTAGCATCGGTACAGAGGAATCCTGCGTCGTAGCCGGCCGCAGCGGCTTCTTCGTGTTCCGTAACCATCCCAACCACCTGAGCATTCTCATTCAGGCCTCCATGCCCTTCCGTTTGGAGCGTGTGATGCGTAAGCAGAACCTGACAGAGGAAGAGGCGCGTAAAGCGATCGAGCACGTTGATAAGATGCGTGAGAATTATGTGAAGAAATACGCTAAGACATCACGCTACGATACGCGCAACTACGACCTTGTCATCACTGCCGACGGAAAGACAGAAGACGAGATTGTAGAGTTGATCTTGCAGTATATCGGATAGGGATATCTGCGTGTCGCACCACGAAATATGTATAACAAAAACCCAGACGATTATGAAAGTAGGAATTCCCAAGGAGATTAAGAACAATGAGAACCGCGTGGGCATGACACCTGCGGGAGTAGCAGAACTGACACGAAGAGGCCATGAGGTGAGCGTGCAGCACACCGCTGGTGAGGGCAGCGGATTCGCTGACGACGACTATGTGAAGGCTGGAGCCAGGATCCTGCCCACCATCGAGGCGGTCTATCGTGAGTGCGACATGATTGTGAAAGTAAAAGAGCCCATCGAGCAGGAGTATGGTCTGGTGCGCAGCGGGCAACTGCTGTTCACCTATTTCCATTTCGCGTGCGAGAAGGAACTGACAGAAGCGATGCTGAAAAGCGGAGCCGTATGCCTGGCCTATGAGACCGTGCAGCTGCCCAACGGCTCACTGCCCCTGTTGCAGCCCATGAGCGAGGTGGCTGGACGCATGGCCACACTCAACGGTGCCTATTATCTGCAGAAGACAAAAGGCGGTAAAGGCAAGCTGATCAGCGGTGTGCCTGGCGTAAGCCCTGCCAAGGTGCTGGTATTAGGTGGCGGTGTCGTTGGCGAGGCTGCTGCCCTGATGGCGGCTGGCCTGGGAGCAGATGTCACCGTCGCCGACATCTCATTGCCCCGTCTGCGCCAGCTTGACATCGAGACGCCTGCCAACGTGCATACGCTCTATTCTTCTGAGCACAACATCCGCCAGCAGCTGCCAACGGTAGATATCGTTGTGGGCAGTGTCCTGGTGCCTGGCGACAAAACTCCACATCTGATCACAAAGGAGATGCTCAAGCTGATGGAGCCGGGAACGGTGCTCGTAGACGTAGCCATCGACCAAGGCGGATGCTTCGAGACCTCAAGGCCCACAACGCACAGCGACCCCGTGTATATCGAAGACGGCATCCTGCATTACTGCGTGGCAAACATCCCAGGTGCTGTGCCCAACACCTCGACCCTCGCCCTGACGAATGCCACCTTACGCTATGCCATCGCTCTGGCCGACAAGGGCTGGCAGCAGGCTTGCAAAGACGACTCCGCCCTGGCCAAAGGCCTTAACATCATTGAGGGCAAAGTAGCCTACAAGGCCGTCGCCGATGTCTTCGGACTTGAATATCATCCGTATCAGGTTTAAAGACACGAACGTCGCTACTTAATAAAATACCAAACATAAATGCGTATGAAGAAATTAATAATGATGATTGCGGCTCTGCTGATGCTCAGCACGGCAGACGCAAACGCTCAGGGATTTTTGAATAAACTGAAGCAGAAAGCTCAGGCTGCTGTCAGTAGTGTGACTGGCAATAACGAGCGTGAGGATGCTGACGAGGCTGACAGCGATGAAGCTGACAGTGGTGACGTTGACCCCTCGAAGATCGCTGTGGCTCAGGGCAGCGACATCGTGCCCAAGCGCAAGACCTCTACTGTTACCTGGGATGGTGTAATCACTCCCAGCAAGGCTTCTTCGGCTTCGGCCTTGATGAAGGAACTGCCCGCACTGCCCTCTGCAGAGAAGATGGCCCGCAGCACCATGGAGGAGCGTGAGGCGTACGCCCAGAAGATTGCTGCTGTATCTTTCCGCGCAGAACAACTGATGGAGAACGAGAAAGGATGTTCTGATGCTGAGATGGAGGCTGAACGTGCAAAGTGGGAGAACAAGATTCAGAATCTGTTTGGACTGACGAAAGAGGAGATGGCAATCCTTCAGGACGAAAATGCTCCCGAATCGAAGAAACAGCCCATACAGGACAAGGTAATGGCAAAGATCATGGGCGGCGATGTGGATCAGGTAGAGATACAGCGCTTTGAGAAGATGAGTGAGAAAGAACAGGAGGCGTACATCAGGGCACATCCTGAGTTCACACAGAAGATGATGAAGATGGCGCAGAATGCCGGCAACTTCAGCAAGAAGATGCAGCAGATGACGGCAGCACTGAATGGCTATGAGGTGAAGCTGGGCCGTCTGGTAAACAACTACCTGCAGGCGATGAATCAGGAGGCGAAGCACGACTACAGCGCTATCGCCCAAAAGTATAACGGTAAGTTGCAGAAGCTCTACGACCAGATATGTGCCACCGACGATGCCGCTAAGGTTGATGCCCTTTATGCAGAAGCCGACAAGCTGCTGTATGACTATCGTCTGGAGGCTGCCAAGGAATATCGTGCATCCTTGCTGCGTCAGATAGCCGAGGCCAAGAAATTTGCAGCTGAATATGCGAAGATTACACAGGAGGTGGTTGACAGCGGTGACCTACCGGCATGTGCCGTCGGACGTATGGACCTGAATGCCGTCATTTCCGTTGCCGACCTGCTCGACGCAGCCTATAAGGAACTGCCAGAACTGGAGGCAAAGCCAGTATGCACAGAAACAGTGTATGAACTGCCGAAGGGCTGGGAGTTTGTGAATTGGGAGTGTCGCGGCTATGCCGGTAAGGTAGAGGAGATGAAGACACCTGGTGGGGCTTTTCCATTGTTGGTGCAGAAGGCCAACGAGCAAGGCGAGCCAGACTATGGCGTTGTGGAGAATGGCAAGTTCCGTCAGATTAGCCAGTCTGAACTCCAGAAGATCAATAAGCAGGCCGATGCCCGTGTGAAGAATCAGGCAAAGAGCAGCGTGAAGCCTCCCTATGGTGTCTATAAGAGCCGCAGCGGCGTGCGTTCTGTGGAATACTCAAAGACTGGTGAGTTGATCATCAATGGCATGACAAGCCTTTCACCTATTGCATTCTCTATATATCCCGACCGTCTGGAGTGGATTGTCTTAGACGATGCGAAGATGGTGAAGTGTACCTATAAACTCTAAATGACGTTTCACAGACAAATCATCATGCTGTGCCTGCTGCTCATTTATGGCAGCGGCACAGCATTTTCCATCAACTACCCCAAAGTGTTTGGCAGCGACTGGGCACAGGCGGAGCAGTTCGTCAGGGAGCATCGTGCTGAATGGAAGCCTATATTTGAGGAGTTCGATGTGGATGCGGATGTCGCCATAGCGGTGGTGTTTCCAGAACTGATACGCTACAGCCGCTGGCAGGATGCCATCGAGACGGCTGCCGTTAATGGACTTTACATCTCTGGTGGGAAGTCAAAAGCCAATTTCTCCATCGGACGCTTCCAGATGAAGCCTTCGTTTGCAGAGGAGATCGACGAGGAATGGAACAAATCGAAACTTGCTCGTGAGTTCGATTTTGTCTTCGACATCCGTGATGCTGCCGATGCCCGTAGAAACCGTTTGAAACGTATCGGCACCCTCGAAGGTCAATGCCGCTATCTTGCCATTTTTATCCGTCTGATGTACCTACGCCATCCGCGTTTACAGACGCTTCCAAAAGAACAGCAGATACGTTTCCTTGCTACCGCCTATAACTATGACCACACCGTCTCTTGGAAACAAAACCTACGTATGCAGAAACAGCGTACCTACCACACCGACATGATTAAGACCCGCTCCACCAAGACCTATCGTTACAGCGACATCGCTGTTACGTTCTATCATGAACCCCTTAGATAATAAACTGTGAATTGTGAATCTGTGAATGTATAACAAAAGAACCGTCCCTTTGTTACATTCATTTCACCTTGATGCTCTTCAGGATGGTCAGCACTTCAGGGTCGTCGGGCTTGGAATTGATGATCGTCACGCTGATGATCTTGCCTTTCTCCTCAGCATAGAGGATGGTTCCCTTGATGTCGTTCTCGGTCATCTCGAAGGCCCTGTAGTCCTTACCTTCGATCATCACGCCAGGAATTGGCTTCATATCCGGCTCTGCATCTGCTGCCTCCAAAGTTTCATCAAGGCTTTTGCCTTCCTCCAGCTTATCCACATTGATGACCAGAGTGGGACTAGTCACAATCTTCTCCATGTCGCCCTTAAACACCATGATGTCTGAGGATGCAGGGTTAAGATTAGGCGTCGTACCCCAGCCCATAGGCACGCCCACAGTAAAGGTGTTCATCTCGAAGCGGGTTCGCGTCATAGGCAGCGCAACCGTATGATTGTCCATTTCCTCCCCTGCCTCCTCAAAGATTTCATCCACCTCAGTTGAATCAGCACAACAAGAACTATTACCACTCTGGTTACCACACGCCACAACCAAGCAAACTGACGCTGCCAGGATTGCGATAGAGAACAAACACTTTTTCATATCTTCTTGGTTTTTATATTTCACTCCTATTTGACGTTATAAATCATAACTTAGTTGCAAAGGTACCAATAGTTCTTCAACTGAGCAACTTTTTGCCGATTTTTTGCTTACTCTTTGTAGAGAAGAGGCTCTTAATCAGCATTAAGACGTGGTTATAGTACGCATACTGGCGTACTCGAGTACGCCTAGGAACGTACTGGAGTGCGCCAGTTATGTACTGAGAGAATGGTGGTGAGACGGTTTAGTCGCACCAATTAAACTGCTTCACGTAGCCATCGAACTCAAGGTCGGGCAGTTTTAGTTCCTGAAGAACGGTGCGGATGGCTTTGATCTCGGAAGGAGTACAAAGTCGTTCTCCACGTCGACGCTCATAATAGCCCGTTCGTCCGAACTTGCCTATCAGGCGACACATGAACTCATCGTACTGACGAGGAAGCATCTCCTGTTTCATCTTAACAAAGCCTTTGGCATAGGTCGCCAACTCGTCAGTCCTGAAATAATCACACTCTGCAGTTGGTTTTACTCGCAAAGGATTTACATGATTAATCACCCAGAGTTCATCCGTCACCACATCATTATAAGCAATGTGACGAAGACAGTGATTGCAGACTGCGCAATCGTTTCGAGTACACAAGCCGTATCCGCCTGGTACATCTTTCATTGTAAATTTCTTCTTATTATTCATTTTCAATAGTTTTATTCGTTTCTAGTCAAACATATACCTCGACCCTCGAAAAAGCCTTTGTACATCGGGGATTCGAGATAGGTATATGTCAGGCAAACATGTACCTATCATGTACCTAACATATACCTTAACATGTACCTCCCTTAGGCTGCTTTTGTTAGTGGGACAACCTTATAATAAGGCCGATTGCCTCGCTTGGTCAGTTCGTAGCCGAACTCCTTCATCGCTAATCCGATATGGATCTTTGTACTTCGGGTGTTCGCCACTAGAGGATACTCCTTCTGCACCAGTTCCAACAATTGCTTGCAGTCCATCGCTTGTGCTGGCTCACCCTCTTCAGGCTTTCGGATACAGGCATTCAGGATTTCAGCAATATCCTTCTCTTCCATGTAGTTCTGGTTCAGTTGCTGAATACGTTGCACCTCGAGGTTATTGAACCAATACGGAGCCTTTACCTCTCGCAGTTCATAGAGCACCTGGGCATAAAGCTGTCCGTAGTTGATCTCGCCTTCATTGTCTATCATCTGATTTTCAGGAATCGTCAGACAGATGTAGCGACGAGAGCCTGTTGGATCCGTCAGAGGATGCGGATTGTTCGTCGTTGCCACAAACGAGGCGAAACGAAGTCGATCTTCCTGTACTCTTCCGAAAATGGGTCGTCCGTTGACCTTGCTTTTCGAGAGCGTCTGCTTCAGGGCTGCATGCTGGGAAGGTCGGATAGCATCAAGTTCGTCGAGGTTGACAAGCAAGTTGTTCGTCAAAGCCATCTCCTTATCAAATTTGTTCGACAAGTTCAGATGGTCCAGATAATACTGGCGCAACTGAGGAGGCAGCAGTCGACGCACAAAGGTTGTCTTTCCACAACCCTGAGGGCCAATCAGCGTTGGAACACATTCGTTACCGTGAAGGGTGTCCATCTGCAGCCAATGAGCCACCATTGATCGGATCCAGATGGCCAAGAAACTGTGTTGCTCAGTGCTAAGGCCTGGTAGTCGACTGAACACTTGAGCCACATGGTTCTTCCCATCCCATTGAGGCAGGTCGTTGAGAAACTCAGCGACGGGATTGAAGACTGGCACTTCCTCAGACTGCACATACATCTTAATCTGTGCACTCGGACTTCCCTGGTCCATAACATTCTCTCGTTCGGCCTTGAGAATGATGCTGTTGAGAGCCTCTAGGGTAAGCGGACGCCATTGGGCATCCTCTCTTTCGGGCAAGGCTTTAAACTCCACCTTTCCGTTGAGTACGTTGCGTCGGAAAAGGTAATTGTCGTTCAGGAAAACCTCAATCAAAAGAGGTACCTGTTGAGAGACCGCAACTGTCTCTCCGTTGATTCGAAGATTTCGATTCATAACAGTTAATGTTTAAATTGTTAATAAATTAGTAGTAGCAAGCACGCTTTTCATAGCGTATGCCTTTCAGGGTGCAAAGATACAAATAAAAAATTGCGGTTCCAAATTTTCCTGCCCAAAAAGCACGCTTTTATGCAAATTGTTAAAGAAATGAGGCTTTGAAGCTCTCTATATATAATAAGGTGTATATATCGCAAGGTATATGTTGAGGTATATGATGGGTATATGTTAGGTACATGTTCGAGCAACATATACCGTCGCCAGATCCCTTTATATAAGGGCATTCCCAGCAATTAAGGTATATGATGACCGAAAAATGAAAAAGGAGTTAGCGATTTGCTAACTCCTTGTGCTACTAGACCTTGACTTGCGCTTCAGGATGGGCTTGAACCAACGACCCCCTGATTAACAGTCAGGTGCTCTAACCAACTGAGCTACTGAAGCAGTATTTTCTCAGATCTAGCAGCCTAGAGCACTTGATTATTTTCAAATGCGGGTGCAAAGGTACGGCGAATTTTTGAAACCACCAAATTTTTTGGAGACTTTTTTAAAAAAAGGCTGCATTTTCGAGAAATGCAGCCTTCTTTATGTCAGATTCTATCTTAGAAATCCATGTGGTCGAGTGAATCCGTGAAGTCCTTGGGCTCCTGGTTCTCCTTCGGAGCCTCCTGCTGTTCCTGGTTCTCAGGACGCGGACGACGGTCACCACGGTCTCCATGACGCTCACGACGGTCACCACGATCGGGACGACGGTCGCGACGCTCACCTTTCTCGCCACGCTCAGGACGCTCACGACGACGCTGCTGGGGCTCAACATAACCCTCGGGCTTCTCAATGAGCACGCGATGAGAAAGCTTGTACTTACCTGTCTTAGGATCGATCTCGAGGAGCTTCACCTGAATATGGTCGCCCTCCTTGATGCCAGCCTCCTCGACGGTCTCGAGGCGCTTCCAGTCGATCTCAGAGATATGGAGCAGACCATCTTTACCAGGCATGATCTCAACGAAGCAGCCGTAAGGCATGATTGAACGAACCACACCGTCGTAGACCTCGCCCACCTCAGGAATAGCCACGATGGCCTTGATCTTTGCGATGGCGGCATCGATGCTGGCCTTGTCAGGAGCGCTCACCTGTACATGACCTACGCCGTCAGCCTCTTCGATGGTGATGGTTGCACCCGTATCCTCCTGCATCTGCTGGATGATCTTGCCACCAGGGCCAATGACAGCACCAATGAACTCCTTGGGAATATCGAACGCCTCGATACGCGGTACCTGAGGCTTCATCTCTGCACGAGGCTCTGCGATGGTGTCAGTGAGGCACTTCAGGATGTGCTCACGACCAGCCTTGGCCTGCATAAGGGCTTTCTCGAGGATCTCAAACGACAGACCGTCGCACTTGATATCCATCTGAGTGGCTGTCAGACCATCCTTTGTACCAGTGGTCTTGAAGTCCATATCGCCCAAGTGGTCCTCGTCGCCAAGGATATCGCTCAATACGGCATATTTCTCTTCACCAGGATTCTTGATCAGACCCATAGCGATACCAGAAACGGGCTTCTTCATGGGAACACCAGCGTCCATCAGGGCAAGGGTACCGGCACATACGGTAGCCATAGAAGAAGAGCCGTTAGACTCGAGGATCTGGCTGACCAGACGAACTGTGTAAGGGAAGTCCTCAGGAATCTGACCCTTCAGACCGCGCCAGGCAAGGTGTCCGTGACCAATCTCACGACGGCCTACGCCACGCTGAGCCTTGGCCTCACCTGTACAGAACGGTGGGAAGTTATAGTGCAGCAGGAAACGCTGATAGCCGTGCTCCAAAACATCGTCGACGAGCTTCTCATCGAGCTTGGTACCAAGGGTACAGGTCGACAGCGACTGTGTCTCACCACGTGTGAAGATAGCACTTCCGTGAGGCATAGGCAGAGGCGAAACCTCGCACCAGATAGGACGGATATCGGTGGTCTTACGGCCATCGAGGCGGATACCCTCATCGAGGATGCAACGACGCATGGCATCGCGCTCCACATCGTGATAGTAACGCTCCATCATAGCCTCGTACTCGTCCTTGGAGATCTCTGAATCAGCGGTGATCTCAGGATGAGCCTCGAAGTATTTCTCCTTGAAGTCCTCGAGTATCTTCTCGAAGGCCTCAGCACGCTCCTGCTTCTCGAGAGCCTGCTTGGTGACATCATAAGCGGGCTGATAGCACTCCTTGTTCATCTGCTCACGGAGAGCCTCATCGTTGACCTCGTGGTCGTACTCGCGCTTCACGTCCTTGCCCAGTTCCTTAGAGAGCTCAGCCTGGAGTTCGCACATGGGCTTGATGGCATCCATCGCAGCCTTGAGGGCACCCAGCAGATCCTGCTCGCTGACCTCCTTCATCTCACCTTCCACCATCATGATGTTCTCGGCCGAGGCACCAACCATGATGTCCATATCGGCCTCCTTCATCTGCTCGAAGGTAGGATCGATCACATACTCACCGTTGACACGTGCAACGCGGACTTCCGAAATAGGGCACTCGAAAGGTATATCCGAGCAAGCCAGCGCTGCAGAGGCAGCAAAACCGGCAAGAGCATCGGGCTGGTCAACACCGTCGGCGCTGAGCAGCATCACATTTACGAATACTTCTGCGTGATAGTTGCTGGGGAACAGAGGACGGAGCACACGATCCACCAGGCGTGATGTGAGGATTTCATTGTCTGAGGCTTTACCTTCGCGCTTGGTGAATCCACCAGGGAAACGGCCAGCGGCACTGTACTGTTCACGATAGTCTACCTGCAGCGGCATGAAATCGGTTCCGGGAACTGCATCTTTTGCGGCACAAACAGTGGCCAGCAATACGGTGTTGTTCATCTTCAGCATGACGGCACCATCGGTCTGTTTTGCCACTTTCCCGGTTTCAATGGTGATGGTCCTTCCATCAGCCAATTGAATGGTCTTTGTAATTACATTCATCTTGTTTAAAACATCTAAAAATAAAAAATATCAGTGCGACCATAACAGCTGTGGTCGCTAAAAATTTGCGCAAAGGTACACATTATATAATAAATAAACGAATAATTGCCGATTATTTTTCTTTTTTTATGAATAATTGCGTACCTTTGCGGCGTAAAATCTACTAAGGCATGAAGATCAACATGAAAGAATGGATAGACGGAATCATCTCCCGAAAGGAGGTGGTGGCTATGCCTGTGATGACCCACCCCGGCATCGAGCAAAACGGCCATACGGTGAAAGAGGCCGTGAGCGACGGCCGCGTGCATGCAGAGGCAGTGATCAGTCTGGCCAGGCAATATCCCTCCGCAGCAGCGGCTACCATTATGGATCTGACCACAGAGGCAGAAGCCTTTGGCGCAGAGATCGCCTTTTCAGACGAGGCCGTGCCTGCTGTCTCTGGCCGATTGTTGTCTGATGTCGCCTCCATCTACCAACTTCAGGTGCCTTCGTTGTCAGCAGGTCGTATACCCGCCTATCTGAAGGCCAACCTGATAGCAGCGAGAGAAATCGAGGACCGTCCGTTGCTGGCAGGATGTATCGGTCCGTTCTCGTTGGCTGGCAGACTCTACGACATGTCGGAAATCATGGTGCTCATCTATGAAAACCCTGAAGCTGCCCATACACTTCTGGCAAAATGTACCGATTTCATCGAGAAATATTGCATGGCTCTCAAGCAGACGGGAGCGAATGGCGTACTGATGGCTGAGCCTGCTGCAGGCCTGCTGTCGAACGAAGATTGCATGGTTTTCTCGTCGGATTATATCAAACGGATCGTCGACCGCGTACAAGACGAGCGTTTCATTATTGTGCTTCATAATTGCGGTAATACCGGTCATTGCACGAAGGCGATGGTGACGACAGGTGCTGCTGCCTATCATTTCGGCAACAAATGTCAGATGGAAGAAGTCATCAAGGATGTACCTTCAACGGCTTTAGTGATGGGCAACATCGACCCTGTGAGCATCTTCAAGGACGGGTCGCCAGAACTGATGCGAAAGACGGTGACCGACTTACTGGAACGGATGCAAGGTTATCCTAACTTCGTGCTTTCCAGTGGCTGCGACACGCCACCACATACACCGATAGCGAATATAGAAACTTTCTTCCAGACACTCAAAGAATGGAATAAACAATGACTCTGAAAACACTGACATACGGGCAATTAGGCATCACGCCTGCGGATATCTACGAAGCAATGGGTTATCATGGAACCCAGCCCGACGAAGCCACAGTCCGAGAAACAGAGACCATACTCGATGAGGTGCGAGAGTGGCTGCGTCCGCAGTTCTGCTTCCTTGTGATGCGCGAACGCCCTGACTTTGAGTTGGGAAAGATTATCGAAAAACAATTGCTGGGCTCTGAGGCATACGCCATATTCATCTGTACTTGTGGACAGGAATATGAGACATACCTGCAGCGACTCAAGGCCGAAAACGATATGGTACGGGTGTTTATCGCTGATGCTCTGGGAAGTGTCATAGCAGAGAAATGTGCCGATGAAATGGAGAGAAACCTGCAGGAAAGCATCGAGAAACTTGGCTGGCACCACACCAACCGTTTCTCGCCAGGCTATTGTGGTTGGCATGTGTCCCAGCAGCAGAAGCTTTTCCCGCTGTTCAAGGGCGAGACCTGTGGCGTCAGGCTGACGGAGAGCTCGCTGATGCTGCCCATTAAATCCGTCAGCGGTATCATTGGCATCGGAAAAGAAGTCCACAGACTTGACTATACCTGCGGACTCTGCCAGTTCGAGAAATGTTATAAGCGGAAGAAAAAGGCGGTCGCCCTATAATTTCCCCAACAATTGTTTGGCAACGGTCACAGCAGAGTTAGCATTGTCGCTATAGCCATCTGCCCCGATTTCATCGGCATATCCTTGCGTTACAGGTGCTCCGCCAACCATCACCTTCACCTGATTTCTGATACCCGCAGCCTCCAAAGCATCAATCACCTCTTTCATATAACCCATCGTAGTGGTCAGCAGGGCGCTCATGCAAAGGATATCCGGCTGATTGTCTCTCACGGCCTGAATGAAAGCATCGGCAGACACATCGATGCCTATATTGACCACCTCAAAACCACAACCCTCGAGCATCGAAGCCACCAGGTTCTTGCCAATATCATGCAAGTCGCCCTTGACAGTACCTATTACTACCTTTCCAAGCGAAGTGGCAGCAGTACCAGCCAACAGCGGCTTCAACAATTCGAGCGCAGCCTTCATGGCACGTCCTGCCATCAACAGCTGAGGAACAAAGGCCTTACCATCCTGGAATCGCTGGCCCACCTCACCCATCGCACGGATCATCTGGCCATTAATCAGGTCTTGTGGGGCGATGGATTGGGCGATAGCCTCGCGGGTAGCTGCAGCAGCCTCTTCGCTCTTGCCATTCAGGATAGCCTGAAAGAGCCGCTCCTCAGGGCTATCGAAAGTGACTCTAGCCGGGCTAGCCGCCCTAGATGGACTAAATTGGCAAGACTGGCTAGCTATTACTGGCGAGCCTTCTTTTGCTGACAGGGGCGAGAGATATAAGCCAGGCATCGGCTCTATGGCTTTTGCCATCTGTCGGATGTGGGCATCGGTTGTACCACAGCAGCCTCCGACAATGTTCAGGCAATGATTCTCCAACAAAAGCCAAAGGTCGGCCACGAGGCTCTCTGGCGACTTCTGATATTGACCATTACCATCAGGCATACCAGCATTGGGATAAATGCTGACCTTGAGGCCGAACGATGCCAACTGACAAACCAAGGGCGTCATCTTTGGAACATCAGGCAGGCAATTGATGCCAATAGAGAATATACCATCCTTATTGAGGGTGCTGACAAACTCGATGATGCTCTGGCCCAGCATATTATGACCATCAGGCGTCGATACAGAGAAACTGAGCATGATAGGCAATAATGGTGCTGTCCTTTTAGCCGCCTTGATTGCTATTTCCGCATTTTTCACATCAAAGATTGTCTCGATGAGTAAGGCATCGACGCCTCCGTCAGACAAAGCCTGAATCTGCTCTGCATAAGCCTCTTCGAGCAATGATTCATCCAATGGCTCACCACTGGTGGCGACAGAGGTCGTACGACTTGTGGGGCCAATACTGCCTAACACAAATCGAGGCTTTTGTGGATTCCTGGCAGTATATTCATCCGCCAATTCACGGGTAATCCTGGCTGCTGCCAGGTTCATGTCACGACAATGATCTGACAACCCGTAATCCTGCATCGAGATGCGCTGGGCATTGAACGTATTCGTCTCTATCAAGTCTGCACCAGCCTCCAGATATCTGCGGTGAATGTCGCGAATGACATGAGGAGCAGTCAGTGAGAGGACATCATTGCAGCCCTTGAGATCAAAACCATGGTCAACAAACAAAGTACCCCTGAAATCAGCCTCATTGAGGTGGGACTGCTGAATCATCGTACCCATCGCACCATCAAGGACCAGAATGCGGTTTTTCGCGATTTCATCGATAGAAATCCGCGTCTTTCCAGATTGATTCTCCGTCAGTCGGATGATCTCTTCCACCTTGCGATCATCCTCGTCCTTGCTCTGGAATTCCTCAACGATACGCATGGCCTGCTCCACTTCCCGTTCATTGTGGAAGTCCATTTCAATATGGACACCCTCGCCTCCGATATGATCCAGCAGCGGTTTCAGTTCATCGAGCGTCACCCAGCAAGCCATGATGCTCTTGCCACCTGCGAGAATCTTATTATAGAGGTCATACCATTTGGGCGAACCACCTTGAGGTTCACCAACACCTGGCGTCCATTGGATGGCGTTCAGTTCTTCGATTTCCAACAAAGCATCGAGATGATGCATAGCACCTATACCATCAAGATGATAGAGAGTATAGCCGATCTTCTGACATTGTTCACGGATAAACGGCTGCACGAAGCGGCGATAATCGTCAACACTGATCATCGTGGAGATATCACTCTGCAACTTAGACATCTTTCCTGGGGCCCATGACGAAAAATAGCAAAACGCCATTTCATCGCCCTCGCGGATGATATCATACAGTTCGTCGAACACCTGGAAATAGATATCGTTGATCTGCTGCATCTGGTGTTCGAGCACCTCTGGTTGCATGACGGTATCCAGCAACACCTTATCCGTGCCTTTGATGGCAGCCAACACATCGAGGCCCTCCATCAGATCGGGCATACCAACATAATAATGTCCCTGAGCCTTCGCCTTACAAGCCTTTAGCAGATTCTTATGCAGGAGATAGTTAGGATGGTTGGGGTCGAAGGTGATATCATCCGTATAATTGGGATCAGGATGTATCCAGATGGTATCCTCACCTCCCTCGAAGACACCTCCCAAGATAGCTGCCAGAGATCCAGGACCTAGCTGCGTATTCGCCACAGGCAACATATCGGCCATCAGCGATGAGTGGGCCACATACCAGTCCAGATACTCAGCCCGCCACTCAGGATCGAACCATCGTTGATTCAGATCTCGATAGGGTCTGGGAGCAGGAACATCCGCATGTGGCGCCACACCCTCCTGAAAATGTTCCCACATGTTGAGGATGATTCCTTTATGATTCCACCAGTCGACATACCGTTTCTTGGTCTCTTCGAGATTGGGTTTCCAAGTATGCATCATTTGCCTTAGTCTTACTTTTATGAGTTTGTTAGGGCACAAAGTTATGAAATAATTTTGGAATGTGCAAAAATTACTGTAATTTTGCACGCAAAATCAAACACATTCAAAATGAGAAAGACTTTTAAGGGGCTCTTTTCCGTAGCCATTATAGGAATCTGTGCGTTCAACACCACTTCGTGCAGTCATAAGAAATTCAATGTAGAAGGACAAATCAGCAATGCCACCGAC
>JAEEGK010005487.1_pt1 | contig 30693 bp, 23 predicted proteins | sample 8958771 | NCBI WGS metagenome assembly JAEEGK01 (sample SAMN16246547, study PRJNA631951) | gut metagenome | biome: gut microbiome; feature: rumen; material: SC-attached | host: Bos | place: Iran: Karaj | collected 2018-10
TCGACGAGATCCGACCTTACGAGGCGGGAGAGATGAAGCAGGCGTTCGACGACTTGCTCAACGACAGACAGTTCCAGATGATACTGAAGGGTTTTACCCCTTGGTTGCCTAAATCGATGCGTAACGCCTTGTTGCGCCTGGCATTTACTGGTATCAAAACACCACTCGATTTCCAGAAGCGTTTCATGAAACCGGTGGTTAACTACATCATCCGCAAACATACCGACGGATGCTCGTTCCTGGATTCTTCGATTGCAGCTTACGATAAGAGTCAGCGATACACATTTGTGTCGAACCACCGCGATATCGTGCTCGATTCGGCATTCTTGGATGTAAAGCTGGTTGAAGCAGGTTATCCCACTACCGTTGAGATAGGTATTGGCGATAATCTGCTTATCTATCCTTGGATAAAACGACTGGTGCGTATGAACAAGGCCTTTACCGTGCGTCGTGGCTTATCGCTGCGCGAAACGTTGGCGGCCTCGCAGCTCATGAGTCGTTATATCCACTATGCCGTAACCCAGAAAAAGGAGAATATCTGGATTGCCCAGCGCGAGGGTAGAGCCAAGGATTCGAGCGACCATACCCAGGATGCTGTGCTGAAGATGCTGGCCATGGGGGGCGATCTGAAGGAACTGAACATCGTACCGCTCACCATCAGCTACGAGTATGATCCCTGCGACTATCTGAAAGCGCAGGAGTTTCAGCAGAAGCGTGATAATCCCGCCTTTAAGAAGAGTAAGCAGGACGATCTCGACAATATGAAAACAGGCATCTTTGGCTATAAAGGGCGCGTGACTTATCGCCCTGCCGCTCCTATCAACACCTGGATCGACGAACTCTCTGAGTTGCCTAAGACAGAGTGGTTTAAGGTCCTGGCCGAGCGTATGGACCGCGAGATACATCGTGGCTACGAGCTCTATCCCTGTAACTACATTGCGCTCGACGAGCTGAATGGCGATCAGGCCCATGCGGCTCACTATACCGATGCCGACAAGCAGCGTTTCGAACAGTATCTCGCTGGTCAGATGGCTAAGATCAAGTTGGCCAACAAGGATGAGGCCTTCCTCCGTGAGCGTATGCTCACGATGTATGCCAACCCGGTACGTAACTATATGGCTGCCCAATGAAAAAACTGTTGTTCTTCATCATGGCCTGTTTGGCGTGTGGCTGCACACAGGACGCCTACGAGAAAGGGGAGGGTGAGTACTCTCTGATGCGAGGCGATTTTGCTGAGGCCATCGTTAACAGCAACCTGCAGGTAACAGCGATTGTGACCGATGATGGCGACGAACTGCCCCTCACGGCGCCTTATAGCGCCAAGTGGGTGGCTACAGCAGATACCACCTATCGCTGTAGGCTTTATTATAATAAGGTGGACCACAAGGCTGAGGTGATATCCATCGGTCAGGTGCCTTGTCCGATGGTGCTGACACGTGCCGCCCTGAAGAAACCGCTCGTCACCGATCCGGTGAAGTTCGAGAGTACCTGGATGAGTAAGACGGGAAAATATCTGAACCTGGGATTCTATGTGAAGACGGGCACTACCGAGGATACAGCGGCAGTACAGAACATGGCCATCGTCAGCGACACCCTGATCACTCACCCTGACCATAAACAGATACGCTATCTCATCCTGCACCATGATCAGGGAGGCGTGCCCGAGTATTACTCCACAAAGGTCTATATCAGCATTCCTGTAGCAAGAATTGATGCCGATTCGGTTAGAATCAGCATCAACTCATACGACGGTGAAAAGGTGGTTAAGTACCGTTGCAAGTAAGTCTTATTTTGCTTGATAGAGCTTGTTCTCTATGGCGTTCCAGTCTATCTGATCGGTGCGCTGTGCCAATGGGGCGTGGGGTATCACGCTACCATTCTTCACGAGGATGATGCAAGGAATCTTACCCGCCTCGATGGTTTGATAGCCACCCTCATAAACCTTACCTGTCTGATAGTCAATCCACTTGCCTTGGGGCAGATAAACGCTACGGCTGTTGCCACTCTCCAGCAGGGGGGCTACCAGCATCTTCGATCCAAACATATACTCATCCTCTACATACCAGGCGCCCTGGTCGTGGGGGAACTCCACTAACAAAGCACGTACCATGGGCAGTCCGAGTGCTGAGCATTCCTTGGCCTGCTCCCACACATAGGGCATCAGCTTGTATTTCATCTCTGCGCACTCACGGAAGGCATCGGTAAACGACTCGGAGATGAGCCAGGGCTCTGTGGGAGGGGCTCCGTGGGCACGGGTGTGACTGCTCAGGAATCCGAAGGGCAGCCAGCGGCGGTAGATATCCTCGGGTGAGGCGGTGACGAAACCACCCATGTCATGACTCCAGAAAGAGAAGCCGCTCAGGCCAAAGCTCAGACCGCCTCGCAGGTCGCCCAGCATACCGGTGTTGGTGGTAGCGGCATCGCCACCCCAGTGCAGGGCATAGCGCTGACTGCCTGCCCAGGCTGAGCGCGCCCAGATGATGCCTTCGCCGGGATGATGGCGCTCTACCACCTCCCATAGGGCTTTGTTGTAACGCAGCGGATAGAGGTTATGCTCATAGAGACCGCCCTTGCCGCTATGGTAGAAGCCGTTATAAGGGGCCGCCTCACCAAAGTCGCACTTGATGGTGGACACGCCTTGCTGCATCAGTCCGGCAATCTTCTGCTGATACCAGTCAACGGTCTCCGGGTTCGAGAAGTCGAGGATGGCATCCTCAACGGGCATGCCACCAGTGGCGTTCCTCACATGCAGACCCTTATCGATGATCTCTTTGAAGAATCGGTTCTTCGGGGTGAAATAGGGCAGCTGCCACAGGCAGGTGTGGAAACCGTCCTTGGCCAACTGTTTCAGCATCTTGACTGGATTCTCAAAGCGATCCTTGGCAAACTGGTAGTCGCACTGCCAGTCAACGCCAAACCAACCTGTATCGAAGTGGATCACATCTGCCGGGATGCGGTGCGCTCTCAGCTGGCGCGCTATCTCCAGACCCTCCTGCTGGGAGAAATAGGTGATGCGACTCATCCAGGTGCCAAAACTCCACAGCGGGGGCAGGGGCGACTTACCGGTAATCTCGGTATACTCATAGAGAATGTCCTTGGGTTCTCCGAAGAACACGAAGAAGTCCATCTGTTCATCAGCCATAAACAAGCGGTCGGCACCGATATACGAGACACCGAAGTCGCAGGTGACAGGGGCTGAGGTGTGCATGAAGATGCCATAGCCGCGGTTAGAGAAGAAGAACGGCACGGGTTTGTACTGGCCGTCGGTCTCTGGCCCCTGAGGGTCGGTGACACTCAGGTGTACCTTCTGGCCCACCTTGTTCAATGAGGTGAACGACTCGCCACAGCCATAGATGCGCTCGCCTGGGGCCAGGGTGAGCACCGGGTTGATGCTGCGCGAGTTGTCGCTGCCGCGTTTGATAAACGAGAAAGGCTGCAGCTTAACCTGCGAGGAGTCGTTGTCGATGATATGACGGGTCTGTGTGAGCACCTTGCCTTGGGCATCCTTAATGACCAGACGCCACGGGTATTTCCTGATCTCGATGGTGCCATAGTCGGAACGGTAGGTGATGGCGTCGCCCGTCTGTGCCGTGCGCCATGTCTGCCCTTTGCCCTTGGCTTTGAAAGCATCACAGAACATCACATCCTCCTGATCGGTGCTCTGGGGCTCTACCGGTGAGGTGTACATGCGGATACGGGCTGTCCTGGGGGTGATGAATTCAATCCTGAGTCGCAGGTTGGGGTCGTTGTCGTATGCCGCATCGGGGAAATCTAGCATCTGCATGCGTACCGGCCAGTAGCCGTTCAGGTTGAAAGCCTGACGCGGCGTCATCCGGTAGCGTTTCCACTGAACAAGCCCTTCGCCCTTAGCTGCATCGAAGCTGACCAGCGAGTCGGCAAAGAAATAGGTGTTGGACAGGTCGTAGAAGTCTGTCGACATGTCTTTTTGCATACACTGCAGGTACTGCACGCCTGCATTTGTCTGGATTTGCGCCGCAGCATGCCCTATCGAGCAGGCCGCACACATCATGAGTAGGTACCGTTTCATGCGTAATATTTATGTATAGTTTCTTGCAAAGATAAACAAAAAAACGCATCCATGCTCTGTTTGACCCTAAAATATCTGATTGTTAGCAATTTAGTATTCAACTCTGATAAATAATGCAAATATGGTTTCGCCTTTTTTTCGTATCTTTGCCCCCGTAACCTAACATCAATTCAAATGTATATGAATCAGCTGAGAACAATCTGTGTGTTGGTATGTATCTCGATATTCATGCCTGCCTTGAAGGCGCAGAGTGTCAGAGAGTCTGTCCGCCTCGACGATGGGTGGAAGTTCGCCTTTGGCCATGCGGCAGAGCCTGCCAAGGACTTTGGTTGCGGGACAGAGTACTTCAACTATCTGACGAAAGCCAACTCCATCCATAATGAGGGACCGTATAGTATGAAATTCAACGATGCCGACTGGCAGGCGGTGCGCATCCCGCACGACTGGGTCGCCACGTTGCCCTATGCGCCAAAGGCCAGCCATTCACATGGCTATAAGACCGTAGGGCATCAGTACCCTGCCACCAGTGTGGGCTGGTATCGTAAGCATATCAGCATCCCCAAGGCTGATGAGGGGAAGCGGCTGCAGTTGCGCTTCGACGGCATCTTCCGTCATGCGCAGGTGTGGTTCAACGGCTTTTATATGGGTGAGGAGCCAAGCGGTTATGCCACACAGGTGTATGATGTGAGTGCATACGTGAACTATGGTGGCGATAACCTGATCTGTGTGCGTGCTGATGCCTCGCTGGAGGAGGGCTGGTTCTACGAAGGCGCCGGCATCTATCGTGATGTGTGGCTGGAGAAAGCGGCACAGGTTAGTGTGGCACCATTCGGCACCTTTGTGTATGCCCGACTGAAGCAGCCCTATACCGAAGCACAGCTGGTGATAGAGACCGAGGTGCATAATAGCGGTCTGAAGGCCCAGTCGTGTGAGGTCGTTCAGCGACTGCTCGATGCCGAGGGGCATGAGATGGGCAGGAGTGCCGTGGTGACGTTAGACCTGAAGGCGAAGCATACCGCAGGCTGTCAGCAGACCATCCAGGTGGATAAGCCTCACCTGTGGAGCACCGGGTCTCCTTATCTCTATCAGGTAGAGACCACCATCAGGCAGCATGGGCGGGTGGTCGACGTCTATACCACCACCACTGGCATCCGCGACATCGCCTTCGATGCAGCGCGTGGCTTCCTGTTGAATGGCGAACCCTTGAAGCTACAAGGGGTTAATATGCATCAGGATCATGCCGGCGTAGGGGCTGCCATCCCCGATGCGTTACAGGCCTGGCGTATCCGTCAGCTCAAGCGGCTGGGCTGTAATGCCTATAGGGCGTCGCATAATCCCATGACGCCTGCTGTGCTCGACGTGTGCGATCGGGAGGGAATCCTTGTGATTGACGAGAACCGTTTGATGGGTGTCAATGAGGAACATCTGCGCCTGTTGGAGCGGATGATTAAGCGTGACCGTAACCACCCCAGTATCATACTCTGGAGCGATGGTAATGAGGAGTGGGGCCTCGAGAACAACGTGCAGGGTATCCGTGTGGCTGAGGCCATGCGAGCATACACTCGTCTTTATGATCCCACCCGTCATAGCACGGTGGCCAATGCCGGCGGTACCGAGCTGATCAAAGGCCTTGATGTGGTGGGATTCAACTACATCATGCAGAATGATGTGGACAACCGCAAGAAGGCTAACCCCGCATGGAAAATAGTAGGTACTGAGGAGACCACAGGCTGCGGCACTCGTGGTGTTTATTTCAACTCGCCACAACAGCCAGGCCATATGGTCAGCATGAACCGTGACACCACCCATCACCATATAGAGAATGTGATTGAACGTGGCTGGAGGTTCTATGCTGAGCGCCCGTGGGCGGCAGGCTTGTTCTACTGGACGGGCTTCGACTACCGGGGCGAGCCTAATCCGCTCAGCTTCCCTGCACATGACTCGGAGTTTGGTATCCTCGACTACTGTGGCTTCCCCAAGGATGAGGCTTACTATCTGCAGGCCTGGTGGACGCAGCAGCCTGTGCTTCATATCTTCCCCCACTGGAACCTGCAGGGACATGAGGGAGAGACGATAGCACTATGGGCCTATAGCAACTGCGACGAGGTGGAGCTTGTGGTTAATGGCAAGAGATTAGGAAGAAAGACCATGCCAAAGAATGGTCACCTGACATGGAACGCCGTCTATCAGCCTGGTCAGGTGGTGGCCATCGGTTATAAGAACGGTAAGCGTATCCTCAGACAGACCATTGCTACAACCCAGCCTGCGGCTAAGCTGGTGGCGGTGGCAGACCGTTCGGAACTCATGGCGGATAACCGTGATGTGGCAGTGGTCACCGTTGAGGTACGTGATGCCAGGAACCGATTGGTGCCCGATGCCTGCCAGATGCTCACGTTCACCCTACAAGGCGAAGGCCGCATACTGGGTGTGGGGAATGGTGATCCGGCCTATCTGGGGCCTGATCATCCGCAGGATGGTGACTGTCAACGGTTCCAGATACCTGCCTTCAATGGCCTGGCACAGGTGCTCATCCAGACCACTCATGTGGCGGGCACCATCCAGTTGACATGTGAGGCTGAAGGGCTGACGAACAAACCGTTGATCATCACAACGAAATAAAAGAAAAAGTGGCAAGTCACTGGGCTTGCCACTTTTTCTTGGTGTTTATCTGATGGCGTAGAGATAAGCTAATAAGGCCATCTTGCCGCGCATGGTCTCACGGGGGGTGAACTCACCGTTAACCCAGAAGTAACGCTGGTTGAAATACGACTCCTGACGTGGCCAGCCGCCATTGTACCAGTTTGGATAGCAGTAGGCCAGGATGATACGGGCGTCGCCACCATTATGACCGGGCGACCAGGTCTCAGTGCCATTAAATGGGGTCTGACCTGGGTGGGTACCTGGCGCGCCATCATTACGGCCTGTAGAGTAAACGTCGGTGATATGGCGCTCGCCCAGACCGGTCATCTCGACAATGTTGCCCGGGTTGCGTCCAAGAGCCCATCCGGCTTCGGTAAACATGATATGCTCCAGCTGCTTGCGCTGGGCCTTGTCGCCCAGATAGTGTGCCAGCATGACCAGTTGGAGGTTCTGCGACACCTGCCAGCGGCGGTCGTTGGCAGCACGGCGCGATGGGCGCTGGTTCACATGACTGATATTATATCTTTCTGCTTCAGCACGGATGGCTGCCTTCAGGTTCTGATACAAGGCGGCATAGTGGCGTGGCTGAGGACATACGATATAGGCGGCGGCTGTCCATGCGGTAGCAATGCTGACCTGATAGTCCTCTTTCGCAAAGAGCTGCTCCCACTGCTCGTCGCCAGTCACATTATACAGATAGGCGGCTGCCATCTGACGGAAGTCGCGACCACGCATCTGCATCGAACCGATATCCTGACGGTCGTCGAGCTGCTGGTTTTCCTGGCGCTCCGCAAAACGGAAGGCCTTGATGGCTTCTGCTGTATAGTACTGTCGTAGCGAGTCGTTCTTGTTCAGGCGGAAAGCCTCAGCCAGCATGGCGCAGTTGGCGGCATTGGCCCAGGCAGCCATGGTGGTGCAGCCGGCCTGGAACATCACGCTCCAGTCGGCACAGGGGTTGGTGACACCTTGTGAATAGGCCTCGCCATCACGGATGGAGAGGAAGAAGTCAACCTCATTACGGGCTTCGTCGATGAGGTCGGGGATACCATTGCCGCTCTCACGGATGCCAAGGGCGTCCTCGTTCAGCTTGCCACCCGACAGGATGTACGGCAGGAGCATGTCGTAGATGTTGCTGACATGAGCCAGATGACGGTCCCAGTCGAAAGCATCGGAATGACCACCCTTCACCTCGGTATTCACAGGGTTGCCAGGCAAACGGTGCTGCCAGAAGATAGACGCTTTGAGCTGTTTGAAGTGGGGCTCGTCCCACACGTCGGTATGCAGCTCGCGCCAGCCCGGACTCCATGGGTGGAAATCGGTCTTATAGACCGTGAAACCTTTAGGATCGGTCTCGGGAATGAACTGTGGCTGACGTGGAATAGGGTTCACATGTGCCGGATCGATAGGCTCGCCTAAGCGCATATAGTAATAGCCGCGAACAGAGTAGCGGTAGGGCTCGTAGTATATATCGCCACCAATCTCGAAATCCATGCTGCACCCTACATCCTCTACTACCAATCGGTAGCAGCCAGGTTTGCTGGCGCTGAAGTCGATATTCCAAACATCGGTACCGATGAGGCTCTTTCCGCCAGCCTCATTGGCAGAGGCAGAGGCTGGCTGCCAGAACTTCACGGTGCCCACCTTCTGTTTCTTCTTGGAGTTGACATTGTAGAGCCAAACGCCCTTACCCTCCAGCGACTTGTAGTCGCGCTGACCGCCATCGCCCAACCACTGATAGAGGTCGGCAGCATGCTTGGTCTCTAAAGGCGAATAACCGATGATGTTGACATGGATGGCCTCCGACAGGTTGTTCCATATATCGAAGCGGATGGACGCCTGTGTCTTGTCGGCACCGATGCTGCTCGGGATGGTTACCTGATAGGTGCAGCCCTGTTTCATCGACTGGGGCAGGCGGAGGAATAGCCAGTGGTCGAGTTCGCTACTCAGGGTATGGTCGAAGTTCATGGGTTTCGACTTGCGCCATACGGCCAGTGGCTGTGCCTTGCCGAAAGATTTGTCGTCGGGTGAGGTGACCGTCCACAAACCAGCCTTTTGGGCCTCTGACACTCTCAGACGCTCACCAAAGACCACCGTGGTGTCGTCGCCCTCGGCAAAGGAGTGGCCCAGGTAGGCACTCGGACCGGTACCATTATCCCGATAGTGCACCTCGCCATCGCGAAAGTGCAACATCAGGTAATCTTTGTCAATAACTTTAATGGTGATGAACTTCGATGCTGTCATCGGGGTTGCTGTCGTTAGGAGTAGTCCTGCGAGCAAGGTTTTTAATAGTTTTTTCATTTTTTGTTATTGTTTAGGGGTTCTATTCCAAGAATTGTTCTAACGCATCGAGTTCTTCTTCGGTCGTGGCCCAGCTGGTAACGAAGCGGCAGATGGTGTGTCGTTTGTCGGCCTGACCGAAATGGGTGAACCGCATCTTCTGCTCTAACTTGTCAACCTGCTCGTTGTCGATGATCACAAACTGCTGGTTGGTGGGTGAGTCGACATAGAACTCATAACCCTTTCGCGTAAAGATGTCCTTCATGCGCATCGCCATCTTGATGGCATGCTCCGAAAGCTTGAAGTACAAGTCGTCGGTAAAGAGCGCATCAAACTGCAAACCGATCAGTGCACCCTTGGCGATCACGGCACCATGCTGCTTCTGGATCGAGAAGAAATGTTTATGGGCATTCTGGTGGGTGAACACCACGGCCTCACCGCAGAGGGCACCAATCTTGGTGCCGCCAATGTAGAACACATCACAGTGACGGGCCAGGTAAGGCAGGCTGATATCGTTACCTTCTGCCATCAGGCCGTAGCCCAGACGGGCACCGTCGATATACAGGGGGATATCGTAGTTCTGGCATACCTGGTAGATGTCGTTGAGCTCCCTGGCAGAATACAGGGTGCCAAACTCGGTTGGGAAGGTGATATAGACCAGACCGGGATGCACTGCGTGGTCCTTGTTACCGTCGTGCATATAGTCGTCGAGATACTTGTCGAGGGTCTGGGCTTCCATCTTCCCCTGGTTGTCAGCGATGGTGATGATCTTGTGCTCGGTGAATTCCACAGCACCAGCCTCATGCACATTGATATGACCACTGCCCACACAGATCACACCCTCGTACTGATACAGCATCGAGTCGATGGTGGTGGCATTGGTCTGGGTGCCGCCGGTCAGGAAGAAAATTTGGGCATCGGGCAGTCCGCAGGCTACGCGGATGCGCTCCTTGGCACGTTCACTATACTCGTCGAAACCATAAGGGGTTGGCTTGGCGTTGTTGTATTGGATGAGGTTCTCCAGCACTTTTGGGTGAGCCCCGTTGTTATAATCACATTCAAAAGAAATCATAATGCTTATTAGTTATTTTGTGTGCAAAAATACGAAAACTTTCTTGATTTATTTGCTATCTTCGTACGAAAATTGTATTTTTGCATGCAAATTAATCAATAATGTATGTGTAATATACTTCTAACAATATCAATTTGAACTATGAACAGAAAAAAGATGATCTTTGGTATGCTTGCCTTCGCCTTGGCGATGCAGGCTCAGACCGCAAGAAAGTTTACACTCAACCTCACGCGTGATGGTCAGGCACAGATGGTGTGCTACTTGCCAGAGAACCCCTCGGGCAGAGCGATTGTGGGGGTGCCTGGCGGTGGCTACTCCATGCTGTCGAACACCCATGAAGGCTATCAGGCTGCTGAGTGGATGAACCAACAGGGCATTGCCTATTTCGTGGTGAACTACCGTCTGCCGCATGGCGACAGAACGCTGCCGGTGAGCGATGTGGAGCAAGGCTTCCGTGTGGTGCGCGACTCTGCCAAGCAGTGGCGTATTAATCCTAACGATGTGGGTATCATGGGCTTCTCTGCCGGTGGACACCTCTCGTCGGTGATCTCAACGATGGCTCCTTATGAGGTGCGTCCTAACTTCTCGATCCTCTTCTATCCGGTCATCTCCATGGATGAGCGGGTGTCGCACAAGTGGTCGTGTATTAACTTCCTGGGCGAGGAGGGACATAAGGACAAACAGTTGGTGCAGCAGTATTCTACACAGAATGCTGTGCGCAGTCATCTCACGCCTCCTGCCTGCATCATCAGTGCCAACGACGACCGCTTAGTACCTGTTGTCACCAATGGCATCCAGTATTATACGGCCATGCGCAATGCCGGCAACGCATGCAGCCTGTTCATCTATCCATCGGGCGATCATGGCTTTGGCTTTGGTACCTGGTTCAAGTACCACGATCAACTGCTGACGGATCTGGGCAACTGGCTCAAATCGCTTCCTGCCCCTAAGGAGGATGCCATTCGTGTGGCATGTGTCGGTAATAGTATTACGGATGGCTTTGGCATCGACATGCGTACCAAATATGGCTATCCGGCTCAACTGCAGGAGCTGTTGGGCGATGGCTACTGGGTGAAGAACTTCGGTGTGAGTGCCCGTACCATGCTGAACAAAGGTGATTTCCCCTATATGAACGAGCTGGCATGGCGCGACTGTCTGGCTTTCAAACCCGATGTGGTGATCATCAAGTTGGGTACCAACGACTCGAAGCCTGAGAACTGGCAGTATGGGGCAGCGTTCAAGACAGACCTCGTGCAGATGGTTAAGGCGCTGAAGGGCTCGAAGATTTATCTCTGCACACCTATCCCTGCCTTCAAGTCAACATGGAATATTAACGATCAGGTGATCACCCGTGAGATTATACCTATCCAGAAAGAGGTCGCCAAGCGCTATGGGCTGCAGCTGATCGACCTGCATACCCTGATGGCTGACGATGGCGATAAGATGGTGGATGATGGTATCCATCCCAATGAGAAGGGTGCCAGGAAGATGGCAGAGATTATAGCGAAGTCAATCCGCTAACAACAAAGCGGGCACCTTGGGTATAGGTCATGTCGAGGGTCAGGGTATAGCCCATAGAGGTGGCCAGACTGCGGGCCAGCGACAGACCGATACCCAGGGAGTGCTCATTCTCCGACAGACGAACGTAAGGCTTGAAGATACGCTCGGCATCAGCTGCGGGAATCACCGGACCTTCATTGCTCACTGATACGGAATACGTGCCATTGGCCTCGGTATGACAGCTTAACAGCACCGTGCCGCCAGTGGCATACTTATTGACATTGCTCAGCAGACAGTTCATCATCTCCTCAATCAAAGGATTGGTGCGGATGATAACGTCATCGGGCACGTCGGTCTTGAACGCATTGGTCAGCGAACGGCTGCTGCCTGAATAGAGTACCGATGCGGAGCTAACCATGTTATAGCTGTTGAGAATAGACTGCATACCCTCGTTCAAACCTATCTCATAGTTCTTTTCCAATGGTGCGTTATCGCCATAGAGGCTATAGAGGATGAGCTTGTGGGTCGAGGTTGCCACATGATAGGCATCGCGACACACCTCTGAACGTAAGGTCATATACTCCTCATGGGGAATCTGACCGTTGGCTTCGATAATCATCTCTGCTGTTCCTATCAGCGTGAGCAATGGCGAACGGATGGCATCCATACAGATATGCTTCTCGTCCTGGGTGATACCTGAGGTGCCCTGGGCGTATGACTCGATGACGGGGTCCATGAGCGACTCGATGCTGCGGGCGGCTGCCACAATGTCGCTGTACCGCTTGGTACGCTCCTCTGGCTTCAGGTTGAATTCGGGATCGTTAAAGATACGCGAATAGTTCATCAGTACGTTGATAGGCGACTTGAGCTTCTCCAGAATCGTGGTCACGAAGGCACGACGGATGGCCTGGCCGGCCTCTGTGCTGCGACGGGCCTCCTGCAGTTGTAGGAACTGCTCCTTGAGACGACGGTTCTTGAAGTGACGGTAGACGAGCATACAGAAAAGCATGACGATGATGAAAGCAGACATGAGACCGAAGGTCAACAGCTGCTTCTTCCTGAGTTTCAGCTTGTCCTGTTCTGCTTGCAACAGGTCGATGCCGTGCGCTATATCTGTCAGGTGCTCTTCCAGCACCTCGCGCTCAGCCTCCTGCTGCAGACTGTCCTTCAGCTGGGCTGCCTGGTAGGCTTTCTTCCAGTCGCCCATCTGTTCATAGATATCCCTGCGCAATTCGGTAGCCATCAGGGGTACATCGACAGAGTCGCACCAGGCTAAGGCACGCTTGAAGTCTTTCTTCATCAGGGCATCGCACACCATCACCTGTTGGAGGTTGGCGGTATTGAACTGCTCGGGCTGGTTATGACGGATACTGTCATAGCGGGCGAAATAGCGATAGAATGCCTTGCGGTCTTCCAGTCTGCTGGCCAGGATACAACGGTAGCCCAGCACACCACTGTCGTACATGGGGTTCTGCAGCATCTGTTGGGGCAGACTGTCAAGACAGGCCATGGCCTCGACAGGCTTGTTGAAACTGAGCACCTGAGCCAGCGACAGGTAGCAGTTGAACACGGCCACGGTGTTATTCTTGACATCGATACCCTGCAGCGCCTTGCGGAAGTAGGTCTCGCCCATCTCAGGCTGGTTCTTGCCACTATAGAAGACCCCCAGACACATATTCGGGATATAGAGATACTGTTCGTGGTGGCGCTCGCGAATCTCATCGGCGATGCGGTGGATATTTATAAATGCACGATGGAAATGCTTGTGATTAACATCGTCAATCACTTGTATCATCTGGGCGTGATAGTACTTGCCCAAGTCTTCCTGTTTGGTGTCGACAGCATAAGCATTACTGGTAGCGCCAATGGTTAATAACGCTGCGAAGGTCAATAGGTATAGAAATCTTTTCATCATGGGTTACTGGTTATTTGGGGCAAAGATAGTAAAAAAATGTAAAGTATGACGGGGTATTATCCTTTTTTTAATTTTTTTTAGACGTCTCTCCCGTCAGCATGCCAGCCTCTAAGTCAGCAAGCTACGTAGGTCGAGGGTTCTGACCTACGTAGCTTGCCATATCCGGTGTATGTGACTCATGGATGATGAGCCACAAGCGGTTAAAGTGCTTCGAGCATGCGCTTCAGGACGACCGAGCAGCTGATTTCGCGATTGGCTGCCTCGGGGATGACCAGGCTGTTGGGGCTCTCGATGACATCATCGGTCACAATGAGGTTACGACGTACGGGCAGACAGTGCATGAACTTACCATTGTTGGTCCACGACATATGCTCGGTGTCAACCGTCCACGACATGTCCTTCGAGGTGATCTTACCATAGTCGGCAGGATGGGTGACGCCTGGGTTACTCCAGTTCTTGGCGTAGATGAAGTCGGCACCTTCAAAGGCTTTCTTCTGGTCGTACTCCACACGGGCATTGCCTACAAACTTCGGATCGAGCTCATAGCCCTCGGGGTGGGTGATGACAAAGTCCACATCGGGAGCGGCATTCATCCACTGGGCAAAAGAGTTGGGCACTGCCTGAGGCAAAGCCCGACAGTGAGGCGCCCAGGTGAGCACCACCTTGGGACGCTCAACCACCTTATGCTCCTCGATGGTGATGAGGTCGGCGAAAGCCTGTAAGGGGTGAACGGTAGCGGTCTCCATGGCAAACACGGGGCGGCCGCTGTACTTGATGAACTGCTGGAGCACAGTCTCTGCATAGTCGTACTCGCGGTCGGTGAGTCCGGCAAAGCTGCGCACACCGATAAGGTCGCAGTAACAACCCATCACGGGGATGGCCTCCAACAGGTGTTCGCTCTTGTCGCCATCCATGATCACACCACGCTCTGTCTCCAACTTCCAGGCACCGGCATTCACATCAAGCACGATGACGTTCATGCCCAGGTTCATGGCTGCCTTCTGGGTAGAGAGGCGTGTGCGCAGGCTGTTATTGAAGAATATCATCATGAGCGTCTTGTTCTTGCCCAGATGCTGATATTTGAAACGGTCGTTCTTAATCTCAAATGCTTCGGCCATGGCCTTATCCAACGGACCGAGGTCTTCTACGTTAATAAATGATTTCATATAACTATTCACTTTTCAATAATCACTTCTTGCTCTTATGGTCTGATCTGTCCTTCGCCTTCAATGAGCCACTTAAAGGTGGTGATCTCTTCGAGGGCCATCGGACCGCGTGGACCTAACTTCTGGGTAGAGATGCCTATCTCGGCACCAAGGCCGAACTGAGCACCATCGGTAAACGAGGTGGGGGCATTCCAGTAGACACAGGCCGCATCGACATGCGCCTGGAACCGACGGGCTGTCTGCTCGTTGCTGGTGATGATGGCCTCGCTATGTCCACTGCCGTTCTGGTCGATATGGGCCAGAGCCTCGTCGAGACTGGCAACCGTCTTGATGGCGAGCTTGTAGTCCATGAACTCCGTACCAAAACTCTCTGCTGTGGCATGCTCCAGGTAAGGATATTGACCTTCGATGGCGGCATAGGCCTGGTCGTCGGCATAGATGATCACCTGCTTCTCTGCCATGGGCTGCACCAGCGCACCCAGGTCCGATAGCCGGTCCTGATGTATCAGCAAGCAATCCAAGGCGTTACAAACCGACACGCGTCGGGTCTTGGCATTCTGTATGATGGCTCGTCCCATCTCCAGGTCGCCATCCACGTCGAAATAGGTGTTCACCACGCCTGCACCGGTCTCGATGACAGGGATGCGGGCAGAGTCGCGCACAAAATCGATGAGCTTTCTGCCACCGCGCGGTATGCACACATCAATATAGCCAACGGCATTGAGCATCTCGCCGGTAGCCTCATGGGTGGCAGGCAATAGCGCTACCACATCCTCCGATACACCATATTGCTGCAGGATCTCATGAATCAGTGCCACCTCCTCGCGGTTGCTGCAGTCGGCATCCTTTCCACCTTTCAGCACACAGGCGTTACCACTCTTGAAACAGAGTGAGAACACATCGAAGGTCACGTTGGGACGGGCCTCGTAGATCATGCCTATCACCCCAAAGGGCACCGACACACGACACAGACGCAGACCGTTAGGGAGCGTCTTCTGCTTGGTGATATGCCCTAATGGCGAGGGGAGACCGGCAACATTGCGCATGTCGGAAGCAATGTCTTCCAAACGACGCTCTGTGAGTTGCAGACGGTCATAGAGCGGGTTGTCTTCCGACATCCGCGCCAGATCCTGCGCATTGGCTTCAAGGATCCTTTTCTGCTGATTAACGATGGCATCGGCAACGGCACGGAGTATCTCGTTGCGCTGCTCGTCGGAAAGCAGAGCCAGCTGTTTGCTGGCACGCTTCACACGTTTGAATGTATCTGTGAGTTGCATCATGCTGTTTTATGTTAGGAATTCCGTGTGAGGTGTAGACTCAGGGTGCTCCACCAGGTCGATCAGGATATCGTCGCGGGTACCATTGGCGATGATGACATGGATGCCTGCCGACTGGATGTTGCTGGCTGTGTGATATTTGGAGTGCATGCCACCACGCCCGAAAGCACTCTTCTCCTCCTGGATGTATTTGGAGAGGTCGGTACATGGAGCTACACGCTCTATCAGCTCTGAAGAGGGATCGTCGGGGTGACCGGTGTAGATGCCGTCGATATTGGATAGCAGAATGAGCGAGTCGGCTTTCATCATCTGGGCGATGAGCCCCGACAGTTCGTCGTTATCCGTGAACATCAGCTCGGTAACCGAGACGGTGTCGTTTTCGTTGACGATAGGAAGAACATCGTTCTCAAGCATCACCGTCATACAGGCCTGCTGGTTACGATACTGCTCACCGGGCTGGAAGTTCTCTTTCATGGTGAGCACCTGCCCGACATGGATGCCAAACTCGCGGAACAAGTCGTAGTAGAGACCTACGAGCTTGACCTGACCGACAGCTGAGAATAGCTGACGCTGCTCCACACTGTCGAGCGAGTGGTCGACGGTCAACTCGCGTCTTCCACAGGCTACGGCACCCGACGTGACGAGGATCACCTCGATATCCTGCTTACGCAGCCAGGCTATCTGGTCAACCAGTGCCGACATGCGGGTCACGTCCAACTTGCCGTCTGCGCGGGTCAGGACGTTAGAGCCTACCTTAACTACAATTCTTCTTTTCATCTTCTAATATAATGGTACATTTTTGATGTGATCAATTTCTGGTTCTCTGCCTATCATACCTACCACGGTAATGATGTCGAACCTCACTTCGCTGTTGATGCGGTGATACTGGATATAGTGATTGATGGCTATACGCAGACTCTGCAGCTTGTGGTAGTCGACCGCTTCTTCGGGCTCGCCATACAAGCGGTTGCGACGGGTCTTGACCTCGACAAACACCACCTCGTTGCCGTCGGTGGCGATGATGTCGATGTCGCGGCGACCCGATTTCCAGTCACGCTCAATGATCCGGTAGCCATGATGCTCCAGGAACGCGGCGGCCTGGTCTTCGCCCCATTTGCCTAACTCATTATGCGCAGCCATCACTCCTTACTATTTTCTGTTCACGCTTCCTTATTTCTCAGCATCCTTCTGACGGATCTCCACACGGCGGATCTTACCGCTGATGGTCTTGGGCAGCTCGTCGACAAACTCCACGATACGGGGGTACTTATAAGGAGCTGTCTCCTTCTTGACATGCTGCTGGAGCTCTTTGACCAGCGCGTCGCCGGCTTTGTCCTTCCACTCCTTACCGAGCACCACGGTGGCCTTCACCACCATACCGCGGATATCATCGGGCACACCGGTGATGGCACACTCCACCACGGCGGGGTGGGTCATCAGCGCACTCTCTACCTCGAAGGGACCGATACGATAGCCCGACGACTTGATGACATCGTCGATACGACCTTCGAACCAGTAGTAGCCGTCTTCATCGCGCCATGCCATGTCGCCTGTATGGTAGATACCATCGTGCCAGGCCTCGCGGGTCTTCTCCTCATCACGGTAGTAGCCTTTGAACAAACCGATAGGCTTCTTGTCGCCTACACGAATCACAATCTCGCCCTTCTCACCATCCTCACAGCTGGTGCCGTCGGCACGCAACAGGTCGATGTCGTACTGGGCGTTGGGGATGCCCATGGAACCCGGTTTCGGTGTCATCCAGGGGAAAGTGCCGAGGGTCATTGTTGTCTCGGTCTGTCCGAAGCCTTCCATCATCTGAATACCGGTTTTCTCCTTGAACTTGTCGAACACGGCGGGATTGAGTGCCTCACCGGCGGTGGTGCAGTATTCGAGACTACTCAGGTCGTATTTCGAGAGGTCTTCACGAATCATAAAGCGATAGATGGTTGGTGGTGCGCAGAAACTCGTCACGCGGTACTTTTCCATCTGTCGGAGTAGTGTGTCGGCATTGAATTTCTCATGATCGAACACGAAGACCGTTGCACCGGCAAACCACTGGCCATAGAACTTGCCCCAAACGGCCTTTCCCCAGCCAGTGTCGGCTACGGTCAGGTGGAGCGAACCTTCGTGAAGGTTGTGCCAGAAGACTCCCGTCGACAGGTGCCCCATGGCGTACAGGTAGTCGTGTGCCACCATCTTTGGCTCGCCACTGGTGCCGCTAGTGAAGTACATCAGCATGGTGTCGTCGTTATCGTTGACAAAGGCGGGACGTTGGAACTTTGGTGCCTTTTGCCACTCTTTCCTCCAATTATGGAATCCTTCCACCTCACCTAAGGCGATATACTGTTTTACTGTCGGACTCTCAGGCATGGCCAATTTGATTTGTCCTGTGATATAGTCGTCGTCAGCACAGATGATGGCTTTCACCGATGCCCGTGTGTTACGATAGACGTAGTCGTGCTTGGTCAGCATGTGGGTGGCAGGAATGACAATGGCACCAATCTTGCAGAGAGCCAGCATAATGACCCACCACTCGTAATGGCGCTTCAGGATGAGCATCACGGGGTCATTCTTGCCAATACCCAGAGACAGAAGGTACGATGCCGCCTGGTCGGTCTGTTCTTTCAGCTGGGCGAATGTTGTACGAATCTCCTCGCCCTGATCGTTCGTCCATAGTATTGCCAGCCCCTCGGGCTTCTCCTCAGCCCATACGTCCATCACGTCATAGGCGAAGTTGAAGTTCTCGGGAATGATAAACTCCAGGTTCTTATTATAGTCCTCTACAGACGTGAATGTTGTCTGCTTCAAAAATCTTTCTATCATTTTTCTGTGCCTCCTAACTTACTCAACGGTGAATGCTAAGAACTTTACGGCTTTGTCACCGACGGCCAGCATGCCGTGAGGCTTTGTGGCATCGAAATAGATGCTGTCACCCTCGTCGAGAACAATTGTCTTGCCACCGATATATAATTCCATCTGCCCCTCAAGTACAAGGTTGAATTCCTGACCGGGATGGCTGTTCTTGTAAATCGTCCGAGCACCAGGCTTGGGCTCTACGGTGACGATGAAGACGTCCGCCTTATGTCCCACGAACCCACCTACGAGGCTCTGGTACTTATATGCCTTCGTGCGCTCTATGCTCATGCCCTGTCCCTTGCGTGTTACGTAATATGACTTCATGTGCGGTGACTCGGCGAAGATGAGTTCCTCTGTCGACACACCGTATTTGCGGGCAATCTTCATCAGGTTCGATATGGTGATGTCCAGCTCACCACGTTCAATCTTTTCATACTTTTCCACATCGATGCCGATGGTCTCTGCCATCTCGCTCACGGGAATGTCGAGCACGTCGCGCAGTCCGCGCAGCCGCTCGCCTATTTGCTTCAGTTGTTCGTCCATATGCTATGTTATAAAGTTAGAGTGCTGCGGCCATTGCACGGCCAAGGGCTTCACACTGAGCCTTAGTTTCTGGCGTCAGGCTCTGCTTGATTTCCACAGGTTCGCCGACAGGTTCAAAGTGCAGATGCTCGTCATTCCAGCGCTGAATCTCACTGACGGCCTTCGATGCCCAACCAAAGGAACCAAACCATCCCAGCAGGTGGTTCTTGATATCCTTGCCAGAGAGTTCTGAGAGCAACACGTCCATCTCGTGATAAAGAGCGGTGTTATAGGTGGGAGCACCCACGATGAGTCCCTTGTAGCGGAAGACGTCGCGGATGATGTACGAATGGTGCGTCTTCGATACATTATACATGACAATATTCTTGACACCAGCCTCGCTGGCAGCACGGGCAATGACCTCGGCGGCACGCTCAGTATTGCCGTACATGGTGCCGTAGCAGATGACCAGACCAGGCTCCGTCTCGTATTTCGACATACGGTCGTATTCGCTAACGACGCGATCGATATACTGATGCCATACCGGTCCGTGGGTAGCACAGATGTAGTCGAGTTTCACACCGGCCAGTTTCTTCAAGGCATTCTGTACGGGAGTGCCGTATTTACCCACGATGTTGGAATAGTAGCGCACCATTTCGAGCCAGAAAGTATCGCAGTTGATTTGCTCGTCGATGATGCCGCCGTTCAAGGCACCAAAGCAGCCGAAGGCGTCACCGCTAAAGAGCACGGAACCAGCCAGCGTCACCATTGTTTCCGGCCAGTGTACCATCGGAGTGAGGACGAAGTTGAGCGTCTGCTGACCTAGCGTGAGGCTGTCGCCATTCTTCACCTCCAGAGTGCCGTCATTAATGCCATAGAAGCCCTCCATCATTTGGAACGTCTTCTTGTTACCTACAATCTGGATGTTTGGGTAGTATTTCTTGATGAGAGCGATGCTGCCGCTGTGGTCAGGCTCCATGTGATTAATCACCAGATAGTCTATTGGCCGTTCGCCAATGACCTCCTGAATGTGTTCGATGTACTGTGTGAAGAAGTCCACCTCCACCGTATCAATCAGACACACCTTCTCGTCATCAATGAGGTACGAGTTATAACTAACGCCGTTAGGCAGTGGCCACAAGCCCTCGAAGAGCGACTTGTTACGGTCGTTGACACCCACATAATAAATGTTTCCTGTAATCTTCTGCATAGAATTATATTTATTTAGTTCAATCTTCAATGTTCAATGTTTCAAACTCCTTTGGAACATAGTTGTATATGCTGCGGCACACCTCAGCCGAAAATCTTTGGCCACAGCCTATCACAGCGTCCCATTGTTTCTCTGTCAGCCCCTGTTCTATCTGCTGGCGGGTGATGCCCTCTTTGATGATGCCATACAGGAAGCCAGCATTGTAATTGTCGCCCGCACCGATGGTACTCACCGTTTCTGTCTTTTCTACCGGATACAGCTTTTTCATTCCCCCGTCGGCCATGACCACAATGGGGTTGGCAGCCTGCGTATAGATGAACTTCTTGGTGTAGAACATTATCTGCGACCGATAGATCACCTCAGGGTCATCCTTCTTGAAAAGCAACAGGAAGTCCTCCGACGAGCCGCGCACAATGTCCGCCAGCTCAAAGTTCTCCAGCAGGTTAGGCGTCAGCCGCATCACCTCGTGCTGGTGCGAAGCACGGAAGTTGACATCATAGTAGAGAATAGCCCCACGCTGGTGAGCATAGTCCAGAAAACCCTTCACCTGCGGACGGATGACCGGGTTCAGCGCATAGTACGAACCAAACAGCACCACGTCGTCGCGCTGCACGTCAGGATAAGAAAAGTCCAGCCGGTCGTTAGGATGGTCCTTATAGAAGATGTATTCCGCATCGTTCTGTTCATTCAGGAACGCCAGCGACAGAGGCGACTTTGAGTCAGGGTAGACGTTGACGCACGATGCATCACAGCCGTTATCCTCGAGGAACCTGACGATGAGGCGTCCCACGCGGTCGTTGCCCGTTTCACTGATGAAACTCGTCGGTACACCACATCGTCCCAGCGAGATGATGGCGTTGAACGTCGAGCCGCCAGGAACCGCGTGAATAGGCTGGTCATCACGGAAAATAATGTCCAGCACCGTTTCTCCTATTCCTATTATTTTTCGCATATACTTGGAAATTTGACTGCAAAAATACGAATTTTTCAGTTCATAGTCTATGGTTCATAGTTCATAATTGTAGCCGTTTAACATCTTTTATTATAAAAACTATGAAGTGGGAACAATGAACTATGAACTTTTCTTACCTTTGCAGCCGAAATGACGAAATATAACAATACAACACTTCAGAACGGTCTGCGGATCATTCATTTGCCCGCCCCATCACCAGTGGTCTATTGTGGCATTGGCATCAATGCTGGAGCCCGTCAGGAGGCAGCGGGTGAGGAGGGGTTGGCACATTTTTGCGAACATACCACCTTCAAAGGTACCCGTCGCCGTTCGGCACTCCAGATATTGAACTGTCTTGAGACTGTTGGTGGTGACCTCAATGCCTTCACCAACAAGGAGGACACCATCTTCTATGCTGCCATCCAGCGCGAGCATTTTCCTCGGGCTGTCGATTTGCTGACCGATATCGTTTTCTGCAGTGAGTACCCGCAACACGAAATTGAACACGAGGTCGACGTCATCTGCGATGAAATCGAGAGCTATAACGATACGCCTTCCGAGCTCATTTACGATGAGTTTGAGAATCTCGTTTTCCACGGTCATCCCTTAGGACATAATATTTTAGGCACACGAGAGCAAGTGCAAAAGTTCACCACGGTTGATGCACTGCGCTTTACCCGTCGCTACTATCGTCCTGACAATGCCATCTTCTTTGTCTATGGCGACATTGACTTTGCACGGCTGATAAAACGGTTAGAGGGCATAGATGTCGGGTGTTTGACGTCGGAAAACAGTCAATCAGGTGTCACTCTTCCGCCACCTCCTATCGGTCATCTGTCATCAAATACGCATCACCAGGCCCACGTCATGCTGGGTTGCCGTACCTTTGGCTATGACGACCCGCGTCGTATGCCATTGTTTTTGTTGAATAATCTCTTGGGCGGACCAGGCATGAATGCCCGTCTGAACCTGTCGCTGCGCGAGCGCAACGGCCTGGTGTATACTGTTGAGAGCACTATGGCCAGTTATAGCGACACGGGTTGCTGGAGTGTCTATTTCGGCTGTGACCACCACGATGTCAAACGCTGTCTGAGACTGGTCCATCGTGAACTGGACCGTGTGATGCAACAGCCTCTCAGCGAACGCCAGTTGGCAGCAGCCAAGCGTCAGTTGAAAGGTCAGCTCACCATTGCCTGCGACAACCGCGAACAGTTTGCCCTTGACTTCGCCAAGCACTTCCTGCATTATGGACGGGAGCGTAGCATCGAGGAACTCCTGCAGCAGATTGATGCCATCACTGCCTCTCAGTTACAAGATGTTGCTCAGGAACTCTTTGCCCCTGAGCAACTACAGTTGTTGACGCTTTAGCAGTCAAGGATGGCATATATTCAGCGTCAGTTCCTGAGATTCCTTGACAGTGCTGCTACCAGCCGACTTCTTCATCTTTAGCCTGTTTACTATTATCGACAGGCATTGTTGTTACCAAAAGGTTTACCTTTTGCTGTATAATAATCTGCACGCTGGGTGAAGAATATTCTTTTTTAACCATTGCTTTCATATCTTGAACCTTTTTTTATCTGATTATAATCTTTTTTCCGCTATGGATATAGATGCCCTTTGATGTCGGCATGCCATTGATTCTGCGGCCATCGAGAGTGTACCACGCGTCCATTCTTACCTCTTCTTTGATATTCCTAACCTCATGGATACCCGTTGTATTCTCGTCTGGCAAGAGATCGTAGCCAAAACAGGGTGCGCTGATGCCACTGAGATCGAGGTAGGCTCGGTTTGCTCCTAAAGAGAATGAACTGTTACCAGTATGATAGAAGCCTGCGATATAAACGTTACCTTCCTTTCTTCTACCTAAAGAATACTGGAGAGAATTTTCAGAGAGATTTATCGTCGTTCCTGTCAGCGTTCCTTTCAGGAGATTGACGTTTTGTTCCACAACAGAAGAAAGGCCGTCAACGATAGAAAAGGCAGCATAGGTACTACCTTGGCTGTTAATGAGTACCACAGCGGTGTTTTTGGGAATATCGCGGCCTTCATTGTTCGTTTCTGTCAGTTTGACACTGCCGTTATCCACTGTTGTGACGTAATAGGCCTTGGTAAAGTCATCGGCTTGTCTGAGGTCGTACGGAACAAATAGTGTGGCATATGACCTGCTGTCCCCATTACCATCTGTGTTTACCTGATGGAGCGTCACGCCATATTCCTCTCTTGTCAGCGTGATGGTGAAGTTGGTAATCAAGGCATACGAGTTCTTGGTGCTGTTGCTGTTGGCAAACGTGAATGATGTCGAAGGAGCAAAGATGTTATCGACAGTCAAAGTTCCCTGACTGCTTACTCCACCGCTGAAATTAGCTGTTTGATTACCTGCTGTCAACGTGTAGGTTTCACCAGTAATCTTATTAATAACCTGTAATGGTATAGCTCTTGATAACGTATCCTGAAGGAGCGGTAATCGTTATCACGTCTGAAGCGCCAGCAGCAGAAGGACGCATGTCAAAGACACGCTGACCGTTAGCGTTCTCGCGGTTGAAGGCTGTATGGCCTGTCGAGATGGTTATGCCAGCAAAGCCAGATTTTGTATTTGTGATAACGCTCTTCGTCCAGCCGGAGCCGTTGACGTAGGGGGCACTGCCGTCTGTGAGTCCGGTAGAAACAATGGTAGCAGTATTCGTTTGAGCCGACTGCTCCTGAATCATCGCATTGTCGATGACCACGTAGGTCAGGGCGTAGCAGTCACCGTTCTCGTCGTTGCCGATGCTGCCGTCCTCGAAGCAGATGGCGAGGTGGTTGCCGTTGGTAAGTCTCTGCATTGAGTTGGTGGCGGCATTACCAGGCTGGATGTTGAACAACTCTTTCCATGTAGAGGCCTGGTCGAAAGTAACATAGAGGCGCAGGTCTTTCAGACGCTCGTTCTCATACTTCCACATAACGGTCTGCAGAATAGCATCGAAGGAAGAGCTTTCTTCTCCCGAGCGCTTGAAGTAGAGCAGATCGTTGTTACATTCCTTGCTGGCAGGAGTCTTACCCATCACCAACAGGTTACCGTCGTTCTTCAACTCCAGCTTCGACTCTTTGCCCTTACCGTTCAATGGCGTTGGGTCAACAGTCCACGTACTGAAATCGGTACTGGAGTAAAGCAGGTACTCCTTCAGGCTGCCGCCTACCTTCGCATTGATGGTGAAGGCTACGTGCCCATCGCTATAGACAATGCCCTTACCCGGCGTGACGTAGTATGAGGTGGCAGAGACACCACTCCAATTGATGTTGATGGCAGTTGGCGTCGTCCAGCTGGCACCGTCACTACTGGTACTCTTATAGACGCTCGTCAGTCCAGCGTCGTAAGAGTTAGTGCCTTGTGCCATCAGACAGATAATCGTGCTGCCAGACTTTACTACAGCAGGGCCGGCAAAGCCAGAGGGCTGTGTCGTTTCCGTAGCATCCGTACCTGTTCCAATGGCAACGGGGTCGCTCCAATTAACGCCGTTGTCAGTGCTTTTCCTGACTTTCACGTCGATACGGTGACCATAGTTGGAACCATCATAGTCCTTGCCCAAGCCGTTGGGGTTATCGTAGCGGTCTTCGTAGAAGGCCAGCACAGTGTTGTCGGCAATGTTCAGAATGGCAGGATTGCGGTAGTAATGCGCCTCTGTACCGTTGTTCTCTGTCGATACGCGTATGAAACTCTGATGCTTGAAGATGCGCATATTGCCATCGGGGTCGCCCTTAGCGCTGACATCGACGGTCTTTGTGGCTTCTTTGCCATTAACATAGCTGATGCTGACGATGGCAGCATCGACAATTTCCGACTCAGCACCTGCGGCATTGACAATGTCGGCAGTCAGCCAGACGTAATAGCTTTCGTTCATCTTCAGTACAGGACTGCCTGTTGTTGAGATGCTGATGTTGTCCAGTCCATCACCTGTTAATCCATCTGATTTAGAACCAAGCAGCGTAGCAGTGACGCCCTCAGCATGCAACTGGTCTGCAGTGGTGAGGTAGGCTTCCACTTGGCTGAACTGTTCTGCACCAGCCAATGTAAAGGCGAGCGATGACAGTGTGCATGGGGCCTGCGGAACAATCTTTGTGCGCAGCAGCACCTGTTTCTCGTTGCCAACACCCGCTGTGCGACTGCCCTGAGTAACGGTGACGTCGTCCACTGTGAAGCATACGTCGGGGGCATATTTTACTGTAATGGTTTTTGCGTCAGTATTAACAACAGCAGAACCAGCAAAAGCCGAATTGCTTGTGTCAAAATCTGCGGCTGTCGGCGTAACACCTGTCGGCAGGAAGAAATAACCTTTGTTATAAACAGTGGTTGGTCCCTTGACGTCTGTGCGTGTGCATGTCAAAGGTATCTCGTCGGCACCATCGTTGAATTTTACCTTCCAAGGGGTAAGACCAACTGAAGAAAGGTCTACCTTGTGCATACCAAGCTTTGTGGAGCTGGTGATATTCTTGTGTGCCGTTTTGCCAATATAGCCGTCATAGGCTTTCGTGCGGAAGCCAGAGCTTTGGATATAATAAGTACCATCGCCGTTCTGTCCGATGATGAAGTCAGAGCGGTCTAGATGATACCTGATGGGGTAGTTGTTCTGGTAGTTCACGATGAAGAAACCGTTGGGCAACTGCCAGTGGTAATAATCGATACCGTTTTCAGTCTTGTACTTCCACAGATGGAAATAATACATTGCATTGTCCTTGGATGGATTCTGGTCGTAGGTGCCGCCATGACCGATGGGGTACGGGTACTCCAACGTCCCTAAACCATAGGGAGTATCCAATGTATAGAGGGAGTTGCCGTCGAATTCAGGATGTTCGCTGTCGCTGCTAATGCGCAAGGCATACCAGCCGTCCTCAAATGTTGTCGGCAAAGTGGTCACAGATGTCTGACCGCCTAAGAGATTTGCATAGACTCCAGATGGGATGCTACCTGCCGACTCTACAATCTCAAAGTCAGTCTGATTATTCCATGTAAACGTCTTTGTGCCATCCTTGGTGGAGAGCTGATAGGTATTCTCGCCTTGCTTCACCACCCTCAGAGGAACAGCAACATTGTTCTTCGTTTCCCAGTTACCACTTGATGATGGATAGGCAAACATGTTAGTTGACGTATTATATAGGTAATAGTAAATGCCGCCAGCTGGGATGAGCATCCATTGAGAAGCGTCTTTCAGCGTATAAACCTTCCCGTCAGCGTTGAATATGCCTACCCATTCGTAGCTCTTGAACTGGTTGACGTTGGCTTCGCCCTTGGTCCAACCGTGCAACACACTGTTATAGCGGTTCAGGCTATAGTCTGCATTTTCTGTCGAGTTATGACAGTAAGGTGCAAAGATGCCGCTCTTGCCCTCGAGGAAGTTCAGCGTCCATAAGCCAGCCGATGTCTCCTCAGTGGGGGTAAAGGTATGGCTCTCGTTAGTTGCTGATGTGGGAATAGGGAAATACATGCTCGTCGCCTTGCTCTGGATTTTCCACTTGTCACCGTCTTTGATGAAATAGTAAATCACATCATCGTTATTGGAATCGTAGCCGTCTGTGACAGAAAACTTGTCTGTTCCTGCCTTGACATAGCAGCCCGTGCTGTTGCTGACATAGAAGAGCTTATACGGTCTGCCGCTGACTATCTGCGATTCAGCTGTTATTTGTGATAATTGTGTGGTTTGTGAAAAGGCGAGGAGTGTCCCGCATATTGCGAAACACACTGTGAGTAAAAATCTTCTGCTTGTTATAAATATGTTGTGTAGTTATCGAGACTAACGAATTTGCAATCATGGGCAATCATGGGGACAGGTTGCTTGATTCTAGCCAGAATCATGAACCTGTCCCCGTGATTTTACAGTGGGGCGGGGGACATGATTTACTCCTCGACGGAGAAATCGTCTTTGCCTACGCCGCAGATGGGGCATACCCAATCTTCGGGAATGTCTTCAAAGGCTGTGCCGGGGGCGATGCCGCCATCGGGGTCGCCTACTTCGGGGTCATACACATAACCGCAGGTTTCGCAAATGTACTTCTTCATAAGCTTTTTAATGTTTTAATGTTTTACGTTTTCCAATATGGTGTTGATTTTCTCAACGACCGATTCGGGTTTGATATTGTTCAGACAGGCGTAGTCGCCGCGCATGCAGGGTTTCTGACCGAAGATGCTACACGGGCGGCAGGGCAGGTCTACCTGCAGGGCGTTGGCCGTGGTTTGTCCCCAGCCCATGAAACCGGCATAGGGGTGGGTAGCTCCCCAGATGCTGACTACGGGAATGCCTGTGAGCGACGCCAGATGCATGTTGGCCGAGTCCATCGACAGCATGACGTTGAGATGGCTCATGAGAATGAGTTCCTGGCGCAGGGTGGTGAGATGGCGGCTGACATTGACGCATTGGGGGAACTGCTTGCTCCACTCATCAAAATAAATATCTTCCTGTTCGCCGCGCCCAAAGAGGTAAATATGGGCTTGCGGATGTTGGCTGGTGAGTTGTGAAATGACCTCACGCATCAGAGGCATGGGGTAAATCTTGCCTTTGTGGGCTGCGAAAGGTGCAATGCCGATATTTAGAGATTGAAGATTGACCATTGACCATTGACCATTGACCATTGACCATTGACCATTGACCATTGAAGAGGGGAGCTGGCTGAGGTCGCCGCCGCCCTTGGGGAAGATGCTGGTAAACTGGATGTTGATGGAATAGCCCAGACGTTCGAACACTTCAACATAGTTCTGAAAGGATGAGGGCTGCTGGGTCAGCCGCTTGTGCTGGGCAGAGGTGATGCGCCGACGCCCCCGACGGTGCTTGTTGATATGTTCCACGCGATAGCGCCCCATGTTGAAACGCAGGCGCAGAAATTCTGAGCGTAGCACGTTGTGCAGGTCGGCAATGGCGGTAAACTGTTTGGCGGTCAGACGGCGGTAGAGTGCGTTTAGTCCCCTGATGCCGCGATATTCGTGCTTGACATCGGCTTCCATGAAACCGACATTAGGCGCCAGGTCTTCGAACAATGGACGGGCATAGCCACGGCTAAGCATGGTGATGCGGACGTCAGGATACTGGCGTGCCAGCGAATAGATGACTGGTACGGCCATGGCAACGTCGCCCAAGGACGAAAAACGGATAACCAGAATGTGCTCTTTCTTCACGCCTCTTACCTCTTACTTCTAAATCGGCGAAGCCGACACCTCTTAATTCTTACTTCTTATACAGCACCGGATTGGTACTGGGGTCGTTGTACATCTTCATCTGGCGATAGACCTTCATGTACTTTCGACCGGCCTCGATGTCCTCTAACAGTTGGTCGATGGCTGTCGACAGGTCTTTCTGCTGTTCCAGGAGCACGCTGAGCTTAGCCTGACAACGGGCGATGTGCTCGGCGTCGGCGTCGGTGCGCTGTGTTTGTTCCTGCATGTGCCAGATTTTCAGTGCCAGGATGCTCAGACGGTCAATGGCCCATGCCGGACTCTCTGTGTTCAGACGGGCATCGGGCATTGGTGTCACCTCGCTATACAGCTGACGGAAGTAGCTGTCGATTTCCTCCACCAGGTCTGTACGGTCCTGATTGGAACGGTCGATGCGGCGCTTCAGTCCCAGAGCTTCGTTAGGGTCGATGTGCGGGTCGCGGATGATGTCCTCGAGATGCCACTGCACGGTGTCAATCCAGCACTTCAGATAGAGGCTGTGCTCGATGGTGTCGCGGCGATAAGGGTTATTGATGTTTGTATCTACATGGTCAGTCAGGTGATAGTCTCGTATCGCCTGAACGAAAATCTTGTTAGCTTGTTCTGTAAATGTCATAGATTTGATGTTTTGCTTGCAAAGATAAAAAAAATAATTGATAATTGATAATTGATAATTGATAATTTAAAGATTATTTGTAACTTTGCAGGCAATATGAAGATTGTTGTTGACAATAAGATACCTTATATCAGTGAAAAGTTGGCCCAGATAGCCGACGAAGTGGTGTATCTGCCAGGTGCTGCCATCACCGCCGATGATGTGCGTGATGCCGATGCACTGATAGTCCGTACCCGTACCCGTTGTGATGAACAGCTGCTGAAGGGCAGCAGCGTGAAGCTGGTGGCGACGGCAACGATAGGCTTCGACCATATCGATACTGAGTGGCTCGAACGGGCTGGCATCCAGTGGACGAACTGTCCTGGGTGTAATGCCGGTTCGGTGGCACAATACTTAGAGTGTTCCCTGATTTTACTGCAGCGCGACAAGGGGTTGTGTTTGAAGAATGCCACAATCGGTATTGTGGGTTGTGGACATGTCGGTTCGAAAGTGAAGGCTGTTGCCGAACGGTTAGGTATGCATGTGCTGGTATGTGACCCGCCGTTGGAGCAGTTAGCCAACAGGCAAGAGCCAAAAGCCAACAGCCAAAAGCCAACAGCTATCTCCTTCACATCGATGGATGTGATAGAACGCGAGGCCGACGTCATCACCTTCCACGTGCCGCTGACCCGCGACGGTGCCTATGCCACATGGCACATGGGCGACGACGCTTTCTTTCACCGCCTATCGCGTGTACCTTATATAATAAATACAAGTCGTGGCGAGGTGGTCGATAATGACGCCTTGCTTTCAGCATTGAACGAGGGTAGGGTGGCGGATGCTGTTATTGATGTCTGGGAACATGAGCCGCATCTCAACGAACAGCTGTTGCAGCGTGTCTTCATCGGCACACCTCACATAGCCGGCTATTCTGCCGATGGCAAGGTGAATGCCGACAACATGGTCATTGATGCCCTCTGTCGCCAGTTTCGTCTTCCGCATCCAGGCAAGATCGTGCCGCCATCTGTCACCCCCTCACCTCTCCCCTCTTCAATGTTCAATGTTCAATCTTCAACGTTCAATGTTCAATCTTCAATGTTCAATGTTCAATCTCCCCTCTCCCCTCTCACCTCTTACAACCCCCTCACGGATAGCGAAAAACTGAAGAACGACCCCTCATCTTTTGAATTTTTACGTAATAATTATCCGGTTCGACGTGAACAAATTGGCATGTAAAAGTGTCAAAAGTACATTTTGTGGCGCAAAAAACTGCACAGGTTGGGGTGGTTTGTGCAATAAGGAGCGCTTTTTTTAAGAAAAGATTTGCGTATGTCAAAAAAAATGTGTTACTTTGCACCCGCTAAGCGACACTTTGTCGCCCAGTTTTCAGAATAAGAAATCAATTATTAACATTTTAAAGAAGAAAATTATGTCAGAAATTGAAAGCAAAGTAAAGGCAATTATCGTAGACAAACTCGGTGTAGAC
>JAEEGK010005489.1_pt1 | contig 30687 bp, 20 predicted proteins | sample 8958771 | NCBI WGS metagenome assembly JAEEGK01 (sample SAMN16246547, study PRJNA631951) | gut metagenome | biome: gut microbiome; feature: rumen; material: SC-attached | host: Bos | place: Iran: Karaj | collected 2018-10
TATAATTAGATTATAAAAAAAGTCATTTTTATTTATGAATCATCTTCAACTAACGTTTTTTTCTTTTTTCTTGGATTTGCATTATTAATTCTTTTTTTATATTCTTTCAAAAATATTTCCAAATTATCATAATATGATATACCATCTTTTTGTATAATTTGCTCTTTTAGTTCGCTAAATAACTTTAATCCCTTCAATTCTTCTTTTGTATTAACTCCAGCGAAATGCTCTAAACATTCAATAAAAGTTATATTAAATATTTTTTCAAAAATATCTCCCTTTTCATCAATTAATTCATTAATTAAATTTTTATTATGATCTTCACTATTATATTTTATTTTTTTTGTGATATTGTGGGACAAAATATCTCTTAAGCTCACATAAAGGAATTGTTTATTAAAATCAGCATGTGAATCTTTCTTTTGATCCTGATTTAATTTTAATAGCTTTTTCTTTAATAGACCTTCTCCGATATCTCCTCCATAAACTTCGGATATTTTTTTATTAATAAATTCTATAGCGCTTTCTATTACTAAATGCTTGCATTTTCTTTTTAAATGATCATCCCTAAATTTATACAATATTTTCGTTTTCTTTTTTTGAATAAAATCATTATCATCTGCTTTTATTTTTTCTTGTTCATATATCGGAAAATTTGAAATTGTATTGTCTTTTTCATCAATAAAAGAATTATTATCAAAAGTCATTATATCATATGAACCTAAAGAAGTATTAATTTTAAAAAGAATATTGGAGTCATTGCTTGAATGATAAGGAGCAGGAGAAAAGTTTTGATTACTTTTATTCATATTAATGAAGTTTTTTATTTATTTTATTTATTTGATTAGCTCAAAAAAAACAATATCTTTATATATATTCAATTTTATGGATATATAAAAGTTATTTATTAATTTTTTCTATATTAAAATTAATATATAATTTTTAGGCTTTTTAATTATATTTATTTAATTATATTTAATTAAAAATTATATTTAAATAAAAAAATTTTATATTTAATGTTTATTTATTTAATAAATCAATATTTTTTTTTAATTCAATATTTTCATTTTTTTTCTGATTCAAAATTTCTTCTAAATTTTTATTCTTTTCTAATAAAACATCAATTTTATTTTTTAAAGAATTATTATCATTTTCACAAACTATTAATTTATTTTTTATATTTTCATATTTTTTTTCCAATTCAACATCATTTTTATTTTTATTTTTTTTATATTCATCAAAATTTTTTTCACATAACTTATATTGTGTATATAATAAATTATAATCATTTTTTAATTTTTCAACTTCATCTTCTCTAAATTTTAAAAAATCAGATAATTGATTATTTTTTAAATTAAAATCATTTGTAATAGCAATAATTTCTTCATTTTTTTTTTGTTTAATAAAATTTATTTCATTTTCTTTTTCATTTTCAATTTTAAATTTATTATTATTATAACCTTTACGAACTTCTAATATTTCTTTTTTCAATTCCAAACATTCATAATTTATTTTTTTAAATTGTTCAAAAGTATTTTTTGTTGTATTAATATCATTTATTAAATATAAACAAATATCATAAAAATTAAATGAAATTTCTTTAATTTTATTTATATAATCTATAATTTCATTTTTTGGTTTATTTAAATTTATATTTTTAAACAAATCATTGAATAATTTATAAGTTTTTAATATATTCATATCTTTATTCATCATATTAACAAAATTATCATAAAAATTAAAAATTTCTTTTTTTGTTTCTTCTAATATAATATATTGATTATTATTTTTTTCATTTATATTATTTAAATTTAATTCATTATTTTTTAATTGATTTATTAATTTATAATGATCATTTTGTAATGATTTAAATTTGTTTTTTAAATTTTCATTTTCTTTTGTTAAATTATTTATTTCATAAATAAAATTTTTTTTTTCATTTTCAAAATTTTTTATAATTTTATTTTTATTATTTATTTCCTCATTAAATTTTATATATATATCTTTTATTTTATTATTTAATCTTTGATGAATACTTATTAAACTATTTGAAATATCATTTCCATTATTATTTATTTTAAATAAATTTGTGAATAATATTTTTAATGAATCTTCTATGTTTTTCTTATTATTCATATTATCATTTTCAACATTATTATTTGAATCATGATTTTCTAATAAATATGTATCCATCCAATTAATAGAATTATTTAAGGATGAACAAAAATAATTTATTGTTTCTAATATATTTGAATTTATATTTTTATTATTTATATCGTTTAATTCAATTTTATCAAGTAAATTATTTTTTTCTAAATTTAAATCATTGATATTTTTTTTTAATTTATTTATATTATCATTTAAAAGATTAATTATATTTTCTTTTTCATTATTTTTAATAAATAAATCATTATAATTTTTTTCTTTTATTTCAATAATATTTTTTAATTCAATATATTTTTTAGATAAATCATTTATTTGATTAATTCTTTTTATTAATTCATCTTCTTGTTGTTTTATAATATCACATAATTCTTTAGCTTTATTTTGTAATTGTTGTTCATTTTTAATATATAAATTTATCTTATCAATATTATTTTTATTTTTTAAATTAATATCATTAAATTTATTTTCATATTCAATTAAATTATTTTTTGATTGTTGTAAATCATTTTGTAGACTTTTAATAAATTTTTCTTGATCAACATCTTTAATTTTATAGTTATTAATTTCATTATTATAGCAATTAATGTTAGATTGAAAATTATTTAATTTATTTTTTAATTCATTATTTTCATCTAAAATATTAGAAAATTTTTTCATTTCTGTTAAATATTTTGTTATTAAATTATCTTTATATTCTAATTCACAATATAAATTTTGAATTTTTAAATTTTGAGTTTTAATTAGTTCCATACTTTCATCTTTTTCTGATTCTCTACTTGTGTTTATAGTTGTTATATTTGATATCATATTATTATTTTTTAATTAAAAATAATTATTTTAAATTTTTATTTTAAATTAAATGGGATGTTGTAATAAAAAAAATAAAAAAATTAATAATCAAAGAGTTGAATTTTTTGATAAAGAAAATCAAGAAACAAAATTAAATAATATTTTAAAAAAAATTGATACTGAAATTCAAAATATTAAGGAAGGAGTATTATAAATATTTAATATAATATAGAAAATTCAAATAAATGAAAAAAAAAGTGATAAAAATTTTCAGTTATTATTAAGAGAAAGAAGTTGTTATTTATCTGAATTATATATTTTTGTTAGATGGACTATAAAAGTTAGAGAAGTTTATCAAGCCGATTTTGAAGAAATAATACAACAATTAAATAATTGTATTGAAAATAATGATGAATTTTTGTTAAATTCATTAGAAAATAAAATAAAACATATTTTAAATAAAAGATGAAATATTAAAATAAAATTTTTTATTATTAATTTAAAATTTAAATTTATGAATATATTAAAAATTATATATATATATATATATAAAATTTTATAAATATAATTTAAAAATAATATATGATACTATCATATCTATAATGCACAAGTAAACAAATCTTATTCATTTATATTTACAACTAAAAATTAATCAATTTCATTTATAATTATTGATAAAAAATATATAAAATCATAATTAATAAAAATTATTCATTCTTCTTCTTCATTAGAATCATTTTCAGATGAGTCTGTTCCAGGACTTGTATCATGTTTTTCATTTAATTTTGTATTTTTTTTGGTAATTTCATCATCACCTTCAATTTCATTTTGAATTTCAGTATTTTTTAACATTTCTTTCACTAAAGTAAATTCATTTTTGACACTTTTTCTTCTATTTTCTTTAAATTTATTATTTTTTTCAGGTTCGAAAGAAACTTTTTCTATTGTAACTTTTTGTTTAGACATATCAAAATTTGTTAAATTAACAGAAGTGTTAAAATTTACTGATAATCTTTTTGATTTTGATTTTAATTTTTCAATTTCTTCTGGTGTTAAATTAGAATTATTTTTTAAACTAGAACGTTTTGATTTATTTGTTGACATTTTTTTTTATAAAATTTTTTTAATAAAAATTAAATAATTTTTTTTATTATATAAATTATAATTATTTTATTTTAAATAATTTTATTAATAATAATTTAAAAATAAAATAAATATTAAAAATCGATAATTTATTATTATGTATATTTAAATTTTAAAATTAATATAAACTAAAGTCAGAAAACTATGAACAATAATAATAACATGAATAAAAACAGTCCCATAACAAATAAAAAAGATTTTTTCTATAACGATTCAAATAAAAAAGATTCTTATCGAGATTTAAATTATAACAATTATTTAAATTCCTCAAACAAAAATAAAAAAAATTCGGAAATTAAACAAAATAAATCAAATTTTTCAGGCATGTAAAATATAATTTATAATATATATAATATAAAATAAATAGTGTTGATATATCTCCAAGACGTTTATTTGATAATGATCCTAATTTTATTTCTCCTTATAAAGACTTTCCTGCTTCACCTTATGTAAATACCCCGCCGAAAACTTCTTTTAGTCCTTTTAATTTAGAATATAAATTTGAATCTTCTCCTGATAGTAAGATTATATTTTTATTATATTTTTATTATATTTTTATTTTAGAATTTTCATCTTCAAACAAACAAAATTTAAGTTCAAAAAAAAATATAAATAAAAATTTAAATAATAACATCATCATTAATAATAATAATTTTAAAGGAAAAAAAATTAATTTCAATGATGATGAAAATAATCAAAGTTTTTTAAAATATAATAATAATAATAATAATGATGATGATAATATAAATAATATTAATATTATTAATTCTAATTTTAGTAATGTTATTATTAATAACCTTACAAATTCTTCAAATTTACGCTCACCTAATAAAATTAATAATAATAAAAATATTATTAAAAATAATAAAAATGTAAATAATTATTACAATAATAATATTAATAATAATAACCTAATAACAATAAATGATAATAATAATAATAATAATCTCAATAATAATAATATTAATATTAATAATAATTTAAATAATTCTCAAAAAATATGTTGTATATGTACAAAAACAAACTGTATAAAAAAATATTGCGCTTGTTTTGCAAATGGTCGTTTTTGTGAAAATTGTGAATGTCAAAATTGTTTAAATACAAGAGAAAATGCAACAACTGATATAAACATTCTTCAAAAAAATTCTATTGAAAATATTATATGCAATTGTTCACGTTCAAATTGTCAAAAAAAATATTGTGAATGTTATAAAGCAGGTAAATCATGTGGACCTATTTGTAGATGCATTGGATGTTTGAATATTAAAAATATTAGTATTAATAGTTTTAATAATACTCCTGAGCAAAGTTCAAATTCTAATAATAATAGTAATAATAATAATTTTGATAAAAAAATTAAAAAAAATAGATTGAGTTATATTAATCATTTTATGAGAAATTTGACTATTGATAATCTTAATGTTTCAATTATAAATGGAGTTATTAATGTAATATTTGATAAAATAAATTTAGATGTGCAAAAAACACCAAAGTTGTTGAATAGAAAAAAAAATAGGATGAAAAATGAATCAACTAATATGAAAACGATTTCAAATATTAATTCAACTAATATTAAAAAAAAAAAAGAAAATAAAGTTGCAAAATCTAAAAAAATATTATCGTTCAAATAAAAATATAACTTAAAATAACAATAATAATAAGTTATATTTATTATTGATTAATTTATAATTAATATTTTATAAATGCAATAGCTAGAATATTTTATTTAAATTTTAATATTTATTAAATTAAATATATTATAAATAATATAAAATAAAATATTTTTATTTTTTTAATTAAATATTTAATAAATATTTTAAAAAATTAATTATAATAATAATTTCTTTAATATAAGCAAATAATATTAAAATAATATTAAATTTTAAATATAAATCAATTTTATTTATTAAATCTATTAAAAAATTATTTAAAAAAATTTTTAAATTATTAAATATATTTTGAAATATAATTAAAATATTAATTTATTATTATTTTAATATAAAATGAATACACCAAATGAAAATAATCAAGAACCTGCAAAACCATGTGAATTTCCAAATAATAGTTCAAAAGAAAATAAAATTTATGTAAATCAAATTAATGAAGATGTAAATTTACCATCTTTTAATGATTTAAATATACAAAGTAATAATCTTGCCCAAACTCAATATTTTGATAAACCTATTGATAATAATTATGATAATAATGATGATAAATTTTTAAATCTTTCTGAATTTCCAAGTGAAAATCAAAGTAATCAAATGACTAATAGTTCAATTAATAATAGTGCATTAAATAATGCGTTTATTGATAATCCATATAGTAAAAAATACTATAATAATGTAACTGATAGTGGTTTTAATAATAGTACATATAATAATAATAATTATGTTAATAATAATCCATTTGAAAATAGTAATATTAATAATAATAGCAATATTAATAATAGTAATAATAATAATAATATAAGTGAAAGTAATATTAATAATAATCAAAATAATATAAATAATAATAATAATAATCTGGATAATAATATGAAAAATAATAATAATGAAAATAATAATATTATAAATAATATTTCCTTTAATGAAAATAATATATATAATAATACTTTACCAACAAAAACAAATGATATACAAAATTATCAAAATCAAACTCCTAATAATATTTATTCAAATATTTACAATAATAATAATAATGATAATAATAATAATAATAATAATAGTAATAATAATTATCCTGATTATAATGAAATTACTTTCCAAAGTGGAGGATATAATTTTAATAATAATATTTATGAACAACAATCAAATAATAATAATCAATCAATACAACAATCTAATCAAAGTTATGGTTATAATAATAATCTTTTTGATTTACCTCAAGAACAAGATATTAATAATAATAACAATAATAATATTAATAATAATAACAATATTAATAATAATAACAATATTAATAATTTTTATTATCAACAACCAAACACCTATCCACAACAAAATAATATATATCAAACACAACAATCTTTTAATTATCAACAACCATCACCAATTAATTATCAACAACAAATACCAATTCAATATTCTAATTCTCAAATACTTCCTCAACCAACATATCCTCAACCTACATTAATTCAAAGTAACTCTCAAACAATTCCATCATTTCCAACAAATATATATTCTCAACCTCAACCTATTCCTCAATCAAATCCTGTTTTAGTTAGTTCTATTCAACCAGTTCCTTCTCCTGTAGTAGTAAATCCTCAACCAGTATATGTTCCATCTTCTCAGTCTTCAAGGGTTTATTATCAAAAAAATGTGAATTATTGTAAATATTGTAATGGAAGAGGATATAAATCTAATGGAAAAAGATGCGTATGTAATGGTGGAACAAAAAGCAGTGGAACTGGAACTGCTATTGCTTTGGGAACTGCTGCTGCTGTTGGACTTGGATTAGCATTACTTACTGGAGGAAAAAAACATCATCATCATGGACATAAATATCATCATTGATATTAATTTATTTTAATTTAAATATAATAATATTTTTTTCTTTTATTATAATAATAGCTATTAATAATTATTATTTTATTAATTAATTAAGCAGTTTATATTTTAAAATAAATTATTATGGAAAATGATGATGAAGAAAAACATGATGAAATTATTAATAATTTAATGAAAGAAGGAAAATATGATGAAATTTTAAAGTTTATTAATGCCAAAGGAGATGATGATGTTTTTAATTTATCTAAAGAAAATGATGAAGATTTGAAAATTATTCCAGCTGATGATATTTCTGATTTACAAGAAGATGATAATAAAAATATTATCAATCAACAAAAAGAAAATAAAGAAGATAAAAAATTAGAAGAAAATGTAAATAATATTAATAATAATCATAATAAAATAGAAAAGGAAATTGTATTTGATAATATTAATGATAATAATAATAATGTTATTAATAATATAAATTATGAGAATAATCAAATTATTAATAATGATAACAATAATGATAAAAATAATAATATTAATAATAATAATGATAATAATGATATTAATAAAAATATTAATAATGATAAAACTAATAATAATAATGATAATAATAATATTAATAATAATAATATTAATAATAATAATAATGATAATATCAATAATAATAATAATGATAATAATAATAATATTATTAATAATGATAATATTAATAATGATAACAACAATAATAATAATAATAAACAAGAAGAAATAAACATAAACACTCAATCTAATTTATTTAAAAAACCAATTGATTTATCCTCATCAAATAACGATGATAGTAACGTATCTTCAATATCAAGTAAATCTCTTTCTCAATTAATAAATGAAAACTTTATCAATGAACAAGAATATAACGAAATTCTCAATCAATATAATAATCAAGATTTAAATTATCACTATAATACCATCAATAACATAAATACAAATAATAATAATAATAATACAACTAACAACAATAATAATAATAATAATGATTATATTAAAAATTTAGAACTTTTAACAAAAGAACTTGAAGAACTTGAATCTCATCAAAATGAAGATAAAACAAATATTGATCAAATGAATGAAATGTATCAAATGATTCAAGAAGATAAATTATCTTTACAACTTCAAAAAAAAACGAGAAAAAAATTATTTCCTTTCTATGATTTTAATGATATAATTTTATCTGATAATTTAAAATGTGATTTATTTACAAAATTTAATAATATTAGAACTAATGTTAATATTTCTGAAAATATTAAAAAAAGTAAAAAAATTGATTTAAAAAATTTTAAAATAAAGGATGAATTTAATTTTCAAAATAAATCTATTTTTGATAAATTAGAATATAGTAATAATGATTTAAAAGGTTTTATTGATTATGATGAAATTTTGTTTGAATTTGATAAAAATAATAAAAAAAATAATGAAATTGTAATGGAAAGTTTTGAAAAATTTAAAAATATTAAAAAAATTGAGCAAGAAAATAAAAATAAAACAAAAAATGTAATTGAAATAAACGTTGCCATTAAAAGAGATGATAATAATAATAAAAAATCTAATTTAATTTTTATGAATGAAATAAATAATCAAATTAAAAATCAAATATCAGAATGGATAAAAATATCAAATAATAATAATAATGATAATAATAATAATGAAAATAATAATAATAATAATAATATTAATTTAAAATCATTTAATAATGCATTTTTATCAAATTTTTCTTCTCCTTTAAAATCTATTCAAAAAACTTCTTCAAAAATTCTTTTAGAATTAAATTTATCTAAAAACAATTTAACATCTTTTCCAGATAAAATTTTAGTCGAATCTCCTCAACTTAAATTTTTAAATTTAGAAGAAAATGAAATAAATTTTATTCCTGAATTAACATCTTCAAAAAATCTTTATTCTCTTAATCTTAATAAAAATAAAATAAAAAAAATAGAAAATATTAAAACATTAAAAAATCTTGAACGTTTATCTTTAAATAACAATCAAATAGAAAAAATTGAAAATTTAGAAAAAAATATTAATTTAAGATTTTTATTTTTAGGAAAAAATCGAATAAAAACATTAGAAAATATTGAAAAAAATATTTTATTCATTGAAGAATTAATTTTATGTGAAAATAATATTGAAAATTTACCAGAAAAATTTTCTTTGCCTTACATAAAATTTTTAGATTTAAATGAAAATAAAATAAAAAATTTAAATTCAATTTTTTTTTGTCCTTCTCTTGAAAATTTATTATTAAAAGATAATAATTTAACAGAAGAAAATTTTAATTCAACATTAGAATTTTGTCCTAAATTAAAACAAATAGATTTAAGTTTCAATAAAATAAATAATTTATCTTTTATTATAAAATTAATAAACAAAAATGAATATTTAGAAAATATTAATATTATTAATAATCCTTTTTTATCAACTAATAATAATAAAAACATTTCAAAAATTTTTAAAAATTTATGTTTTAATTTAAAAAATTTTAATAATGAAGAAATTATTAATAATAATAATAATAAAATTTTTAAACGAAATAAAATTTTATTAGAATTAAATAAATTTCATTATGATTCTTATTTTAATATTTTTTTATTTTATTTACATTTTATGAAATTCTTTAAATCTATTTATTTTGTCAATAAAATTTTTAATATTTTTAATTTAAATATCAATTCTAATTTAAATGAATTTAATTATAAATTAATTGATATTTTAAATTTAAATTTCATTATTTTTAAACAAATTCATCTAAATTTACTCAATCAAAATTACAATAATAAAAACAATTCAATTATTAATATAATAACATTTAATAACAAAAATTATAAATTCAATAATAATAATTTTATTTTTTATAATAATAATTTTCAAACTGAATTATTATTATATTTACATTCATTTAAACATAAAATTCTTTTTATAAAAAATTCAATTTCGCTTTTTTCTAAAAATTTAACTTTAAGAAAAATTAAAATTGTAAAAATACAACAACAATACAAATTAAGAATTTTAAGAAAAAAATTAGCTGCTATTAAAATTCCTGATGATGAATATGATCATGCTGATGATTTAATTGATTTTTTTAATAAAGTTGAACAATTTAATAATGAAAAAGAACATAATTTTCATTGGGAAAAAGGAAAAATTGAAAAATTGGAAGAAGAATTTAAAAATCCTGTTCCAATTAAAATTAGTAATGAAAAAATTATAAAAACTTCAGATGGAAAAAATATTAAAATTAAACCTGGAATGCATTTAAAATTAGGAAATAAAAATAATATTAATAATCCAACACTTGAAACTATTCATGAAAATCAAAATGAAGATATTAAAGATAATATTAATGATAATATTAATAATAATAATAATATTAATGATAATAATAATAAAAATAATATTAATAAAAATAATATTAATGATAATAAAAATATTAATAATAATATTATTAAAAATAATAATATTATTATTAATGATAATAAAAAGAAAATAATTGACGAACAAAATGATTTTCCTTCTAAATCTATTTCAACAAATTCAAATCAAGAAATATTCAATTTAATGAAAAATCTCAATAGCAACAATCCAAATAATAATTTAATGAAAATGAAAAAGCAATTAACTCCTGTAGTATCATCTTCAAACAAAAAAACTCTAATAAGTCAAGAATTTAGTAACAACATGAATAATATAAATTTTTTTGAAGATCCTAATACACAAACACGATATCCTTACCCAAAAAAATATAAACAAGGTGATAATATTCCATTAAAAATTTATAACATTAACAATCAAATTCTTCCATCAATAACAAAAAATAATTATAAAAATTATCTTCCTCCTATAAAACGTCCAGATTCAAATGTTTCATCTCACTTAACAAACAATAATAATAATAATTTTAATAAAATGAACAATAATTTTATTAATAATAAAAACAATAATATTAGTACAATTTCTGATAATGATACTCGTTCTTTAAAATCAAGTAGTATGACTGGATTTAATGTTAATAGTAAATTCATGAATGTTAAAGGAAGAGTTTTGCCTAAAAATATTATAGATCAAATTAAATTATTAGAACAACAATGTAAAGAAACAATTCAAAAAGCAAAAGAAGAATGGGGATTTACTAATCCACAAACAGCTGATTTATTAGCAAAAAAAATATTTAAAAAATATAAAAAGAAAATAAACAATTTATTAGGATATAATTAATATAAAAATATATAATTTATTATATAAATAAATAATATAATATATATAAAATTTTTAAATATCAAAAACATTCTTTTTATCTATTAATGCTTCTCCTCCATTATTATCATCAATATTAATATTATTATTATTTCTATCAAAATAATTTCCACTATTGTTTAATTTATTTTTTATATAATTTAAACCTTCTGTGCTTTTTTCATATATTTTTTCTCCTGTATATAATAATATTTGAAATGCACTATTTGATATATAATAAATATTATATTTTAAATTATTAAATAAATTTCCAACATAATTTAAATAATATTGATATTCATTAATATTATTATTATTTTCCTCATCATCAATTTTTTTATATTCATTATCTTCATTTGTTATATTTATTTTATTATTAATTTTTTTAATATTATTAAACTCAATATAATTATTTCCTATTTCATCATTATAATTATTATTCCCATTATTATTATCAAAATTATTATTATATTTATCATTATTTTCTATTAAATCAAAACATTTTGGAATTTTTTCATTAAAAATTTCTCCATTTGCTTCAGCTCTTAACATTCTTCTATAATAGCACATTATTTCACTCATATATAATTTTCTTTTATTAATGTTTTTATTTATATTAAAACTTAATAAAAAATTTTTTAATCTTTCATTTCCACCACATTTAATTAATTTTATTTGAGCTTCATTCCATTTGTCAAGAGTCACTGAACGAATTAATGAAATTGAATAACCGAATGTTCGATGTTCTGATGAACATTTTAAACATAAAAAAATTCCATTGTTTATTGAAGCCCATTGTGCTTGAGGATTATCTATATTTTTTTTATTTATTATATAAATTTTTACCACAATCGAAACATTTTGAATTGTTTTCTGATTTTGAAAATTCTAATAAAGAGTTTTTTCGTTTTAAAATTTCGTTATTTTCTTTGTTTATCATAAATTTTATTTATTTAATATTATAATTTTTTTTTAATAAAATAATTTTTATTCTTTTTAAATTTAATTATTTTTTTTATGTTTGTTTATTTTTTTCAAAGTTTAAATATAAAATTATAAAAAATCTTAAAAAATATTTTAATATTATTAAATATATAAATATTATTTTAAAATTAACTTTTTATTTATATTTATATCAATTAAAATTCAAATTTGAATATCAATTATTATTTTCATCTTCTTCTTCTTCTCTTTTTTCAATAATTTCTTTGAAAGGTTTAAAAACATTATTTAAATATTCAGCCAAAGATTCTAAATGTTTTTTTAAAGTTCCTAATTTTATATTATTTCCTGCTTTCATAGTTAATATATATCCATATATATTTGTAGTCATTATATTCCCATCTTCATTTTCAATTAATAAATAATTTAATTTTTCATCTAATTCATTACCAACATTTTCATATTCAATCCAAATAGAAGAAATATCATCTGTAATTATTTCATTTTGATGATTACTTTCCATACACAATATTTCACCAGCTGTATTACTTATTAATACAATTTCTATTCCATTTGCAATTACTTTTTTTAGTAATTCACTTAAAGCTGATGCTTTAATCATTGTATTTAATATTAATAATAATAATTTAAATATTAATAATAATATTATTATTTATTTATAAATAAATATAAAATATACAAATTATTAATAATAATAATTATCGTAATTATTATTATTAATGACTTTATCATAAATATCAATTAAATGATTTTTTTCTTTTTGTGTTTGATATAATAAACCTTCAATTTTATTTATATTATTATATAAATTTTCTCTTGCTTTTTTAACTTCTTCTTTTGTCATTTTTTTTTCAATAGCATCTTCAACAAAATCAATTTTTAATTTTTTTCTTTTTCTTTTATAATTTTCAATAATTCTTTCACTTAATTTTAATGCTTCTTCATCAGTTAATCTACTTAAAATATCACTTACTTTAATTATACCTTTTTTTTCTCCTAAAGAAAGAACTGCGTCTTTTTCATTAAATGCTTTGTAATATAAATTTTTTATTTTATGATTATTTTTACATTTTTTTAATTTTTTATTTAAAATTATTTCTAAAACTTTATCCAAACCTTTTTCTTTTTTTTTATAATGAGCATTGTCAATTATTGAAAATAATTTTTTTTTCATTTTGTTTTGAATTGTTTTTATTCGTTGAAGTTTTTTATTAATGTTAATTTCAATTGAATTATTACGAAATGTTGTTTTATTATTGTTTTTATTAAAATTTGTGTTGCTATTAGAATGACTTGAAAAAGAAGAAATTATATTTCTACTTTTTTTGTTGTTATTATTATAATTATTTTTATATAAAGAAAAATTTTTTTGAATTGGACTGAAATTATTTCTATTTTTAAAATTTGCGGAAAAAACTCGAATTGGTAATTTTTTTTCACTTAATTGATTGTATTCATTTACTTTTTTAAATATTTCTTTTGTTGAAGTTATTTTAATATTATCATCGTTTTCATTTTTTTCTTCACTATTATTATTATTATCAGAATCATTTTTTAATTCAGAAAAAATTTCTTTATTATCTTTTAACATTTTAATATCGAGTTTTGATTTCATTTTTTTAAATTTTTTATAATTATTTCTAAATGATTTTGTACTTTCTTTTTTGTAATTAATTTCATTTAAATAATCAAAATAATTAAAATCTAATTTATTTTCATTATTTTTATCATTATCTTTTTCATTATCAAAATTGATATTTTTTTTTAATGATGATCTTTTATCATAATAAGAATAAATTTTTTTACCTTTTTTTACATATTGAGTTTCAATAGGAATGTTACTTTTGCTTATTTTAAAATTTGAAAAATTTTTTAAATAAAATTTATTATAATCCATTTTATTAATATTATTTTTATTCATTTTATTATCTTCTAAATCATAAAATAACATTGAACCAAAATTAATTGGTTTTATATTATTATTATTATTATTAACATTTTTTTTCTTTTTATTTAATTCTTCTTTAAAATGAAAATTTAAAAAAGGAATTTTATTTAAAATTTCATCATCTGATAATATTTTCTTTTTCCGTTTTTTTATATTAATAATTTTTGGTTTCTTTTTTTCTATTATTAAACGTTTGTCAATAAAAACATTATTATATTGATAATTAATTTCGTTTTTATTTGATTGAATATTTTTATTATGATTTTTTATATTTTTATCATTTATATCTTTGAATATATTTTTTATTGAAACTTCACTTAAATCTGATAAAGAAGGTTTTTTTGAATATTTATTTAAATCTTTATCATCTATTTTTTTAAAAAAATTCGCATATAAACCTTTATCATATGACATATTATATAAAACTAATATTATATAAATTTTTTGTTTAAAAATATTTATTACAAAAAATATTATAAAAATAATTTGAAAAATTAATATTAAACAAATAAATAAAAAATAACAAAAATAATTTAGCATATTTATAAAATATATATAATATAATATAAATTCTTATTTATTCTGAAAAATCAATTATATATTCCACACTTAATTCAATTCCATTTTTTAATTCTAAATCATAATCTTTTGAAAATGATCCAGGTAAATAATATCCTATATCAATTTCATCTGTTAATAATCCCATATGATTATAAGCAGCGGCAACTAATTGAGAACAAAAATAACCTTTATATTCACCCCATTTTTTATCTTTTCCATACTTTTTCATATTACATTTACAACAAAATCCACATCCACTTAAAGTATATTTCATACCTTTTGTCATTTTAATAAATTCATTACATTTAATTTCTTTATTTTTTTCAAATTCTTTAACATTAATTTTGTCTTTATCAACAATTAATTGTCTAAAAGTCATTTTATCATATAATAAATTCCATAAATTTACACGAAAATCTCTCCAATTACGTAATTTAACACCATCTTTTCCAGTACTTTCATAAACATATAAAATTAAACCTTGTCTTACAATTAAAGCAACATGATCATAATCAGCTCCTGTAAAACTTCTTTGACATTTACTATGTTTTTGAAAACCACGAAATAATAATATGTCACCTGTTTTTGCTATTTCTTCAAATACATCAACTTTTAAAAAATAATCTTTATAAAAATACTTACGTAAACTTACTTCAAATAAATTGTATTTAAATCCTCGCGATAAATAAATTGCTTTTGATATTAATTGAATCATTTCATTAAATAATTTATCACTTGAATTTTCCATTGAAAAATAAATTGTTTTTGTGCTTTCTTTTTCAAGGTTGTTTGAACCTAAAATTATTATGTTAAATTTTTTTTGAGATTTAAATGTTATTATATGTGCCGAAATTAAATCAAAATCTAATGAAACTAAAGGATGACTTATATTATATTGCTCTAATTTTTGTTGAGTTAAATATTTTTTACGTTCTTTTGAATTAATATAAACGTTTTTTTTTGTAGTTTTTTTTATTACTAATAATTTTTTATCTGTTATCATTATTCTACCTTCATGAAATAATAAATGTGCTTTTACTTTACATGTTGCGGAAAAATGTATATTTAAAATTTTATAATATTCTTTCAAAAATAATTCATTTCGAGAATTTAAAATATCTTTTAATATTAAATTTTCATTTTTAATATTTTTTTTTTCATCTTTATATAAATCGTTTATTGGAAATATAAGACTCATTATATTATTATTAATATTAATATTATTATTATTATTAATTTAATTAAAAACAAAAAAATTTGTTTAATGTAAATTAATTTAAAATAAAAGAAATATAATAAAAAATAATATTTAAATATAATTTAAACAGTTATATTATTAAAAAAATAAATTAAAAATAATTAAAAATAATATAAAAACAATGAATTCTAACATTGCCTCTCAAATAATTCGTCAAAAAGCAACAGTTGAAACAGTTTTTGAACTTCCATTAACAAGTAGATTATATGGACCTCGTATGGATAAAAATAATAACTTATATGTCTGTTCACAAATAGGTGAAATAATAAAATTCAACGAAAATGGTGAATATTCAATTTTTATGTCAGTAACAGGTCAACCAAATTGCATAGTATTTGATAGCATTGAACCTCCAAGCAATCAAGAAGACTCAAACAGAAATAACAATAACAATTCAAAATCAGAATTTCAAGAAGAAATATATTATACAGATATAGCAAATAGTGTAATATATGTAAAAAAACCAGAAACTGATTTAGAAGTTTTAGTAAAAGATTATCAAGGATATCCTTTAAAAGGACCAACAAGTTTGGCTTTAAATATTGCAGATAATAGTTTATTATTTTGTGATGCAGGTTATTTTGAATCAACTAGTCTTAATAAACCTGAAGGAAGTGTATTTCATATAGATATTGAAAGTGGAACAGTTACCCCTATTTTATTAAATTGTTTGGCATACCCAAGTGATATATATTTTGATAATATTTTAGGAATAGGTTATATAGCTGAAACATTTAATAACAGAATTATTAAAATAACAGAAAATCCACAAGGTGTTTATCATTGTAGTGTGTTTTATGTTTTTAGTGGAAGAGTAGGACCAACTGCAATAACCTGTGATAAAGATGCGAATATTTATGTAAGTAGATTTGAATATCAAAATAAAAAAAAAGATGAAGATGGTATTATAAGTGTTATTAATAAAGAAGGAGAATTAGTTGGAGAAATTATTGTTCCTGAAATGAGTGAAATAGTTGGAATATTTATACCAAGAAATGATAATGTGGATGAAAATGCTGAAGAAGATATTAATAAAGATACTACTTTATATTTAACTGAAAGAAATTTTAATGGAGTTAAAAAAATTAAAATATCAGATTTTATTTCTGAAATTAATAAAAAAGCAGAACATTATTAATGATTATTATCAAAATAAATAATAACAACAATATTAAATAAATATATTATATAAAATTAACTTTAATATTTTATATTTAAAATTTATGTTATAAATATTTTATTAATAATAATAAATGTGTAGTGAAAATTTAATAAATATTTAATTTTATTCAAAAAAAAATACATATTAATATTTAAAACAAATATTTATAAATTTGAATTATATAATATTTTAAATAAATAAAAAAAAAGAATTTTAATGTTAGAAGATGAAATTTTAGATCAAACTCTTCAAAAAAAAAACAGAGAAATAGCAACTTTAAAACAAAAAAATGAAGATTTAAAGCAAGAATATGATGCAAAAATAAAAAATTTAATGGGAAGTATAACTTCATTAAAAACAAAAAATGAAAATCTTGAAAAAGAATCCCATGAAAATGTTAGAGTTGATATAATAAAACGTTTAAAAGAAGAAAGAAAAAATCAAGAATTAGTAATTTCTTTATTAAGAAAATATATTAATAATGATGGAGAAGTTGATAAATATTTAATTAAAGAATTTAAAAAAAATGGTGAACAAAGATTTTTAACATATGAAGAATTACATATTAAATACAAAAATATTTTAAATGAATATAAAAAATTAAAATTGGGTTTAAAAGATACTAATAATAAAAAAACAAAAAAAAATTCTACTTTATATGATTCAACTAAAAAATCAAGAAAAAGTTTACAAGGAATTGATGATATGACATTACAATTAAAAGTTGTTGAAAAATTTAAAGATCAAATTGAAGAATATGATGAAAAAATTGATAAATTACAAACAGAAAATGAAGAATTAAAACTTCAAAAAAATAAAATGGAAAATATGCAAAATCAAGTTTTTGAAAAATTAAAAAAATACACAGAAGAAACTTCAAATATGAAAAATATGTATGATATAATTAAAAAAGATATTCAAGAAGATTCTTTTACAAAAATTAATGATTTAAATTTAAAATTAAATAAATCTGAAGAAGAAAATAAAAAATTAAAAGAAAGAATTTATGAATTAATTAATATTGGAGAAAATGCTCAAAAAACAGAAAGAGATAGACTTATTAAAGTTCAAAGAGATAATGATATTTATGCTAAATTATTAGATACAAAAAAAAAAGAAATTGAAATTTATAAAGAAGAACTTGAAAAATTTAGAGGAAATCTTGAAAAAATAGATGGAAGAGATACTAAAAAAATTAAAAAATTAGAAAATCAAAATGATTTAATTATAAAAAATAAAAATGAATTAGAAGCTAATGTCAATAATTTAACTAATATTATTGAACAAAAAGATAATCAAATCAATAATTTAAAAAATACTATTGAAGCTTTGAGTGAACAAATTAAAATTAAAGATGAAGAAATTACATTATTAAATGAAAAAATTAAAGAATTCGAAGATATTTTAAATAAAAAAATAAAACAATTACAATAAAATAAATATTAAAATTTATATTCATATTTATAGAACAAGATAAGTTTATATTTTTAATATTTAATCTTTTTTTATATATATTTTTTATTCTTTATTATGAAATTAAATTTTAAATATAATATTTATTTAATAAACTATTCCTAAAGTTATTAAAATAATAAAATATTATAATTTAAAAAATAAATAATTTTTTTCAATTATTTTAATTTAAAATTATTATTATAATATTAGTAAATTAAATAACAATTTAAATAATAATTAAATAAATCAATAAAAAAATAAAAAAATGGGAAGTTGTGTTTCAAGAAGACGTAATTAATTAATTTATATAATATTATTTAATAGAAGATATAGTTATAAATAAAAGAGTTGATCCAGATTATGATAATTTAGATGATAATTTAAATAATAATAGTGAAAATAATCATAAAAATAAAAATACAAATAATAATAATGAAATTGCTGAAATAACAAATGAACCTAAAAAATTAATACAAGAAAATAAAGTAGAAGAATCTGAACATGCTTTAGATGAAAATAAAAAATTAGGAACAACAAATTACGATACAAATGTTAGTCCTACTCAAAAAATTACAAAAAAATTATCAAATAATGAAAAAGAACAAGTTGAACAAGCTTTATCACAACATTATCTTTTTAAAGATAAAAGTAAAAATATTATTGCATCTTTATTAAATAAAATTGAAATGATTAAAGTCAGTCCTAATACAATACTATTTAAAGAAGGTGATACAGGAGATTATTTTTATATTATAAAAAAAGGAACAATAGAAATAACAAGTTCAAAAGAGAAAACAAAAAAATATTTAAAAGAAGGTGATACATTTGGTGAATTAGCTTTATTAGAAAGAAAAAAAAGAACTGCAACTGTAAAATCAGTTGATTTTGTTATTTTATATGAATTAAACGGAAAAATTTTTAGAGATATTGTTACTACAATTAATCAACATGAATTAAAAGACAGGCTTGAATTTATTGCCTTAGTTCCAATTTTTGAAAGTATGGAAAACGTTCAATTAAATACAATAGCCTCATCAATGAATAAATATACTTTTGATGCAGGAACTAAAATTATAGATGAAGGTGAAGTAGGAGATTGTTTATATATCATAAGAGATGGAGAAGTTAGTTGTGAAAAAGATAAACAAATTGTTAGAAGTTTAAAATCAAAAGAATATTTTGGGGAATACGCTGTTTTATTTGATATACCAAGAAGTTTAAGTGTTATTGCTAAAACAAAAACTACTTGTTTTAAAATTGGAAGTACACTATTAATAGATACTTTAGGAAAAGAATATAAAAAAATTATATTAAAAAGTATTTGTAAAGAAGCGTTTAAAAATAGTGTGCATTTAAAAATTTTACATAATGATACTTATAATGATGCAATTTATAACAAAAGCACAATTAAATTATATAATAATGGTGAAACTATTTTATCAACACAAACTTTAGAATTATTAAATTTAAATAATGAACAAAAAAAATTATTTGTTATAATTTGTGGAAACATTGTAGAAAAATCAGAAAGTGAAGAAAAAGTTATTTTAGCAAAAAGAAGTCAATTATTTGGAGAAAATTATATTAAACCAAATAGTAAACTTAATAAAGATGCAGTTGCTGATGGGGAGGTAAGATTAATAGAAATGGAATGGAATACAATATTAGACTTATTTAATATAAAAGCAAAAAATTCTAATCAATTATCTTTCTTTAGCCAATTAGAACATTTAAAAACTAATGATTTATTTAGAAATACATCTGATAATAGGTTAATGAAAATATGTACATTAATGACAAAAGAAAGATATAAAGAAGGAGATGTTATTGTAAAAGAAGGGGATATAGGTGATAAATTTTATTTGATAAAAAATGGAAAAGTTAAAGTATTAAAAGATAAAAAAGTTGTAAGAGAAATGGAATCAGGTGCATGTTTTGGAGAAATGAGTTTATTAGTTAATGAAAAAAGAAGTGCTTCAATAATTGCCCAAACAAAATGCTCTTGTTATATATTAACTAAATCAAATTTTTTAGACGCAATGGATAAAAATATTATAGATTATTTATATAAAAAAATTGCATTACAAGATAATTTTAATATGAATTTAAATGATTTATATTTTGTAAAAAATTTAGGTCAAGGAAAATTTGGTTCTGTTTCTTTAGTTCATAATAAAAAGCATTATTATGCAATAAAAGCAGTAAGTAGACTTGCAGCTGAGCGTCAGAAAATTCTAATAAAATATTTTTTAGAAGAACGTAGAGTATTAATTAAAATAGATCATCCATTTATAATGAAATTAGTTAAAACATTTAAAAATAATGAAAATGTTTTTTATTTAACTGAATTAGTAAATGGAAAAGTTTTAGGAAAATATTTAGAAAAAAAACCTCAAGATAAATTTCAAAATAAAAGCGAAACTCAATTTTATATTGCATTTCTTTTTGTTATTTTAGATTATTTAAATTCAAAATGTATAATTCATCGTGATTTAAAACCAGATAATATAATGTTAGATGAAAAAGGATATATCAAATTAATTGATTTTGGTACAGCAATGACTATAAAAGATTTTACATCTACTATAACAGGAACCCCTCATTACATTGCTCCAGAAGTTTTATTAGGAAAAGGATACTCTTACTCTTGTGATTATTGGTCAGTAGGAATAATAACACATGAAATATATTATAATTATTATCCATTTGGAAATGATGCTTCTGATCCAATGGAAGTTTATAGAGAAGTATTAAAAAGAGAAGTTAGTTTTACAAAAGGAGATTCCACTGTAAATAGCTTTTTAAAAGCATTATTGAAAAAAAAAGTTTCTAAAAGATTATGTAGTTTAGATGGGGCTAAAAAACATAATTTTTTTAAGGATTTTAACTGGGGTGATTTAATTGATTTTCAAATGAGTCCTCCTTATGTTCCTAAAGTCACAAATCTTAAAAAATTTGAAGAATGTAGTCAAACAAAATATATAGATCATTTAAAACTTGATATGATAAAAAAAAATCAAGAAGATACTTTGTTAAGTTCTTATGATGATGATGGAAGTATAAATTATCCTCAAAATTGGGTTGATGAATTTAATTAAATATAAATGTATAATTAATATAGTTAAATTATATAATGTATAATATTTTTTCATGTTTGTTGTGAAAATTATAATATATATATATATTATTTTTTAATTATTTTTATTAAATATAAAAATAAATATTATTATATATTTTATATTTTATGGAAATTGAAAAAACCATTTGGATTATAATAAATTTAGTATTAATACTATATGGGATTTTTTTATTTATATATGGTAAATATATAAGAAAAAAAGAATCAAATATTTTTGTAAAATTTTATTAATAAATAAATTTTTATAGAAAAGTTATGTTGATGGGGATAAAAGTTTATTTGAAAGTAAAGATTTAATATTTCCTTCAAATGCAAAAATGGAATTTGGAAATAATCAAATAGAAAAACTTATTCAAGATTAAATAAATTAAAATTTAATGATGAAATTAAATTATATTATATACATATATATATTAAAATTAAATATTTTTAATTTGTTAGCAATAAATTTATAAAATTAAATTTATTTAAATCTAATAATTTAATTAAAAAAATTATTATTATTTATACCTTTATTTATATTCACTTTATAAATAAAATAGATTATTAAAATATTTTATATATAATTAATTTTACATAAAATAATTAATTTTCATTGTTTGAATTATTCAATAAATTATTATTATTTGAATTAAAAATAAATTCATTATTACTTTCTTGTTCATTATTAATTAATTTATCTCTTAAATTATTGCTCAATAATTCATTATTTTCAAAATTTTCTTCATCTTGTTCTAAAATATTATCATTATCATTATCATTTTCATTATTTTCTTCATTTATTACATTTTCATCATTTTCCTCTTCTTCTTCTTCTTCTTCACTTGAAATTTCTTCACTATTATCATCGGATATTTTTATAGTTTTATTTTCTTCTATTTCCTTTATATCTTCCTTACTTGTTGGTAAAAATATATAACTATTATTATTTAAACATTCCCTGGCAAATGAATTACTTGCATTTAAATCATGAAAATCGGAAAGATTTAAAAAAATCATATATTCAACATAATTCCAAATATAATGAGTAACATTTCTATGAACATCAAAATCTTCTTTATTTTTTTCAACTACTGCTCTTGATTTATGGCAAATAAAACAATGATTAATTCTATCATTTTCTTTCATTCTTTCTTCTTCTCTTAATTTACTAAATGTTCCTAAAAGGATACCAAAAACTAAATCTATCATAATAATAATACATATTAAAAAATATGTCACATCATAAAAAATTCTAGATATATAATGAGCATTATTTCTTTCAAAAGAAACTCTAATCATTTGATCAGCAGCTCCTCCTCTTGCTCTTATTCCAGCATCGATATTAGTTAAAAAACAAAAAACTAAACTTTCGCAATAATTATCTTCATAACCTTCAATTTCAATTTCAGCTGTAAAATCTTTTTGAATTAAGAAAAATCCTAAATTTGTATACAAATAAACGAGAATAATCAGTAAAAATAATGTACTTCCAACATCTCCTTTTTCCATATAAATAGCCACTACTATTCCTTTTAATGTCTCATTTATATTTATAATTGCTAATAAATTTAAACTAAAAATTGCTATTCCTTGTTTTATCCAAACTCCTATCATACTAATTACAAACATATAAATAAATGTATTTATGTAATTTCTTTTAAATATTGTAAAAAAAGAAAAAATATAAATTTTATTCAATAATGTTAATTGATTTTTATCTTTTTTATTTTCTTGACAATATTTTAATATATCAATTTTATAATAAACTGGCATATTCAAAAAACACCATAATAAAACAAAAAATAAATTAACAATTGCAAATATTATCATACAAATATCATAATAATTATCCCATTTATTTAATGATTTATCAATAGCAAATCTATATTTCTCTTTAATCAATGATAAAAATCTTAATCTTCTGCTAGAACTATCTTCAATTTCAATTTCTTTGTATCCTTGCAATGTACATAATATAAAAATATTTATTCCAACTCCAATTATATATAAAATTGTTTGAATGACAACATAATTTAAATTTATTAAAACATTTTGAAGTGAATTTAAATTTTTGGATTTACTTATTTGTATTTCTAATTGAAATAGAGGTATATGAGTTATTAAATCATTTTTTTTTGTTGTTTCATTTGTTCTATCTGCGAAAGTTATAAAATCTTCTTTTGCACTATTTGATAAATATATCATTTCGCATGGAATTGTAAATATGACTTGTGTATTATAATTTTTTTTTGGAAGTCGAATTTCAACAATTTTGGTTATTGATTCAAAAAATTTTATTAAATAATATTTTTCAATCAATTCATAATTAAGAACATGTTGTTTTTCATTAATTAAATTTATAGGAACAACCTCAATAGAATTTTTTTTATTATTGTTCGATAGATTAAATTTTTTTTTTGCATAAGTTATATTAATATCATTAAATTGACTTATCATTTCTTGTGCTTCTAATGCTAAATCAGATAGACTTAATAGCTTAAAATATTTATAATAATTATTTGATAAATTAAAAGAACTACTTTCTTTTGAAAATTTTTCATCTTTAAAATAAATTTCAATAAAATAATCATATAATGTATTATCAAATTTAAATTGTTTTTGTAATATTTGATTTTCTGTATAATTATTATAATATTCCTTATATTTTATATCATCAAAAGTATGAATATAAAAATAATTTTTAAGAGTATAAAGCATACTTTTTATAACTTTATTTATTGTTAAATATTTTATTATTAATTTTTTTATTTCTTCATTTTTTTCTTCTTCTAAAATTGAATTAACAAAATTCATTAACAACATTCTAACTTTAAACCCTGTTTTATTTTTTAAATTATCATCAAATATAATATCTGTCATTATTGAAGAAAAATTATTGAAAAAAAATAAAGTTTCTTGATTTTTATCTGAATTTGTCGGATCTAAAATTTCTTTATTATTTCCTTGAATAATTTCTATTAAAAGTTCTAATATACAATAAATAATATCATATAAACTATTTGTATATTGTTCATTTTTACATTTCTGTGTTATCATTAATATTTTTTGCATAACATTTATTAAAAAATTAAAAAATGACATTGATTCATTATATTCATAATTTTCTTTAAAATCATCATCTTTTTTATTTAATTCCATTTGACAAATGCTCCATTTTGAATATCCTAATTGAATTGTGCTAATCAATTTTTCTTGGAAAAAATTGTTATGCTCTTCACAAAAATATTTTAATATTTTTACTAAAGAAAATATTATTTTTTGATTATAATTATAATGTACAATTTCAAAATTAAAATCATTAATAATTTGTTTCATTATACATTTATAAAATTTATTTATTATTGTAACTATAATACCTTTTTCAGTTGTTTCTTTTCCACCTAAATTTTTTATAATATCATTTTGAGTTTCACTTGTTTGAACACACAATATATAATATATAAAAAAAAGACATTGTTCTTCTAATTCATAATCAATAACTAAATCAAATAATATAAATAATAACATTCTTCGAAAATTTATTTCATTTTCTCCACATATTTCATTTAAAGAAGATATAAAACAAATATTTGTATTATCTATATTTAATTTAATATCTTTATATGACTCATAAACATCTTTTATTATTGGAACATATGTATTAATAATTACATTTTCTTTTTCTGAATTATTATTTTTGTCATTTTCAATAATAATTTTATCGTTTTCTTTATTTTTTTTAATAAATCTTATCGAATTTTTTTTTATATTAATGCCTCTAAAATATTGACAAAAATTATATTCTTTACTTATTTCTTCAGCTTGATAATAAACATTGAAATTATCACTTAAATTTAAACTATTAAAATATTTTATATAATTTAAAAAATGTTTTTCAAATAAAAAATATAAATTTGTAAAATCAAAAGGAGAAATATTTATTTGGTTTTCTAAATTAAAATAATCTTCTAAAGTTTCATTTAATTTTTCTACATCTAAAAATCCTTTGATATCAAAACTTACATAACTTGTATGATCAATTCCATTTAATAAATCAGAAATATTTAATAAAAATATTTTAATATATATTAATTTTAAAATAATTTGATATATTGATAAAATTTCTTTTCCAACACATTCATTAGTAAAACAAAATAAAGTATTTATCATTGAACATATTGGTAAAAATAATCCATCAATACAATATCTTATAAATGATGGCATATTATTTTGATTTTTTTCATAAATTTCTTTAAAATATTTAAATTCATTGTCTATTAATTTTATTCCATTACTCATATTTTCTAATTCTTCATTTTCAGTTGATTCAAATTGTTTAACCAAAAAATATAAAAAACTTAATTTTTTTGAAGGAAATTTATAATTGTGAATTAATTGATTATTTTTTAATAAAAAATTATCAGCATTTTGTCCAAATGCATTACAATAATTATTATTTTTAGATTCTTCTGCTTTTAAACTTGTAAATAATCTATATATAATTTTTTCTCCAAAATTAGTTTGAATAAATGTTGTTTTTTTAAACATTTTTGTTTTTTTAAATGTTGCAAGTTTCTTTGAAATTAACATACTATTCATTCTATGTTGTCTGCTTAACATTTGTTGTCTATAATAAATTGAATATTTAAATTTTTTAAAAAATCTTAATATTTCTATTCTATAATTCAAATCTATATTTAAATCTTCTAAATCTTCTTCTATTTTTTCTATTTTAAAATTCATAAATAAATTTTTTCTATCTGTATCACTAGTTGGGTCATAAATTTTATTAATAATGAATAAAAGAAAAAAAAAATTATTTTTTGAAATATTTTTTTCAATTAAATTATTAAATATTAAAAATAACATATCTTTTATAAAATTTTTAGTTAAAAAAGTATTAAATTGTTTTGTTTGAATTGTTAATTTAATAAGAATTTCTAAAAATATACCTAACATATTATCTAATTTTTCAACCCAAATTTTATTATCCTTCTTTATTATTAATTTAAATTCTGATTCTTCTTTTGTTTTTAAATCATTGTAATCTAATAAATATTTACATAATAATTTTAAAGAATGTTTTGGAAAAATAAAACATTCACAATTCATTGAAATTAAATTTGCAGCATTTTTATATAACATTAATATTTCAATTATATATTTTTCGGGTAAACTTAATAGAGCTTTCATTATAAAATGACTAAATAATAAAAGTGCATTATCACTATTATTTTGAATAAAATATGCAATAAATAATAAAAATTTTTTAATAAAATTGTTAAATATTTCATCATCATTCTTTACATTTATTATATATAAAAATTTAATTAATGTAAAGTAATATTTTGATTTTATTAATAACATTTTTATATCATTTTTTTTACACATTTCAATAATAATATCTAACGAATTTGAAACTTCTTTTATTAATTCATTTTCTTTTAATTTATAATTATAAAATTGTGAATAATTTGTTTCTAATTTTTCAGTTTGATAATAAATATTTAAAAAAGCTTGATCATCAAAAACATTATTTTCAATATTATCAAAATATAAAGCACTATCATTTAAAATTTTTTCACTTATAATTAAATATGAATCAATTGGTCCTCCTAAAAATTGAAATAATTTAATTCCTAATTTTATTATTTTTTGAACAGAAATTTTTTCATTTTCATTTAAAATATTTAATGATTCTTTATCTAAACTAGCTGCATAAAAAATTAATCTCATAGAAATTCTTGAAATTAATCTACCTAATTCATTATTATGAAAAATAAAACATGAATTTTCACCATCTTCAATTTTTTTTACTACTTTTTTTACTTTTTTATATATTAATTCATCATTATAATAATAAACAAAATAATGAAACATTTTAATAATAATTAAATAATATTTCACATTTTTTGAATGATTTTTATATTTTTTACAAAATTCAAAAGTTTTTTCTAAACTAAAACAAATTTCTGTCATTTGATTTACATTAATTAAATAAAATTCACTATATCTTTTTAATATACCTGTTATTTGAATTAATATATCATAATTTTCAATAATATTTATTTCATTTGATATGTAATCACAATAAGTTTCAATAAAAAAATTTAATTGAGATTTTGCATTAGAAAAAAATATTTTATTAGTATGAAAAATAAAATATCTTTGAAATGGGGATAAATTTTCTAAATCATATATTTTTAATTTCTCAAATTTTGTAGTTTCATGTCCTAACACAACTTTTTTATATAAAAATAAAATTTTTTCTAAAAAATTTAAAACCATAATATTTTCTTTATATTCTAAACAAGAAATAATTTTTTTTATTAATCTAAAATCAATTAAATTAATTATTTGATTGACAAAGTATCTTAAAGGTTTTCCTTTTATTTTTCCTAAAATTTGACAAAAAATTTTTAAAGTTAAATAAAAATTAGTTCCCATAAAATTTTCATGTATTACTATTTTATTATCATTTTCCAAATTATTCCATTCTTTTATTGTTTCATCAAAATCACTAAATAAATTATAATAACTTGATTCAGCTACAAATATTCCATTAATAAATTTCATTGGGTCAATTTTATCCAAAATCAAAATATTATTTTTATTTAATAACATTTCTAAATTATTATAAATATTTTTAATTTCTAAATGAGTTTCTTTTCCGTTAGATTGTAAACATTGACAATTTTCTAATTTTGTTTCAGTTTCAATACAATCTTTTTCATATCCACATAATTTATAACAAAATTCACAAATATCAATATTTTTTACTTTAATTCTATTTGTTAACCCAAAAACAGAACACCATTCATTAAAAGGACAATCAATTGTGTTTTTTAATTTATTTTTTTTTACTTTTACTGGAAATTTATGTAAACGTTCTCCACATCCACAAATTATATGATCCATTTCAGGCATTATTTTAATTGAATGTTCATTATGACAATTTTCAATACATGTCATACATATAGGATGAATTAAATTCAGATCACATGTTGCACAATAACCGTATTTAATAGGTTCAATTGATTTTTTAATTCCATATTTTAAAATGGAACAATTATTAATTTTTAAATATTCTCTCATTACATCAAAATTTTCATTTAAATTTTTTTTGTATAAAAGAGAATCATCTCTATTATTATCATTTTTTGATTTATTTTGAGAATTAATTGAACTAGTTGAAAGAGCTAATAAATCATCCATTTATTAATATTTGATATTATATTTAAAAAATACTAATAAATAAAATAATTAAATTTATTATAACTAATTTATTTTCAATGACAACTAATGAAAGACAAGAAGAAATTAAAAAATTTGTATTAGAATTTAATGAAACTTTAGGAAAAAAAGAAAATAAAGTTGGAAGAATTTATGAACTTAAAACATTTGCAGATGAATTTAATGAAAAATTACAAAATGCTTATAAAAAATATAATAATGTAAAAAAAAAAATTAATAATTTAAATAAATTATTAAAATATAGGAAATAAAATTAAAAGAAGAAGAAAATAATAAAAGAAATCGTCCATTAAGTACAATAACAAGAAATACATACAATTTTTCTTTTTTACAAAATAATAATAATAATACTGAAAAAATAATAAATGATAATTTAATTGAACGAAAAAAAAAAAAATTAAATAATAAATTATTTGAAAAATCTTCTCCATGGATTCCTAATAATTTAACTGGAAGATATTTTGAAAGATTAAATTTATTAACACCTAAATATAATTTAACAAATTGGGAACAAATAAGAATTCCAAATATGATTCCTAGAACATATGAAAAAGAAAAAGATTTACCTCAAAAAAAAGACATTAAACCTAATAATTTAGTAGGAACTTATTTTGATGATATAATGAAAAAAAATTATCAAAATGTAAATAAATTTGGAAAATTTGGAACTAAATTAATGGAAACTTTTATTAATCAAAATAAAAAAATGGAAGAAAAATTGAAAAAAAAAGATGAAATGATTTTTAAATATAAAAGAAGTAAACCACCTGTTCAATTAAACCCTTGGAAACCAACTAATCATGTAAGAGAAGAATTTACAAAATTCAAAGCAGATGATGTTCATAATTTTAGACCAGAACCGAAAAAAAAATATTTAGTTACTGAACCATTTAGAATACCAAAAAAAGTTGGAGATTATTTTTATCAAAGACCAAGTACTGCCATTGTTCATTATTAGTTTTAATATTTATTATAAATTTTTTATATAATATTTTATTTTTATTATTATTAATAATAATTATTTAATATAATAAAAATCAGTTAAAAAGAAAAAAAATTTTTTTACTTAATTATACAATAAATGGGGATTGGGGGATTGGGGATTGG
>JAEEGK010005495.1_pt1 | contig 30673 bp, 24 predicted proteins | sample 8958771 | NCBI WGS metagenome assembly JAEEGK01 (sample SAMN16246547, study PRJNA631951) | gut metagenome | biome: gut microbiome; feature: rumen; material: SC-attached | host: Bos | place: Iran: Karaj | collected 2018-10
GGAGTGTCACAGTTTCCTTTTACACAGGCTATTACAGGAGGAACTGTTTTCTTAAAGTCTGCGTCATCAAAAGCTGTTTCAATCAGTTCTGCAAAATCCTTGCCGGTGTCGCCACAAAGAATGAGAGCATCGCAATTAGTTCCAAAGTTTTGAACAATCTGATTCAAAAGCCTGAAGTTTCCGTGAGAATCTGAAATTACAATAACCCGTGCATGATCTTTTGTTTTTAACGCTTCAATTGCGTCCAGAGAACCGATTAAATTATTATTCTGTTGAATTAGAGAAATCATATAAAAAATAAACTAATATAATACAAAATGGTTAATTGCGTGAAGTCCTGTTTCCGGGTCAAGGTAATATTGTAATTTTTTACCGTGAAGCATTTGTATTATATGTGCCTGAATGGAACCGTCCTTTTTGAACGGGCCGTTCATCATCATCATATAGTCAATGCAGGAGTAGAGCACATCGGGGAAATCTTTTATTATCTGACTTACAGACTCTTCCGAAACAAAGTTGCCGGTTACATCTGCGGTCTGCTGCTTGTCCAGAACAAAGTCGCAGGTAGATTCCATTCCAAGCGATTCGTCCTGTGGAAAAAGAGAAAAAACAGGGTAAGGAACCTTCATGTTCCAGTAGTCCTGGAGTCTGGCAAGCGCAATATGAGTGTTTTCCGGGGCACCAAGAATAATTACACCGAGTAAATCTCCGTCAGCCTCTGTGAGCATGGAAGTCAGCTCAGAAATATAGTTTTTGCCGTTGTGCTTAAAGCTGTCGGGGTAGGTGATAGTATTAATAAGTCCGCCCTCAGAGGTAAGACCGTATTTCTGCGAAAGGAGGTTTGTGGTTGCAGTTACAAGTTCCTGGTCGTTAAAATCATAGCCAAAAAGAATATAGATTTTTTTGTTGGTGTACTGCCAGCAGCTGTCTTTGTTGTCAAAAGGGTTTTCTTCGGATGAATCTGTAATTTTCAGCTGATGTGCACTTAAATCTATTTCCTCCGGCTCTTCCTTGTGGCAGGAAAAAGCAAGAGCAGCTAAAAAAACTAAAGACAAGGCACTTAAAAGCTTTGGCAGTTTTGAGTGTTTATATTCAATTTTGTGTTTAATCTGATACATAATCACTCCTATACTATAATGCATTTTTTTTTAATGTGGAAGAGTGACGATTGAAAGCCGGCGTGTTTTGGTGTATTATCTTTCTATGAATATCTTGATGCCCATATTGGAACTGACCGGCAGCCTTGGATTCCTTCTTTACGGAATGAAGCTTATGAGCGACGGTGTTCAGAAAAGTGCCGGCGAAAAGCTTCAGCGAGCCTTGAGCGTTATAACCGGAAATCGTTTTGTAGCACTTCTTACAGGTCTCGTCGTTACAATGATTGTGCAGTCTTCCGGTGCTACAACTGTAATGGTTGTAACCTTTGTAAATGCAGGCTTGATGACCCTTACTCAATCGGTTGGTGTTATTTTTGGTGCAAACATTGGTACCACAATCACAGCCTGGATTGTTTCTATCTTCGGCTTTAATTTTAAGATTTCAGCTTTTGCAATCCCGGTATTTGGTCTCGGCTATTTCCTTACCATCCTTATTAAGAAAAAAGGCCCTTATAAAAACCTTGGCGAAGCAATTATGGGTTTTGGAATGCTTTTCTTAGGTTTGTCGGGTTTAAGCGATGTATTTACACCAGAACAGCTGGGCTGGCTCTTTAAGATTCAGGGAAGCGGTTTTTTTGCAATCTGTCTTGGATTTATCATCGGTATTCTGATTACAGCACTCCTTCATTCATCTTCAGCCTTTTCTGCTATCGTAATCACCATGGCCTACAATGGTCTTATAAACTGGGAACTTGCCGCCGCAATGACACTGGGAAGCAACATTGGTTCTACAATAGATGCAATTCTTGGTGCTGTAAATGCAAATGCAGATGCCCGCCGTTCAGCCGCAATTCACGTAATGTTCAATGTATTCGGTACAATCCTTGCACTTATCTTCTTTAAGCCTTTCCTTGACCTTGTTGTACTGCTTACACCGGGCCACGCAAACTCAAACATTGCAATCCGCATTTCAATGCTGCATACGGTATTTAAAACTCTGTCTACGGTAATACTTCTGCCTCTTCAGAATCCTCTTGTACTTCTTTCTAAAAAAATCATTAAGGATGATAAAGAAAAGCAGAACAACATCTACAGACTCGATTTCGTACAGCTTCCTGCAAAAGACAGCGTTACAACCCATATCATTCAGGTAGAAGCCGCAATTGCAGATATGACCGATGTTGTTACCGATATGTTTGATAAGATTCAGATTGGTATTACAAAACGAAACAATGATTATATAGAAAAATATAAAGAGCTTATGGTTAATGCAGAAGATTATGTTGACCAGATGCACGAGCAGATTACTCATTATCTTATTAAGTGTCAGGCCCTGCAGATTACAGAAAAGCAGCTTACACATATTTCTTCCATGATTCAGATTGTAGATGAGCTTGAAAATATGAGCGACAGCTGTTTTGGAACAATTATGCTTATCTGCCGCTCAATCGAAAAGAAAATGACCTTTAAAACTGAGGATATGGAGCGCCTGCTTCCTTACATTGAGCTTGTCCGCCAGTTCCTCCAGTTTATCCGCATAAATATAAATAAACAGATTACTTCCGAAAAGCTTGAGCTTGCCCGCGAGCTTGAAGATGGCATAGATGCATTCCGCAAGGATTTGAAGAAGGTTGCCCGCAAACGTCTCGAAGGCGGTGCCGATGTTAAAGCCGAGCTTCTCTACATTGATATTGTACGTGCCATCGAACACATCGGTGATAACTGTTTTACCATTTCAAGTGCACTTGTAATGTAAGAGTGAATGTTAATAAATTAAATTGAATCAGGTGGTTATGATAATGCGCTCAATTCCAGAAAAAGAATCTTTTACAGTTGAGTTTTTAAGCGGTAGTAGAAATATAAGCGATTCAGAATTGCTCGATGAGGTAGTTGCTTTAGCAAATACCTTTGGTGGGATTATATACGTTGGAATTGAAGATAATGGTGAAATAACTGGTATTAACAAAGAACATTATGATTTGGCAGGGATAAAATCTCTTATTTCAAATAAAACTGAACCTTCACTTTGCGTTCAGACAGAAATTATAGAAGAAGAAACTACCTTTGGAAGAGCTTCTGTGCTTGCTATTAGGGTTCCAATGTCAAGAAGTGGTCTTGCTTCGGTAGACGGAAGGATAATGGGGCGGCGGTTAAAGAGAGATGGTTCGCCAGAAGTTTTTTCCTGGTCTCAATATAATATTTCTATGAGAAATAAGGAATTAGAGACATTGGCTTATTCTGAAAAACTGCTTGCTGCTGCATCTGATGAAGATTCTGATGCACTTGAAATTTCTCGTCTCAAAAGCCTGGTTGCGAACAATCCATATGGTGATGAAATTGGCGATTTGTATTTTTTGCAAATTAGATACGCTTTAAAACATCTGCAGCAATAACATTCTGTCATTCCCCGGCTTGACCGGGGAATCCTTTTTTACGCAACCGTTGCCTTTACGTAAACTTCCTTTACACCCTTATCTGCAGCAACAATCAAACCATTTGCCTTTCCGCCCTTAACTTCAAGGGAAACAGCACCTGTATTCTTTTTGTTTTCAACAGTAATGTGGTAAGTTACACCACGGAACTTACGTGTAATTTCTGCATTCTTTACGTGGCTTGGCAGGCGTGGTTCAATTTCAAGACCTGCATGCTGTGGACGCAAACCGCAGATGTACTGTGAAAGTGCAACAAAGTTCCAGGCAGCAGTACCAGTAAGCCATGAGTTTTTAGCTTCACCTTCGCGGCGAGCTTCTTTTCCTGCAACCATCTGGCTGTATACATAAGGTTCTGTGCGGTGGATATCAGACCATTTTTCTTCTACCCAGGCCGGAGCAATCTTTGTGTAGTGTTCAAAGGCATCTTCAGGACGACCGTTTACAACTTCACCAATTACAACCCAAGGATTGTTGTGGCAGAAAATACCGCCGTTCTCTTTGTATCCAGGTGGATAAGAAGAAACTTCACCAAGTTCTACGTGGTAGTTCTGGTATGCTGGCCAGAGAATTACAATACCGTATTTAGAATCAAGATATTTTTTTACGCTGTCGAGTGATTTCTGTGGGTACCCCTTATCGGCTCCAATCTTTGCCATAGTACCAAAGCCCTGGCTTTCAATAAAGATTTTTCCATCTTCGCATTCGTGGCTACCAATTTTGTGGCCAAAATCATCATAAGCACGAACATACCATTCACCGTCCCAGCCTGCAGTACAGATAGCTTCTTCCATCTTTTTGCAAAGCTCTTCAGCGCGTTTTGCTTCGGCTTCATCACCCATAAGGCGGCACATTTGAACATAGTCTGGAGTAACAAATACAAACATCTGAGCAATCATAACTGATTCTGCGTTCTTTCCATCCTTGTTTGTAGAAGTCTGGAAGGAATCGTTTGGATTTGTTGAGAAGCAGTTGAGGTTGAGACAGTCATTCCAGTCAGCGCGACCAATAAGTGGAAGTCCGTGTGGTCCCATATGGTTTGGAATGTAGTTGTAAGAACGGCGTAAGTGCTCAAACATTGTAGCTTTATTTGTTTCACTGTTATCAAAAGGAACATCAACTTTAAGGAAGTCAACATCACCAGATTCACGGATATAGTTACCAACACCAAGAACAAGCCAGAGCGGGTCATCGTTAAAGTTAGAACCGATATCAGCATTTCCACGTTTTGTAAGCGGCTGGAACTGATGATAAGCTGAACCGTCTTCAAACTGAGTTGCAGCAACATCATAAAGTCGCTCACGGATTCGACTTGCCGGCAACTGATGAGCGGCACCAAGCATATCCTGAGAAGTATCGCGGAAACCAAGTCCACGGCCAATTCCGCTTTCAAAGTAAGAAGCAGAGCGGGCAAAGTTATAAGTTACAACACACTGGTACTGGTTCCATACAGCCATTCGGTCAAGCTTTTCGTCGCCAGTTTTAATAGAGAAGTGTGATAAAGTTTCATCCCAGAAGAGGCGCAAAGCATCCCAGGCAGCAAGAACTTTTTCTTTAGAATCAAACTTCTTCTGCAAAGCATAAGCCTTTTCCTTATTGATTACGCCCGAAGCGGTATTTGTGCGGAGCAAGCCTGTATCCAAAGCCTTTTTCTTATCAGCTTCAGAAAGGAACTTTTTATTGTCTTCCATTTCAATGTAGCCGAGTACGAAAATAAAGGTCTTTTCTTCGCCTGCAGCAAGAGAAACTTCAAGTCTGTGTGAAGCAATCGGGCTCCATCCGTCTGCAACAGAGTTTCCACTCTTTCCTTCAACAACAGTCTGAGGTGCAGAAATTGGGTTGTACAAGCCCAAGAAAGTTTCTCGGTCTGTATCAAAACCGTCAATCTTAGAATTACACCAGTAGAAAGCAAAGTGATTTCGTCTTTCTCGGTATTCAGTTTTATGGTAGATTCCGCTTCCTTCAATTTCAACTTCACCGGTAGAAAAGTTTCTCTGGAAGTTCTGGCAGTCATCACTTGCGTTATAAAGACACCATTCAACAAAAGAAACAAGGCTTACTTTTTTTGCAGCTTTGCTTTCGTTTTTCAAGGTAATCATTTCAACTTCGGCATTTTCACCGTTCGGAACAAAATAAAGGGCTTCAGCTTTCAGTCCATTCTTGGTAGATGTAAACTTAGAATAACCAAAACCATGGCGGCATTCATAAGAATCAAGTTCAGTCTGTGTAGGCTGCCAGCCCGGGTTCCAGATTGTATCGCCATCTTTAATAAAAAAGTAATGACCGTTGTTATCCAGCGGCATATCATTGTAGCGGTAACGGGTAAGGCGGCGGAGTCGTGCATCTGTATAGAAGGAATAGCCACCAGTGGTGTTAGAAATAAGAGAGAAGAACTTTTCGCTTCCCAAATAGTTAATCCATGGATACGGTGTGCGAGGAGTTTCAATAACATACTCGCGGTTTTTGTCGTCAAAATGTCCGAACTTCATTATAGTACCTCAAATTAGTTTTGTTTTGCATTGTTTATTTTGCGTGGTTTTCTATTTTATAATGGAAAATTATAGTACAGAACAGACTAATTTTCAATTATTTCTAAGGGGAATCACCTATTAATCAATCGCCCGCATCTATAAAAGAATTGTACAATTCTGCTGAAAGTATAAAAAATCTCGTGATTTAACTATATTTCACCGTTAAAAATACCGAAAATAATAGTATGCCATCTAACAGCTACGAAAAACCGGATTATTGGTCTCAAAAAGCATTCTCAGAGGGGTATCCAGCCCGTTCTGTTTATAAGCTCAAGGAGATTGATGAAAAGTTCGGTATGCTGAAAAAAAATTATACAGTTCTCGACCTTGGTTCAGCTCCCGGCAGCTGGACAACCTTTATTTTGCGCCAGATGGACGGAACGGGTAAAGTCGTTTCCTGCGATTTGAACCCGCTTGCAAAATCTGTAAAAGGGGACAACCTTGTTTTTATACAGGGCGACCTCAATGCTCCCGAAATCCGCGCTCAGATAAAGGAAAACGGACCGTATGATTTAGTTGTATGCGATGCTGCTCCAAAAACAACCGGAAACCGCACCGTAGATACAGCCCGCTCGGAACAGCTGGTGGAAATGGCAGTCTGGTATGCACAGACAATGCTCAAAACCGGTGGAAACTTTGCAGTAAAGATTTTCCAGAACGGTGATCAGCAGCGTATTTTAAAGTCTATGAGGGAAATCTTTACGTCAGCCAAGGGGTTTAAGCCCGAAGCCTGTCGTTCAGAGTCATTTGAAACATATTTAATTGGAATTAATAAAAAATAAGGGGTTTATTTCTAAATTGTTGCGTAGTATAATAGGTCGAATCTATAATGGTTATAAGATTGTGATTAAGACACGAACTGTAAAAATCATTTTTGCTTCTCTTTTTTGCTTCTGCGTTGGAGCAGTTGCCACAGGCTTTCTCATTCTTTCTGTAAATAAGTTTGAAGAGCCTAATGGTATTGGTGGTTTTGAATCCGATACAGTTCCTGTTGTTTTTGATGATGATGCAAACAGCCTTGCAGAGGTTTTTGCTGCTGATTCTCAGGATTTTACAGACCCTGCTTTTGCAGAAGCTGCTGAACTTTCTGATTCTTCTGCCGAAACAGCTTCTCAATATAATTTTGAACCTGCAGTTTTAACATATCAGACTTACCGTGTAAAAAAAGGTGATATGATTGGCTTTATTGCTGATGATTTTGACGTTACCTCAGATACAATCATAAGTATTAACAATATCAAACAGTCTCGTTTAATTCAGCCAGGTCAGTATCTTAAGATTCCTTCAATGCCAGGTATTCTCTATACAGTTAGAACAGACGGAGAAACTCCTGCAACAATTGCAAAAAAATATGATGTAGATGCAGATAAATGTGCCCTCGTAAACTCAACCACAGTTGAAGCTTCATTATCAGCCGGAACTTCATTCTTTGTTCCGGATGCAGAGCTTGACTGGATGACCCGCCAGGAAATCAACGGCGACTTATTCCACAAACCGCTCCGTGTACGTTACTGGCTTTCATCACCATACGGCTGGCGAGATTCACCTTTCAACACAGGTCGTCGTTCCTTCCACGGTGGAATTGATATGGCAGTTGCTTCAGGCACACCAATTTATGCTGCCCTGGACGGTAAGGTTTCTGCAGTCGGCTACAACTCAACCTACGGAAACTACGTGATTGTCTCTCACCATTCAGGTTATAAAACACTTTACGGACACATGAGCCGTGTAACCTGTAAAAAAGGCAATTTCGTTTATACCACAACCAAAATTGGTGAAGTCGGCAGTACCGGTTTAAGCACAGGTCCACACTTACATTTCACCGTTTACAAAAATGGTAAAACAGTAAATCCTCTTACATTGATAAATTAAGCTGACAAATTAAGTATTTTTTGTATTTAAGTTTATAATAGCATTTATTTCTTAATTTTGTTATAATCATTTATCTATGGAAGAAATTAAATACGACTATATCATAATTGGAGCCGGTGCCGCCGGTCTTGCTTCCGCACAGTATGCTGCCCGCGGAGGCCTTAAAACCGTTGTTCTTGAAGAAATGACTGCCGGTGGTCAGGCTACACAAATTGCTGAATTGGAAAACTATCCTGGAATCTATCCTGCCATAAACGGTTTTGATTTTGCCGATACAATGCGCAAACAGGCAGAAGCCTTTGGTGCAGAAATTAAGCAGGTTTCAGTCACATCAATAGATAAAAAAGATAAAGATTTTGTGGTTGTCACAAAAAAAGAAACTTACATAGCTCCAGCTCTTCTTATTGCAACAGGCGCAATCCACAGAAATCTTGAAGTTCCCGGCGAAAAAGAGCTTACTGGCCGCGGTGTTTCTTATTGTGCAGTCTGCGATGGTCCTTTCTTCCGTAATAAACGAATTGTAGTTGTTGGTGGTGGAGATTCAGCCTGTTCCGAAGCCGTTTATCTTTCTACAATTTCAAAAGATGTTTCAATCATTCACAGAAGAGATTCTTTCAGAGCGCAGAAAGCCGTTTCAGATAAAATGCTGGCTGCCGGTGTAAAACCTGTTTATGACTCCGTTGTAAAATCAATTAACGGTACAAATAAGGTTGAATCAGTTACAGTTGAAAACGTAAAAACTGGCGAAAAATATGATCTTCCATGTGATGCTGTTTTTGTCTTTACGGGAATGCTTCCTCAAACTTCTTTAGTAGAAATGCTTCCTAAAGATGAAGGTGGATACATAATCACTAATGAAAATATGGAAACTGCAATTCCAGGGCTTTTTGCCGCCGGTGATGTGCGTTCTAAATCCTTCAGGCAGATAGTAACTGCCGCTGCCGACGGTGCAATAGCCGCCAATTCTGCAAAAAAAATGATAAACGAGTAGCTTCAATGTGCAATTCTAAAAAACGACTTTTATCATTTCTGCTGGCTGCTCTGCTTCCTTCACTTGTATTTTCACAATCAGTTAATTTCTGGTCAGACATGCCGAATGAACAGCTTGCCCGTACAATTACAGATGAAATGACCGATACAGAGCTTTATTCCCAGATACTGATGTTCGGCTGGGCTGGTTCAGAACCACCGGAGCTTCTATATCAGTGGGTAGAAAGAGGTCTGGGAAGTGTAAAGGTTTTCGGCTGGAACACAGAAGATATAAAGCTCGTTGCAAAATCAATTTCATCACTTCAGCAGAAAGCAGGACATAATCGTTTTCAGATTCCACTTTTCGTAGCAACAGACCAGGAAGGTGGCTGGATCCGTCACGTAAAGGGTGATACAACAATCACTCCCGGTAATATGGCGCTGGGTGCTTCCGGCTATCCCTACGATACCTGGTACACAGCCTATTACATAAGCCGCGAAATAAAAGCACTCGGCATAAACATGAACTTTGCCCCAACAGTCGACCTGTTTACCGACCACGAATCTGCAATCATCGGGACCCGTTCCTTTGGTGATAATCCTGAAAATGCCGGAATACTCGGGGCTATGTTTATGTACGGCAGCATAAGTGCAGGCGTAATTCCAACCGTAAAGCATTTTCCAGGTCATGGAGATACAAATGATGATTCCCACGGTAAGCTTCCTGTAATCAACATAGATTTTGAAACCTTCAAAAACCGCGAGATTGTACCTTATCGTTATCTTGTTGAACAGAAAGTACCTGCTGTAATGTCCGGCCACCTGAGTTACCCTCAGATAGATCCTTCCGGAGCACCGGCTTCTCTGTCAAAATATTTCCTTACAGAGTTGCTTAGAAATCAGCTTGGTTATGAAGGACTTATTATTACAGATGATATGATGATGATTGGAGCAACGGTTTATGCAGGCTCACTTTCTAATGCTGTAAAACTCGCTGTAGAAGCAGGTAATGATATCATACTTTCTTCTACAACCGCCCGCCTTAACGAATCCTTGTGGACCAGAAATCTTGATTTAATGAGTACCAACTCAGACTTTCATGCTCGCGTAAAAGATGCTGCTTACCGTGTTATAAAAGCAAAACTTGATTATTATAAATCAGATGAATATACGCCGGCTCCTCTTTATCCAGATCCAAATACTTTAGATAAATATATTCCCGATAAGGAAGGGGATAAGTTTTTTCTGGAACAGGCATGCCGTTCAATTACAATTCAAAAAAAAGGTGATTTTCCTTTGAACCAGGATAATGCCGGCAGTGTTTTGCTACTCGGTTCCTTAAACTCTTTTTTTGAATCCACAAAGCTCAGGTATCCTAAGGCAAGTGAGTTCCGCTATTCTTACGAAATGGGACCAAATGAAACCCAGTGGGTATTAAATAAACTTGCAAGTATGCCCGATTATGACACAATAATAATCTGTGTATCCTGCGATAATCACGTAAAAATTGCCGAAGCGTTAAAAAACAAAGGAAAAAGGCTGGTTGTATTTTCAATAAGGTCACCTGTTATGGTAGAAAATCTTGAAGGCGCCGATACAATTCTTTTGGGCTACAGCAGCGAGTGTGATTATACCTTAAAGGCAATGGCCGGCCTTTTGAATGGTGAGTATAAAGCTGTTGGAGTTAAACCGTACAACTAACATTATCACTGTCATTCTCGTGCTTGACACGGGAATCTATTCAAACGTCGGTATTTCTTTTAGTTTATTATAATGCACATCGTAGCTGTGCGAGTTCGGCCTTATTCCTAAAATCCGTTCATTTTCGGCCTGCAGCTGGAACTTAATCATTTCCTTAAACACATTCATCATCGGCTCTGGATTGATTTTTTTGTCTACAAGTGAGTTTTCCTGCATTTCTTTTATAAAATAATAGCAGGATTCAATTGTAGAAATGTATTCCGGTCGCGGCTCATGCTTAAAAGTAAAAATAGAACGGTAATCTCCGTAAAAAGAAATACGCGGCAGCTCCAGCAAAAAAGGATTATGTTCAATCATTTTTCGGGAGCAGAACCAGGTTGCATCCAGAATCAGTACAAGCAGAGTTTTTCCTTCAAGCACCTCTTTTAAGCCTTCTTTGCGAGCCGTCCAGGCTTCTTCCCCCGGATACATCATCACAGGATAATATTTCGGGTCGTTCAGCAGCTGATTAAGCCTTGTATTTTCCGCAAAGTTCAATCCCACTATTATTTCCGAATCCTTAAGCGAAATATGTGCCAGATTTCCAGTCCCAGTTCTCTGTCTTTTAGCCTCTTTCGGGTGCATCAAAAACACAAACTTAATCCCCGTATCAATTTCTTCCGTATATTTACACAAACAGTTTTCCACCGGTCTGAAACACCGCATACATCTTTCACTCATAACATGGATAATAACAGAAAAACAGTCGCAGTAGAAGTAGTATACAATATCAACGTTTTTCTATATAATAGTAGCTTATGAATGCAAACGAATTACGCTCAAAATACATTGAGTTCTTTAAAAGTAAAAATCATGCTGTCATTTCAGGACAGTCTTTAATCCCAGAAAATGATCCTTCTGTTTTGTTTACAACAGCCGGTATGCATCCTCTTGTTCCTTATCTGCTTGGCGAAAAACATCCTGCAGGAACACGTCTTACCGACTATCAGAAATGCGTACGTACAGGTGATATTGATGAAGTAGGTGATCCATCTCACTTAACTTGTTTTGAAATGCTTGGTAACTGGTCTTTAGGCGATTATTTTAAGAAAGAATCAATCGCTTTTTCTTATGAGTTTTTAACAAGTAAAGATTGGCTTGCCCTTGACCCAAGAAAGATTTCTGTAACAGTTTTTGCTGGTGACGAAAATGCTCCTCGCGATGAAGAAGCTGCTCAGATTTGGAAAGATAACGGAATGCCAGAAGATAAAATTGCTTATCTTCCTGCAAGCGACAACTGGTGGGCAGCTGGTCCAACTGGTCCTTGTGGTCCTGACACAGAAATCTTTTACTGGGTTGGCGAAGGCTTGCCACCTGTAGGAAGCAACAAAGGCACAGATTCAGCTAACTGGATGGAAATCTGGAATAACGTTTTCATGCAGTACAACCGTGTTGACGAAAAAACACTTGTTCCTCTTCCAAAAAAGAATGTAGATACAGGTATGGGCCTTGAAAGAACAAACTGTATTTTACAGGGGAAAACAAGTGTTTATCTTACAGAAGTTTTCCAGCCAATTATCTGCAAGATTGGTGAAGTAGCCGGCGGTTATGCTTATGGCTCCGATGAAGAAAAAGATAAATCTGTAAGAATTATTGCTGACCACACACGTTCAGCTGTATTTATTCTTGGTGACCAGAAGGGAGTTACTCCGGACCGTGTAGGTGCCGGTTATGTTCTCCGCCGCCTTATCCGCCGTGCTGTTCGCCATGGAATGAAGCTTGGAATTGAAAAAGACTTTATGTCTGATATAGCAAAGGTTGTAATCGAAAACTTCAAGGGACCTTATCCTGAGCTTGAGCAGAATGCAGAAAAGGTTTACCGTGAGCTTGCAGCAGAAGAGGCTAAGTTCCGTACAACCCTTAAGAAGGGCGAAGCAGAGTTCCAGAAACTTCTTCCAAATCTTATGAAAAATCCTAAGAAAATTATCAGCGGAAAGGTTGCCTATAATCTTTACGAAACTTACGGCTATCCTCTTGAGCTTACTCAGGAACTTGGTGCAGAAAATGGCTTTACTGTTGATGTTGAAGGCTTTAAGGAAGCTGAACGCAAGCATCAGGAGCAGTCCAGAACTGTAGAAGCTGGTAAGGATAAGGGTGGACTTGCAGAGCAGTCAGAAATTACAACAAAATATCATACAGCTACTCATCTTTTGCAGCAGGCTTTGGTTGATGTTCTTGGTCCTCAGGTTGCACAGAAAGGTTCAAATATTACAAATGAACGAATGCGTTTTGACTTTACCTTTGAACGCCCGATGACTCCAGAGGAAATTAAAACTGTAGAAGATATCGTAAATCAGAAAATAAAGGAAGATTTGCCTGTAACAATGCAGGTAATGCCTTTGGAACAGGCTCAGAAAGCTGGTGCCCGTGCTTTGTTTACAAATAAATACGGCGAAGATGTAAAGGTTTATACAATCGGTAAGGATGTTGATAACGACTGGTTCAGCAAGGAAGTTTGCGGTGGACCTCACGTTCAGCATACAGCACAGATTGGTGACTTTAAGATTGTAAAAGAGCAGAGTTCTTCTGCCGGTGTACGCCGAATCAGAGCTGTAATAAGTGGTGGATTACCGCTCGAAGGGTAGAATGTAACCCGTAGAAATAGTAAATTGTTAAAAAATAGTAAAAAATAATACAGGGGATATTAAATTATGAAGAAATATGTTTTATCACTGCTGATTTTCGCTGCAGCTTTTGGAATGGCTTTCGCACAGTCAGACATTCAGCCACTCGTGGTAATTAAATACAACAAGTCGGAATCAATTACCGTAAAGCAGCTTAAAGCTCGTTGCGAAACCTATCAGAAACAGATGGGAAAGAAGCTTACTCTTGATGAAAAAAAGATGGTTCTTAAATCCATCACAGAAGAAAAGCTTATTCTTCAGGCAGCTCAGAAAGCCGGCATTTCAATTCCAGACAGCGCAGTAGACCAGTATTTTATGCAGGGAATGAGCCAGCAGATAGGTGTAAATGTTACAGAAAAAGAGCTTAATGATTTAGTTAAGAACTCTCAGGGTATTACTCTTGATGAGCTTTTGATGCAGCAGGCTGGTATGAATGTTGTAGAATACAAGAACTTCCTAAAAAACCAGCTTATTGCACAGCAGTATGTACTTTCTTTGAATCAGGCAGAAATGCAGAAAGCTGTTCCTACTGATGAAGAAATCCGTCTTTTCTATGAAAGCAACAAATCTTCTTTTGTATGGAATGATATGATGAAAATGTTCATCCTTCTTGTTCCAAAAGGAAATGATCCGGAAGCTGCAAAGCTTAAATGCAATGATTTGATGAATAAATTTGTAAGCAAGAAGGTTACTGTTGAACAGCTTACAGTTCAGTCACAGGCAGAAGGTTCTGGTTTCCAGGCTGGCGAAATGATTCTTCCTAAAACAGAAGCATCAGCAGCTGGTATCGGTATGCCATACGCAAATCTTCTTAAGGTATTTACACAGAATGAAGGCTATGTTTCTGATCTTCAGGAAACAAAGGATGATTACAGGTTTATCAGCATTTCTAAAAAATATGCTGCAAAAATCCTTTCTATAAGCGATGTTGTTCAGCCAGATACAACAGTTACTGTTTATGATTATATCAGAGGTAATCTTACACAGCAGAAACAGATGATGTTTGTTCAGCAGGCAGCTCAGAATCTTGCAAATGATTTGAACAAACCTGAATATGTTGAGCAGAAAAAGACTGGTGCTGCATTAGACAAGCTTCTTGATTGGGGAGAATAATAAAGTGTCCCGAAGAAATGGTCGTGTAATTGCTTTTCAGGCACTTTACTCTTGGGATTTAAGCGGAGTTTCTCTGGATGAGCTTTTGAACTTTTCCTGGTTACAAAAGGATGATGAGCTTCATTCAGATAAACCCGTAGCAGAGCCAAGTGAAACCGCAAAGGAAGAAAGAACTTTTGCTTCTCTTTTAATAGCCGGTACAATAGAGCATATCAAGGAAATTGATGAAGATATAAAAACTCATTTGTCACCTTCCTGGTCAATGGAACGAATCAATAAGGTCACTCTGGCTATTTTGAGGGTAAGTATTTACGAAATGAAGTTCCAGAATTTTTCACAAGCAGGAATTGTAATTGATGAAGCTGTTAATATTGCTAAAAATTATGGTCCTGACGATTCCTTTAAGTTTGTAAATGCTATTCTTGATAAAATCGGAAAAGATGAAAAAAGCGTGTAAGCTTACATTTATATCACTTATTCTTTTTATTTCTATGCTTGCTCTGTTCTCCTGTAAAATGAGGGCAGAGCAGGAGTCTTTAACCTCCCGTTTTGAAATTATTGATTCTCTTATTTATCAAAATCTTTTTAAGGATGCACTCAGCGAATTAAAAAAGATGGAAAAAAACTGCTATGATTCCTGGTCATATCTGGGAGTTTACAAGCGTTATCAGCAGTTAGGCGAAACAGCAGATTCAGAAAAATTACTGAAGAAAGCCCTTAAAAAGAACTCTAAAAACCCTGAGCTTGTTGCTGTATATTCAGTATTTCTTTTACGGCAAAACAGGCTTGATGAAGCATTAAAGCTTTCTGAACAGCTGGCAGGTACAAAATACGGTTCAATCTTTTCAGAAGCAGTTCTTTGTGATATAAGACGAAATCCGGAAGTAAATAACTATAAGGATCAAAAGTATTATTCAATTTATCTGGATGCCTATAAATCAAGTATGAATCCATTATGGATAAGAAATTGTGCTGTTTTTAATCTGGAAAATGGTCAGTTTGATGCTGCAGCATCTCTTTTACCTGAATATTATACCAATACCGAAGATGCTTATTTTTGGGCTTTAGTTCTTTATGATTCAGGCAAATATTATGAGGCAGTTCACGCCCTTAATGCAGCAAACCGTTTTCTCAGTGGCTATTCAATTAGTAAAACAGAAAACACTAATAAAAATATAACGCCTGTAAAGATTTCTGCCCTCCAGTCAGATGCCTATATGGCTGCTTCGGATTTTGAAAGTGCCGAAGAAATCAGGCGAGCTTTACTTGATGAAAAAAAGAATCTAGAAAATCTCTCTGCCGAAGACGAAAGCCTTATGCAGATTCTTTTTGTAAACAGTGCTGTTTATGCGTTAAACAATGGAGATGATGAAGAAGCCTCTGACATGCTTTTGTATTCTGTTGATCGCTGGCCGACTTTTTCTCCTGCAATCATTCTGTATTCAGATTTTGCTTATAATTCAAATGTTGAGCGCAAGGAAGATGAAGAACAGGAAGCCCTTAGAAAAGCAGGCCTTGCTTCTCTGGAAATGGAAAAATATGACAGCAGAATTAAGATTCCGCTCAGCGATGCCTTGTACAGACTTGATGCTGCACTGAAAGAAAATAATGATCCAAAACTTTATATAAAACGCCTTGATTTGAAATATAAAATGAACAGGGAATATACCGTAAAGGAAAAAACTGCCGATTTGTGGAATATTCTTGAAGAATCTTACACAAAAGAAGATAAACAGGAGCAGCTTTTAATACAGTATGTAATCAGCTATCTTCTTCAGACAAAGCAGGATGAGGATGCTTTTGTCCTTTTTGAAAAGTATATTGCCAATTCTTATAAGTTTGACGAAAAAGAAGAATTCTGGAAACAGTTCGAAAAGATTATGCCTTCTGCCGGTACAAAAATGGTAGAGTTTGGCGCCTGGTTTGCTGCAGAAAAGAAAATGCTTGATGAAGCAGTAAGATTGTATGAATATTGTGTTTACGAAAGCTCCGGTCTGCTTGCAGAAGGTGTTGTAGCTCCTGGTGCGACTACGGAAGTCTGCATGAACCTTGCTGATATCTATTTTACAATTGGAAAAGTTAAAAAAGCACTCGATTTATACGGTAAGGCAGCCGGACGTGAAAGCAATAAATATATCCGTTCAGAGATTTTTTACAGGATTGCCTGTATTTATGTAGCTGAAGGAGATACAAAAAGTGCGCTCAAGGCTGCCGAGTTTGCTTCAAGCCTTTACCCCGATAATGCAAGGGCTGCACTGTTAAAGTCTAAACTTAAGGTTAAATAAAAAAAGCGATGGTTGTTTCAAAACCATCGCTTTTCTGAACAGAAAAAATCCTATTCAATTACAGCAATAATATCGCTCATTCTAAGAATAAGGTGATCTTCGCCGTCAATCTTTATCTGTGTACCGGCATATTTGTCGTACATAATTCTGTCGCCTTTTTTGAGGGTGATTTTTACTTCATCTGTACCAGGACCAACTTCAACTACAGTTGCAGTCTGAGTTTTTTCCTGTGCAGCTTCTGGAATGATGATTCCGCTTGAAGTTTTAGTTTCTGCCTTATCATTCTTTACAAGAACGCGGTCTGCTAAAGGTTTAATTTTCATATGTAAGCCTCTTATTTTTTAAGATTTATTACTATCTAAAATAATAAAAAAAATGAACAAAGGCAATAAAAATCTTGTCTTATTTTTTTATTATCTTTTTCATTACCAGCTGGTAAACAATCAGTAATGCCATCATTGAAAGGCCGATTATGTCGGACTTTGTTTCCGGGATTACACAGAGTATACCAGCGGTAGCGAACAAAAGTCGTTCAATAACATCTAGTGTTATAACGGCCGGTTTCGCAGCTTTTGTACCGTAGAGAATACCTGTATTTCGTAAGCCGTAACCTTCAAGTGCAACACTTATTCCAAACATACCAATCAAAGCTGTGAAAGAGATGAACAGGATTGTGAGTACACTTGCATCTATCATAAGCATTTGAGGGTTGTAAACGAACATGTAAGGAATAATAAACGCTCCTATAGCAAGCTTTGTTGCATTTACGGCAGTACGCATTGGTTTGGCTTTTGCAATCGCGGCACCGGCAATTGCGGCTAGGGCAACAGGTGGTGTAACATCGGCAATAATACCAAAATAGAATGCAAACATATGTGCAGGAAGCTTCATTACGTTCTGTACATCGCCAACACCATAAAGACAGGTTATGATTGCACCGGCAGTAATTGTTGAAGTAATAAGGTAGTTTGCTGTTGTAGGTGCACCCATTCCAAGAATAATAGAAGCAATCATTGTGAGCACAAGAGTAAGGAAAAGCTTACCGTGGGCAAGGCTTACAAGACCTGCTCCAAGCTTAAGTCCAATACCAGTCAACGTTACAATTCCAATAATAATTCCAGCCATACCACAGGCAATTGCAACTGAAATGATGTTTCTTGCAGCGGTACACATTACTTCCAGAACATCTTTACCGCCAAAGGTTGGTTTTCTTCCTTTTGCTAAATCAACAATAGAAACACAAAGACCAATTAAAAGACATGCAACAATTCCCATAAGGGCTGCAAAAACAGCTGTAAAGCCTGCACAAAGGAAGTAAATGATTACAACAAGTGGAAGAAGCATATATCCTTTTTTAAGGAAAAGAGGCAGAAATCTTGGGAGCTGTTCACGAGGAAGTCCTTTAAGACCAAGCTTTTTAGCTTCAAGATGTACTGTAATAAAAATACCAGCAAAATAAAGTACAGCTGGGATAATGGCAGCCTTTACGATAGTGATATACGGTACGCCTATAGATTCTGCCATAAGGAATGCGGCAGCTCCCATAATAGGAGGCATAAGCTGGCCACCAGTAGAAGCAGAAGCTTCAACCGCACCTGCAAACTCAGGCTTGTAACCCAGTCGCTTCATCATAGGAATTGTAAAGGAACCTGAACCTACAGTATTAGAAACTGAAGAACCTGAAACTGTACCGAGCAAGGCAGACGAAAGAACCGCTACCTTTGCAGGTCCACCGGAAGCACCACCGGCAATTGCATTACAGGAATCAATAAAGAACTGCCCGATACCTGTTTTTTCAAGCAGGGCTCCGAATAAAATAAAGAGGAAAATAAAGGTTGAACAGGCTCCAATTGGAGTTCCCATAATACCTTCTGTGTTGTAGAAAAGGTGGCATACAACACGCTGTAAAGAATAGCCGCGGTGATTAAGGAAGCCCGGAATGTACTTTCCAATAAAGGCATAAATTATAAAACAGCCTGCAATAATCATAATCGGAAGACCAACAATTCTCCGGCAGCTTTCAAACAAAATCAGAATACCAATAATACCAATTATTATATCTAGAACTGTGTTGTTACCGGTTCTGCGCACAAGAGTGTCAAAGTTAATTACTATATACATCCAGCAGCCGGCACCTAAGAAGGCGAGCAGAACATCATACCAGGGTAAGGTATCCTTTGGCATTTTCTTTGTAGCAGGGAAAAGCAAAAAGGCGAGGAACTGAACAAAAGCAAGGTGTGTAGCCCTTAATATCTGGGCAGTGATTTTTCCAGAAAGGGTAGCGTACAGCTGGAACAGAACAAATACGATTGAAACAATAACTGTAATCCATTGTCTCCAGCATTTATGTTCACGGTAAGCCTGCTCCCTGTCCAAATCCTGCATGAGCTTTTTCATTTCTTCTTCATTTGTTGTAGGAAGAATACCTTCAATTGAACCGCTTGATGGCTGTTGTTCAGAAGATACTGCTGTGTTTTCGGATGCTTCATTCAGCTTTTCTGTTGCAGAGCCAGTTGAATCGGGCTGTACAGAATCAATCGGGGTGTCCAGAGAAGGGTCCCCTGCATCATCCATAGAATAGTCAAATAAATCTGCATTTGATTCTTCGAATGTTTTTTCATTCTTTTTCTCATCCATAAAAATCAAAGCCTCCTTTTCAGTTTTTTTATTATGTTTTTATATTTTTTCAGTTTTTATATATTCAAAAAGGGAAACCCTTTCAATTTTCAAAATAATACCTGTTTGTGGTGCAAAATAATTTTTCAAAAAATGCTCATTGAGATTGGCTGAATCTTCATCATCTAAAAAAGCAATTGAATGTTCTGCAATAAGACCTACAGCCATTACAAGCTTGGGGACAATCCTGTTTAATCCGCTTATTTCATAGCCATTGGGAAGAACCGTAAAAACTGCACCTTTTGTTTCTTCCGGTTCCGGGATTCCTGCACCATAAGACACAAAAACTGTACGGTCAAGAATCAATTTGTGGTCGGGTGAAGGTCTGTAATAATCATGCACCCTGCCTTTGTTTACTGAATGTGTATAAGAAATACAAAAACCGTACTCTGCACCTTCAACCGAATAGAACCTTTCTTTTGGATTTTTTCTGTTGGAGATGGAAAGAACGGTTTTTGCAGGAACAAAGAAGAATGCTCCTGCAAGAAGAATTGTAACTGCCGCAATAATCAAAGCAATTTGTTTACTGCGGCAAACCTTTGCTTCCACATCATTATGGGAAGAAAGCATTTTATTTCATTAATCCAATTTCTTTATAATACTTGATTGCACCAGGGTGGAATGGTACAGAAACACCAGTGATTGCGGCTTTTGCTGTAACTTCCTTTCCTTTTGCGTGAGCTGTTGCAAGTTCATCAAGGTTAGAGAACAAAGCTTTTGTCATTTCGTAAACAGTAGCTTCATCAAGCTTTGAACTAACTGCAAGAGTTGCTTTGATAGCAAGAGCAGCTGTGTCTGTGTCAGTTCCCTTGTAAGTTCCTGCCGGAATAATTGTCTTTGTGTAGTAGTTGTATTTGTTACAGATAGCATCAGCAGCTTTTCCGTCTACAGGAATAAGGATAAGACCAGCTGTAAAGGCAAGCTCCTGCAAAGCTGAGTTAGGAACACCGGCTGTAATAAAACATCCGTCCAAAGTTCCGTTCTGAATACCTTCTGCAGACTCTTTGAAAGAAAGGTTGCTCTTTTTAATATCGTTGAAGGTAAGTCCATAACCTTCAAGAATCTGTTTTGCATTGAACTCTACACCAGAACCTGCATCACCAACAGAAATACGTTTTCCTCGGAAATCTGCAACTGATTTAATACCACTTGCTTTAGAAACAGCAATCTGAACAACTTCCGGATACAAAGTTCCGATTGTCATAATATTTGCAAGTTTTTCACCAGCAAACAAGTCTGTTCCGTTGTAAGCATAGTCCATAACGTCATTCTGTACGATTCCGTATTCAGCTTCTCCCTTGTTGATAAGGCGAAGGTTTTCAGCAGAAGCACCAGTTGCCTGAGCCGTAACATTCATATTTTCAATTTTTGTGTTCCAGATGTTGGCAATAGCTCCTCCGAATGGATAGTAAGTACCGCTTGTTCCGCCTGTAGCAAGAATGTAATTTTTGTTTGTAGGGCCTTTACAGCCTGTTGCTAACAGTGCAAATCCAAGAACTGCTGCTGCAATAATTGACGATTTTTTCATATTTTCCTCCAAAATTAAAAAAATGCTGAATACAATTTTACTATATAATAGGGTCGTTTTCAATGATTTTTTAAAGGACCTTGCAAAAAAGTCATAATCATTATATTCTATTATACCACTTTATAATAAAGGATGAAGATGATGATGACCGAAGAAAAGTTTGATTTTTCTATTGAAAATCTTGGACCATGTACAATTCAATCGCCGATTAAGCTTTCGACTGTTCATGGTGACTACACTGCTAACTATGTAAAAGATGACAGCTATATTATTGCAAACATAAATGTTTATGATGCAAAAAAGCCGATTGTGCTTGATTCCTCAAATCTTATGGAAAAAGCCGGTCCGCGCGAAAAAATCTATTTTGACCCTACACACGCAAAGGCTGGAATCTGTACCTGCGGTGGTCTTTGTCCTGGTTTGAATGATGTTATCCGTGCAATTGTACGCTGTTTGAATACACGTTATGGTGTTAAGACAATTAAAGGTTATCAGTTTGGATTCCGTGGTTTCTTTGCTGATTCAGGTTACGAGCCGATTGAGCTTGACCGTTATCTTATAGACGAGATTCACAAGATTGGTGGAACTTATCTTGGAACAAGCCGTGGTGGTGGACAGCGTGTAAGCGATATTGTTGACTGCCTTGAACGAGACGGAATCAACATGCTCTTTATTCTTGGTGGTGACGGTACTCAGCGCGGTGCTTATGATATTGCCTGCGAAGTTGAAAAACGAGGATTAAAATGTGCCGTTGTTGGTATTCCAAAAACAGTTGATAATGATTTGATGTTTATTGACCGCTCATTCGGTTTTGAAACAGCCGTTCAGCGGGCAAAAGAAACAGTAGCTGCTGTTCACATGGAGGCTGCTTCTCAGATAAACGGTATTGGTCTTGTAAAGCTTATGGGACGTGAAGCTGGCTTTATTGCTGCTGCTGCCGCTCTTTCATCACACGAAACAAACTTCTGCCTTATTCCTGAAGTTCCTTTCGAGATGGATGGAGATTACGGTTTCCTTGCAACTCTGGAACGCCGTCTTGCAAAACGTGGTCACGCAGTAATCGTTGTTTCTGAAGGTGCAGGACAAGATTTACTTCAGTCTACAGGTGCTACAGACGCTTCCGGCAATAAAAAACTTGCAGATATCGGTCTTTTCTTAAAGAAACGAATTGAAGATTACTTCAAGGCAAAGAATATAGAAATCAATCTTAAATATATTGATCCTTCTTATCAGGTTCGTGCTTCTGTTACAACAGCAAGCGATTCAATCTACTGTGAACGTCTTGGAAACAATGCAGTTCACGCTGCTATGGCAGGAAAAACAAAGCTTGTAATTGGCCTTGTTCACGATAAGTTTGTTCATCTTCCAATAAAAGCCGTAACAGCTCACCGAAATGCAGTTGACCCAGAGGGAGCCTTCTGGCGCGATACTCTTGATGCAACTGGTCAGCCAATGCTTATGGTAAACGACATTAAGGCCGCCCGCGAAAAGATGGCCGCTGCCGTTGCCGGAGCCAAGAGCAAACCAAGCGAGCAGAAGAAAGGAAAGTAGTTAGAACTTCATTGTGAAGAAACCTATATGTCATTGCCGGGCTTGACCCGGCAATCTTTTTTTATGGCAGAAGTCTTCATTTTTTGATATACTAGTATGCAACTTATAAAAAGGGGATTTTTATGCGTATTTCTGGGGATGTGAGATTTTTTTGTGATGAAGATGAGTTTTCTGGAGTAAAAAAGATTGCCGGCAAGGTTTGCTGTGATGTAGAACTTGTTACTGGAAAAAAGCCGGAAGTCAGCTCAATAAATGGTGCTCTGAATGGGGGTGCGGATGAAGCTGTCCTTTTTGCAACTCTTGGCAAATCTCCACTTGCAGAAAAGCTAGCTGCAGAAGAAGGACTTTCTGCTGAGCTTTCAAAAATCAAGGGAAAACGCGAGTGTTATATTTTCGTTGTAAAATCAAATAAAATCATCATCCTTGGAAGCGATAAACGCGGAACAATTTACGGACTTTTCCATCTTTCTGAACTCTTAGGAGTGTCCCCATTAGTTGACTGGTCTGGTATTTTGCCTGCTCACCGTGAGTCTGTTGAGCTGGAAGAGGGGATTACTGTTACAAAAGAGCCTTCCGTTCGCTTCCGCGGATTTTTTATAAATGATGAATGGCCGGCCTTTGGTAACTGGGCTAATCATAATTTTGGCGGCGTGAATGCAAAAATGTACGAGCATGTGTTTGAACTGCTTCTCCGCCTTAAGGGAAATTATCTCTGGCCTGCAATGTGGGCTTCTCGCTTTAGTGATGATGGTCCGGGACTTGCAAATGCAGAGCTTGCTGATGAGCTGGGCGTTGTAATGGGAGCCAGCCACCATGAGCCTTGCTGCCGTGCGGGTGAAGAATACAAGCATCTTCGAGGTCCTGATTCAATCTATGGAGATGCCTGGAACTTCCGAGTAAACGAAAAGGGAATTACAAAGTTCTGGGAAGACGGCCTTAAGCGAAATGGTAAATACGAAAATGTCATCACTGTTGGTATGCGTGGTGAAGCTGATACTGCAATCCTTGGAAAGAATGCAACGCTGGCAGATAATATCAACCTTTTGCGCGATGTTCTTAAAACTCAGAACCGCCTTATCCGTGAAAATGTAAATCCTGATGTTCAGAAAGTACCAAGAATGCTGGCACTTTACAAAGAGGTTGAACCGTATTTTTATGGCGACAAGCATACAAAAGGTCTTATGGGCGACCCTGAGCTTGAAGGCGTAACTCTTATGCTCTGCGATGATAATCACGGAAACCTCCGCACTGTTCCAACCGAGTCAATGCGTTCTCACAAGGGCGGCTACGGAATGTACTATCATTTTGATTATCACGGCTGGCCTTTCAGCTATGAATGGCTCAATACAAATTATCTTCCAAAGGCCCGCGAACAGATGGCTGCGGCTTATGAGTTTGGAATCCGTGATTTATGGATTGTTAATGTTGGCGACATCTTCTCAAATGAATATCCATTATCATACTTTTTGAACCTTGGTTATGATTACGAAAAATATAATTCCGATGTAAAAGCTTATACCGATAAATGGTTTGCTACTCAGCTTCCATATTTTACAGCCGAGCAGGCCCAGGAAGTTTCTGACATTGTTTATGAATCAAATAAAATTGCAATTATGCGCCGAACAGAATGCATAAAGCCGGATACCTTCCATCCTGTAAACTTTGGAGAAGCTGATTATATTCTTGCCCGTACTGAAGATTTAATTAAGAGGGCGAGTGCACTTTATGCAAAGGTTCCGGAAGAGCAGGCTGCAGGATTTTTCAGTCAGGTTTATCTGCCTGTTGTAGGAACAATGAATATTGTGCGCATGCAGCTTTACAGCGGAAAAAATCACTGGTTCGCACAGCATAATGCTCTGGTTGCAAATGTTTATGCAGATAAAGTCCGCGCCTGCTGCAATTTTGACAAGGCTCTCGTTGATGAATGCGACAAAATTGGTAACGGCCGCTTTTATGCAATGGGCTGGTCAGAACATTTTGGTTTCCGTAACTGGTGCGAGGCTTATAATCATTATCCTGTTTATGAATATGTTGAGCCTACCCGAAAAAAGAGACTTGTTGCCTGGGTGGACGGAAAGGAGTTTACAACAACTGGTCAGGATTGGACTATCCGTGATTTGTATCTTGATGCGTTTAAGAATCCTGAATGTAATGAAGCCCGTATAAAGCTTGCCTGCAGCAATGTTGAAGGCTGTGACTATAAGGTTACAAGTGGCAAAACAGGGGATGAAGGCTGGCTTAATCTGGAAATTGTAAAGGATGAAGAAAATCTTGGTGTAGAAGGCTGCTGCATTGATACAATCCTTGTAAAGCTTAATCGCGAAAAACTTGCTTTGGACAGCGATAAAACTGAGCTTGTGACTATTTCTGCTGATGACGGTCACGGTGCAAGAATCCTTGTAAAGTTTCATGTTGATGCCGCTGTTCCTGATACAAACTTCCCGGCTGGAACCTTTATTCAGACTACAAATTATATCAGTATGGAAGCCCCTCATTTTTTACGTTCTGACGCTTTTGACCTGTTGCCTGGTTATGGAAAAACTCTTGGCGCTGTAAAGGCAAAAGATATAATTGCAAGCTTTGAAGCAGGTTCTGAAAAGGCTCCTTTTGTAGAATATGCCTTTGCTCTTTCTGAGGATTTTGTAAAAGCTACGGATGCTTCTGAAAATGCTGAAACCTGCGGAATTATGGCTTTTGATTTTTATCTTAATCCGTCAAATCCTGCTTATAAAGACAACAAATTACAGTTTACGGTTGATGTAAATGGTGAAAAAATCCTTAAGGATGCAGTTGATCCTGAGCGATTTGCTGTAGGTGATGACCAGCAGCCATGGGGAAATGACATTACCAACAATATTCGTATTGCAACTGTTTATGCTGAATGTCGTGCGGGGCTTAATCTGCTTAAAGTTAGTCCTGTAACGCCGAATATGGTGCTGGAAAAAATTGTAATCCACAATGCTAACAAGCCAATGCTTAAATCATACCTTGGTGCGCCGGAAACATACAGGGTACAATAAACAAAAAAAGTACAAAACTCTTTTCTAGGTATTTGCAATTCCTTCAATAAATAGTAAAATAAGATATTATCTATTGGGGGAAAAATATGGAAGAAATACTTGAGTTGTTACGTCAAAATGCCAGATTGAGCATTGAAGATATAGCCGCAATGACAAAAAAAGATGCAGCCGAGGTCGCCGCGATTATTAAGAAAATGGAAGATGACGGGGTTATTCTCAAGTACGCAGCCATCATTAATCCGGAAAAAGATAAAGTTGCTAAGGATAAGGTTTGTGCCGAGATTCAGATTCAGGTACAGCCGCAGCGTGAGCATGGGTTTGATGCCATTGCTGACCGCATTTACAGATTCCCGCAGGTAAAATCGCTTTATCTTATGAGCGGCGGTTATGATTTGAAGGTAATTATTGAAGGCGACAACTTAAAGGATGTTGCTTTGTTCGTTAGCGAAAAGCTTTCTACTTTGGAAGGTGTGCGCTCTACAAAAACAAACTTTGTTCTTAAAACCTACAAGGAAAACGATATTGTTTACGTAGCTGATGAGCGTGATCGCCGTGAAGGGGTGCAGGCCTAATAGCTTTCAAATGGAGTGTATATTATAGATGAATAATCGAGAAGATAGATTTTCCAGAAAGATGGAGGCAATTCAGCCTTCTGGAATACGAAAGTTTTTTGAGCTTTGTATAGGTCATGATGATATTATTTCGCTTGGTGTAGGTGAGCCGGATTTTGCAACTCCGTGGGTAATGCGCGAAGAAGCTTTTTATCATCTTGAAAAAGGACACACCTCTTATACTTCAAACTGGGGTTTGATTGAGCTCCGTGAAGAAATAAGCAAATATCTTGCACGCTATAATCTTTACTACGATCCAAAAACTGAGATTCTGCCTACAATCGGTGCTTCGGAAGGACTGGACCTTGTTCTTCGTTCTATTTTGAATCCTGGTGACGAGATTATTGTATGCGAGCCTTGTTATGTAAGCTATCAGCCGCTTGCCGATTTGTGTGAAGCAAAGGTAATCCATCTTGATACAAGCAAAAACGGTTTTTATCCTACAGCAGAACAGATTGATGCAGCCTGTACGTCAAAAACAAAGGCTGTAATGTTCTGTTCACCAAGTAATCCTACTGGAAGAATTATTCCGGCAGCTGAGCTTGAAAAAATTGCAGAAGTTGTTAAAAAGCATAAAATCTGGTGCTTGAGTGATGAAATCTACTGCGAGCTTTTATACGATAATCACAAGCATGTTTCAATCGGTCAGTATCCTGGAATGAAGGATTATGCCATTATTTTCAACGGCTTTTCAAAATCCTTTGCCATGACAGGCTGGCGTATCGGTTATATTGCCGCTACCCACGATTTACTTTCTCTTTGCTGCAAGCTCCATGCCTATAATTCAATCTGTCCGCCTATTTTCAGTCAGTATGCCGCAACAGAAGGCTTGCGAAACGGATGGGATGAAGTTGAAAAAATGCGTGTAAGCTACCAGCAGAGGCGAAACCTTATGCACAAGGCGTTTATTGATATGGGATTGCCTTGTACCGAGCCGGAAGGAGCATTCTATATGTTCCCGGATATCCGTCCTACTGGAATGACTTCAGAAGAATTTGCAACTGAGCTGATTCAGAATTATAATGTAGCTGTAGTACCAGGTAATGTTTTTGGAGATGGCGGTGAAGGCTTTATCCGCTGCTGTTATGCCACAGACATTAACAAAATAAAGGTTGCTATGGAAAGAATTGCCGAACTGGTAAGAAAAAGAACCGGAAAATAGTCCGCAAGTTTTGTACGGAAAACTTTGCACGGAGGTTTTTGCTGATGTTGATTACTGCTCTTATTACAATTGCAATTATTGCTGCTATTGTGACTATTGTTCTAATTGTGTCAACAAGTGGAAAAAAAGATAAGAAAAGTACTAAAACAAATACAAACATCCAGCGAAAGGGTAAGTCTTCTGTAATAAAGGAATATGAAAAGAAGCTTGTCCACGATCCTCATAATGTTCCGGCTTTGGAAGCTCTTGGTGATATTTATTACGATTCCGGTGAATGGGAAAAAGTATGGGGTGTTTATAAAACCCTGTACGAAATCTCTACTGCTCATATAGAAATAAATATGGCAAAAACTACCGGAAGACTTGGAATTGCCGCCTTTAATCTTGAAAAGTATGATGATGCTATAAGCTATCTTCTTTCTTCTTCCAGAAAAGATTCAGAAAACTTCGATGTAAATTATCATCTGGGAAGATCATTCTTTGAAAAAGGTGCTTATGACAAGGCCATTATCTGTTATAAAAAATGCCGCCTTTTGTCGCCAGAAAGTAACCTTATCAACGAAGCTCTTGCAATGTGTCTCTTTAAGGTACAGAAATATAAAGAGAGTCTTCCATTCCTGAAAAAGGTTCTTGAAGAACAGCCTGATAATAAGGAAGTTCTCTATAACATGGCTATTGCTATGGCAGAAAGCGGTTACAGGGACAGAGCGTTAAAGGTTTTCATCCATCTCAGACCGGATCCTGTTTTTGGTGCTCAGTCATGTCTTGAAGCTGGAAAAATGCACGAATATATGAAGGATTTTACGGCAGCAGTTCAGGATTACGAAATTGGAATGAAGCTTGAAAATGTTCCAGATAAGATTGCAGTACAGATTCTTTATCGTTGTGCGGTAGCTTATATTGGTCTTAATAACATTCCTCGTGCACTTACACTCTTAAAGCGCATTCAAGCAACACATGCGGGCTACAGGGATGTAGATACACTTGTTGTCCGTTATCAGGAGCTTAATCAGAACAGAAACTTCCAGGCTTACCTTATGACAGGAACAAGTGACTTTGTTGTTCTTTGCCGTAATTTTATTTCTTTTTACTTCAAAGATGCTTTTGTAAAGATTGAGGATGTTGCAATTGCAGCTGAAAATGTTGAAATAATATGTTTTGTTTCTGCAAATAAGTGGCAGTCAAAGGTAATGTTCCGTTTTTACAGGTCACAGACAATAATCGGTGATATTTACATAAGAGAGTTCCATACAAAAATCAGGGACACAAAATGCGATAACGGCTACTGTGTTACTTTGGGAACCTTCTCCGACAGTGCACACAAATATACAGAAGGCCGTCCAATTGATTTGATAGAAAAGGATGAGCTTTCAAAGATTTTGAAGAAAATAAGCCTGAATAACTAGGCTTGAAAATCTGATGTTCGCAGAAAGGGTGGGGAAATGAACATTTGTCTTTTTACACAGGAAGAAATTACAAAGCCTCTAAGTAAAAAAGATGAACGTGGTGAGCATATCATCAAGATTCTTCATAAAAAAGCCGGCGACACTTTTACAGCCGGTATTCTTGGCGGACAGTCTGGTACAGCAACAATAAATAAAATAGATGATGAAGGCATTTCTTTTACCTTTGAGCCTTCTGGTAACGGAAAACCACTCAATCCCCTTAAAATGATTATTGGTTTTCCCCGCCCGATTCAGCTTAAGCGGCTTTTGCGTGATATTGCAGCACTGGGAGTTTGCGAGGTTCACCTTACCGGTACCGAGCTTGGCGAAAAGTCGTACATGCAGTCTACACTTGTAGAAAAAGGAAATGCCTATAAAATGCTTTATGACGGAACTGTTCAGGCTGGAAGCACCTTTGTTCCTGAGCTTTTTCTTCATAAAACACTTTCCGAATGCCTAAGCTTTCTTGACGGAAAAAGTTCAATCCGCCTTGCGCTTGATAATAAAAATCCTGCAATGCGATTACAGGCTGCACTGGAACAAAAAGTGTCTGCATCATTGGGAAAAGAACAAAATCAGATTGTAGCAGCAATTGGAAGTGAACGTGGCTGGACAGATAAAGAACGAAGCCTGCTCGAAGCAAACGGCTTTATTCGCTGCGGAATGGGCGAAAGAATAATGAGAACAGAAACAGCGGCAACAGTTGCCGGTTCAATTATATTAAATTACATGGAGTGTCTATGACAAACGATAGAATTAAGGAAATCCTGCTTGATATTTACGAAAGTGAGCTTGATTTTACAGTAACTCAAACAGGAAAAGAAAGTAAAAGGGTTAATGGTTTTTATAAGCCCGATACCCACGAGATTTTTCTCCACAATCTGAACTTTAAGTCAGAAAATCAGCTTATATATACAGCCGTGCATGAATATACACATCATGTAGTTACAGAGCAAAAACTTAAGTTTGACCCGTCTTATTCCTGCAACTCAAAGGTTCATACTCAGGAGTTCTGGGCAAAGTTTGGAGAGCTTCTTAGTGCAGCAGAGCAGAAGGGCTATTATTCTTTGGGCTGGGAAAGTAATCCTGAGTTAAAAGCTCTTACAGAAGATATAAAAGAAAACTATCTTGCAAAAAACGGCCAGCTTATGCTTGATTTTGGTAAAAAGCTTTCACGCGCCTGGGAGCTTTGCAAGGAAGCAGATATCCGTTACGAAGATTATATAGACCGTGTTCTCTGCCTGCCACGCAGCTCTGAACGTGATATCCGTAAAGTTTCTGCTGTAGAGGTAAATCCTGCAATTGGTTTTGAAAACATGAAGGTTGTAGCTTCTGTAAAAAAGAAGGATGACCGTGCAGATCTTGAACAGGAGTTTTTACAGGGTGGAAAAAGTCCTTCTACAGTGCGCGAGCTGATGAAACAGAAATCTTCACAGAGTAAAAGTGAAGATGCTAAAACAAAGCTTGAACGCGAAAGAAGCAGGCTTGAAAAAACAATTGCTCAGCTTACACACAGGCTTGAAGTTGTGGAGGAAAGTCTTGCAAATATGTAAACCCTGTACAATAAAACATTCAGTAAAGGTTGTCGCTCTTTTTTTCATCGTAAGCATTTTTGGCGGTGCAGTATTTTCGCAGAATAAGGTTGATATGCCGCCTATGCCTCCAATGCCCGAAATGCCGGCAATTTCATTTCCGGAATATGGCAACTCGTTCTATCATCCTTCTGTTCCAGGCAATATAAAACCGGCTGACATAAAAAAAACTGATAAAGAACCACCGGTATTAGAAGATGCAGAAAAGTCAGCCCAGAAAAAATCATCAGATGCTTTATTAAAATCCCTTGTAAATGGAAATGTTGATACCCTTACAGCTTCTGATATTTCTTCTTTATATGAGCTTGGAATGTTCGGAGATGTTTCTTCAATTATGGGTTATGGCGATACAAATTATAATACCTCATCACTTACATCTATGAATACAACAAACGTTCTGCTCCAGCAGGTTCTTACGGAACTGGAAG
>JAEEGK010005497.1_pt1 | contig 30660 bp, 21 predicted proteins | sample 8958771 | NCBI WGS metagenome assembly JAEEGK01 (sample SAMN16246547, study PRJNA631951) | gut metagenome | biome: gut microbiome; feature: rumen; material: SC-attached | host: Bos | place: Iran: Karaj | collected 2018-10
ATATAAACTATTCCAAGGATATCATCACGCTCGAATGGGACTATGGCAGCCAGGATGTGTTCGTCGCTTTCGGCGATCACGGCGGTCTGGTAAAGCCGATAGAGGAAGTGGTTGCCGAGTATGATAATTATTCATCGGGCTCGGGCAGCGGCGGTTCTTCCGCGGGAAGTGATCACGGAGATGATTACGGCAAAGAAACCGGGGCGAAGACCGACGAGAGCATTGACCTTTCGGGTCTGTCCGCAAGTCACGGCAAAGCCTATGTCTACAGACATACCCAGAACGGATATTGCTATGAAGGTTCATGGGAATACAGCGATACAGAAGGGTATGTCAGGGACGGCGATATAAAAATGGAGCGAACCCTTACTGTTTATCGCTTCAGCAATCACACTGACATCGAGTATATGCTCGACATGAAAGGCGAATGGGGTGAGTTCTGGCATGTGGAGTACAATTTCCCGGCAAAATGCATCTTCTTTGATTACATAGAGGGCGGAACAGTGACCATAAAAGGCAATCAGGCCATCTGGGAGGATGAGTCCGGATATTACAGAGAGATATACACGCTGCAGTCAACGCGTGAGTTTGAAAACTAAGGAGCAATCTAAAAGGAGATAAACAATGAAAAAGAACAGATCATTATACCTCGTTCTCATGGCACTGATCATCTGCCTCTGCCTCGCGTTCACCGCGTGCGGCAAGAACTCGTCGGACGACGATGACGACGATATCGTCTATGACAACGGCGACGATAACTACCGTGACGACAACAGCGGCGATAATGGCAACAACAGTGGCAATTACTTCGACGGCGATCAGGGCAATTACTCAGACAATAACTCAGACAATAACGGACAGGGCGATAATTACGATCCGTACTTTGTGGGAGGATATGATGTCACCATCTATCACGCAGGCGATGACACGATCGCGGTGGAGATGACCGGCGACAGTATCTACAACAACGATGACGGCTACTATTTCCTGGAGATCGATGACACGAACGGCCAGATGCTGGGAGGTATAAACCTGAACAGATATTATTCCTATGTCGGAAAAGCCCTTGTCGAGCGTGACGGAGACCATACCACGGTTTCATTGCAGGAGATCGAGGGACTTGGCGGAAACGAAGGTACGAGCACGATCTTCGGCGAGCATAAGATGCTCATTACCATGAGCAAACCGGGCGCATGGAACGAGATCCCGGATTTTTCGAACGGTGTATATGAGCTGCGCAGGGATGCCGATGTTCTGGCAAGGGGCAAGGTCTCCGATATTCTGAAGACCGTCACCGCCGATGAGATGAATTCAAAGCTTGTCGAGCTGCAGATGACGCGTGTGGGGCAGAATCCTGTAAAAGCCGACTGGGCAGGCAAATACATCAGCGGTTACAACAGCCCCGCAGCATATCTGGAGGTTGAGGTATCGAAGACCGATGTTATCCATTTCCATATGGTAATGAAGGATAAAGTATATGACTGGTTTGCCGATGAGTCGTATTTCGATAAGAGCGAATATGACGGAACGCAATATTACAGCGCTTCTTGCTATATATATGACAATAACGGAAACAGCGTGGCCAGCGTAAACTATAGCGGCAACGACAGATATCCCGACAGGGCGAGCATCGATATGTCCTGCTATTTTGACACAGGCAGCTTCACAATCTATTTCAGCCAATTTACCGGCGCATGGCACTCCCGTCCGGATGACTTCAAGGACAAGGATATCATGGGACTGATGTCCGACAGTATTTTTGACGACGACTGCTTCAATCCCGCGACCGACGACTATCTGCTGCAGGTATGGGGCGGAACCTCGAGGTCGGGACTCTATGCGGGATCCGATCTGTATGACTGCGACAATCAGTATTCGCTCATTTCATTTGACAAGAACGGCTACGGGATCCAGTACGTTGAAAAATATATATTGAAATCCGATAAGGAAGCTTCGGAAGCATACCACAAGATCGTTGACGGAACCGATTTCACTTATTCTTCCGTAACTTACGTATTGAACGGACGGAACGTATATATCGTCCATGACCTGAAGAACAATTATAACTACGCGAAGATCGGCAGACTGGACGCCGTTTACGGAGACGACTGGTATGTGAACTGCCACTATGTGATTCCGGGCGATAACAGCGAAGCATATTACACATATCTGTATCTCAGCAAGCCTATTACCGAGGCGGAATACAGCATGTCTCTCGAGCAGATGCTGTACTGGAAGGCAATGGACTGGAACATGCCCTGCATCGACGATCCGAATTATTACCTGCGCGCCGAGGTAAATGAACTGAGAACCCGGTTCTCGGTAGAGCGTGAGAATTATACGGATGAAGAACCCAGAATGAGGGGAACCGAGGACAATTATCTGAGATTCCACGGAGATACCGCAGAAGGCATATATGTAAACTTCTACGAGTACAGCAACGAGGGAACGGTTCTTATCCATGAGTATGCATTCGGAGCGGAAGAGATAACCGTTACGGAATATCAGTATAATTTCACCGATCCGGATTCACTTGACATAACGCTGGACAATTACAAGACCAAAACTGCCGATGCGGTGATCACGCACACCTTCGCGGTGAAAGAGCAGGAAGTATCGCAGTGGTGAAATAAAAGATAAGGCAAACAGAGCTGCGTTTACGCAACCTGCGAGTGCCCGAAACGAAGTGAAGGGAGAAAAAGCATGAGAAGAATTAAAAATGTATTGGTGATGCTGCTTGCAGTTGTTCTGACGCTTGGCGTATTGCCTGCTGATGCGGTCAAGGCCGGTTCGCTCGATTATACGGACAAGAACGGAGTATGCTACCATTTCTGGACCGATTCGGACACGAGCCGGGCAAGTGTTACGGGATATACCGGTGACAAGACCGAGGTTGTGATCCCCGAGAAGATCGGTGAGCACAGAGTATATCAGATAAATATGAACGCATTTGAAGGAAACACCGGGATAACATCCGTTACGTTACCGGGTAGTCTGAATTCCATAAAAAGTGAAGCGTTCAAAAACTGCACCAATCTTAAAGAGATCGTGTTTAACGATACTTTTGACTGGAAGATCCGAAATGGTGAGACTATATCCGCAACAACAATTCCGCTGAGAATTGATGCAGGAGCATTCAGCGGATGCACCTCTCTTGAAAAGGTCGAATTCCCTTACGGTGTGGACTGCAATAACTTAGAGAAGGTTTTCGCGGGATCGGGCGTGAAGGAGATTACCGTCTGCTGGACATATTATACTGGAATACTGGGTATTATCTGCGGCGCGGAGAAGCTGGAAGTACTGAATATTAAATTCCGTGATGACGGACTTTACAAAGCTGGGATCAATCTCCAGTTTGAGAGCAGACCGGATTTACCGTCAATGCCGTCTCTTCGCGAGATCAATGTCTACAATGCCGAATCACTTGAAGGGATACATGGCGGATACTTCTATGAAGAAAAAGACGGCAAGATGAGGATGGCTTTTACCATCTGCCCGAATCTTAAAAACATAAATCTTTATTACAATGAGACCAATGACGCGGGAGAAGTGGTAGTCCACCGGGAATACGGCTCACCATCGAGCAGGACCAAATACTATGTTCCATACTTTGGTCAATGCTACGGCGGAGAGGTTTATGATTCCAAAACCTATACGCCGGTATCATCTGACACGTCTGTTGCGAAGATCATTTCTACCGGACGTGTGAACGAATGGGAAGCCGCAGGTGCCGGAACAGCAACTATCACCTACAAGGACATGCCCTTTACGATTACGATGCATGTTGGCGCGGGGCAGGCAAAGAAGAATATTGCCGATGCGAAGCTGACCATGCCTTTAAACAAGGCGACTTACACCGGAAAAGAGATCGAGCCATACTTCTACATCATTGACGGCAAGACCGTTCTCGAGCAGGACAAGGACTATACCGTTGAAGTAAAGGACAATGTCGAGATCGGCACCGGCACCGTGACTGTTACGGGCAAGGGCGATTACGCCGGAACCATCACGAAGAGCTTCGAGATCGATCCCGGACCGGTTATCGCCAAGTCGGTTGTCATCGGCAAGAAGAAGTCTGTCATCACGGTCAATGCAGACAAGCAGGCCGACGGATACCAGATCTATTATTCTTCCAAGAAATCGAAGGGCTACAAAAAGCTTTATTCGGGCAAGGACCTGAAAGCTGAGGTTTCGGGCCTCAAGAGCGGTATGTATATCAAGGTGCGAACCTACAAGAAAGTCGGCAAGACCACATATTACAGCGAGTGGTCGGCACCCGTGCAGGTGAAATAAAAAGGAATTTAAAATTTTATATAAAACGGAGGTATTTTATGTCACTGAAAAAACAATTATGCAGACTGGTGGGGCTGGTACTGGCCTTCGCCATGATCATCGCATCGGCGGAGGGCTTTACGGTAAAGACTTCCGCAGCGGAAGTCAAGACCTCTACGGAGTATTTCGCGTACAGAGTGGACGTTATGGACGCGAAGAAATCAAACGATGATTGCGTAACTTTACAGGTTCTTTCAAGCATCGACGGCGTTGTCTACGTTTATGTAAAGCACAGCGGCGACGAGAAGCCTTCGACGAAGGATATCATGGGCAGCGGCTACAAGACTTTGGTGACCGCCGGTGAAGAGACCGACGCTTACGGCCATATCTACTGGCTGGACAAGGTCGAGGTCGGCAAGAAGTACGATATTTACATCGTATTCGAGGATCCGGCTCACAATACCTACGGACCTTTTACGGTAAAGAAGTGGGTTGCGAAGTATTTCCCCGCAGGTAAGGGAACAAAGAAGAAGCCTTATCAGATCTGGACCGCCAGACACCTCTTCAACATGGACGAATATACCGGCGAGGACTACAAGGGCAAGTATTTCAAGGTGATGCAGGATATCGATCTGTATGAGAGCATTTATTCCGGAAGAGTATGCGGTTATGCGTCGACCTTCTACGGTATCTTTGACGGCAACGGAAAGACCATCCGCGGCCTTGTGGGAAATCTGTTCGACAACCTTGAGTCCACGGCCATTGTAAGGAACGTATATGTCGCCGGCGCGGACACCACCAGAGGCTCGGGCGGCGGAATCGCAGGCGTGATCTGTGAGAACAATAAGGGTATCGTTGAAAAGTGCGTAGTTTACAATTCCGAACTCGCTTGCGATTCGTATCAGGGTATTATCGCAGGCTTCAACAACGAACTGGGTATTGTCAGGAACTGTGCTTCCGTAGACTGCAAGATATACGCGTATGACACTGCGGGCGGTATCGTAGGGCGTAACGAAGGCAAAGTTGAGAACTGCTATTCAAATATCACGATCCAAGGTAACTATAGTGCGGGCGGTATTGTCGGGATCAATTTCGGCGGAACCGTAAGCGGCTGTCTCGGTACCGTCACAACACTCCCCAAAAAAGGTGATACACCCAATACTGCGCAGAATATCGGAGGCATAGTGGGAGTGCAGGCAGGCTCCGATGCGTTTATCGAGAACTGTACTTCTATGTATCTGCCTGAGGATCTTTACGACCTGGGAGATGTAGGATCTGTCTGGGGTGGCTACAACACCGGCGGTGATAATTATCTTGATAATATTACTGACTGCGTCGGCGCTGTCAAGTATACCCTCGATGATATCCAGCTTACCGAAAAGGAGATCAACGGCTCAACGAATGAGACTTATCTTTTAGAGCAGCTTCAGAAGAAGAGAACCAGCTTTGCAAGTCATCACGGTGCTTCGGCCGAAACAAGGAAGGCAGAAAACCCTGTGAAGAAGATGATCGCGGGCGGCAATCCCGACGGTAAGAATAAGACCGTGATCTCCAATTTGAACATCAAGTACACCCATATTTTCGAGAACGAAACCAAAACATACAATGCGAAAAAGAAATTCCCCATGACCCAGAAGGAACTGACGGTCAAGGAATTCTCCACACCCGCAAAGGTTAAGATCAAGAAGGTCAAGATCGATCAGAAGAACGAGCAGGTTACCCTCACATGGGATCCGGTCAAGAAGGTCGAGGGCTATGAGGTCTATATCGCTAAATGGAAATATGCCGATGTAGGCAATAAATACGGTGAATACGAGCTTGAGACCGAGATCAAGTCGCCCAATGCAACCGAATATCTGGATAAATATCTGTATAAGAACAACACTTATTATTATAAAGTCAGGGCGTATTACAAGGTCAACGGCGTGAAGGTATACGGACCGTTCTCAGACATTCAGGAAGCAGTCATCACGGGTGAATGATATTTTGTTTGAACCAAAGGAAAACAGGAGGTACGGAGTATGAGGATCATTAAGAGCAGTCTGGCATTAGTACTTGCGCTGATACTGGCGATCCCGTCAGCAGGCATGAGGTCGGAGAGAGCGAAAGCGGCGAGTACTTTTACCACGACGGACGGGTTCGTGGTGAATGAATACCGCTCGCACAGCTCAGGATATACGATCGTCGGATATACAGGAAAAGCAGAAAAGATTGAGATACCGGCTGCGATCGGCGAATATAATGTCACAGAGATCGGAAAGCAGGCATTCAAGGGAAAGTCGATCACTTCTGTAGTTATACCGGGATCGGTCAATTCAATCTGCGCAGAAGCATTTATGGATTGCACTTCTCTGGAGTCGGTTACATTTACTGAGGCTCCGTATGATTATTATGGAGTATCCGCACTTAAAGAGTATATTACGCTTTCTGACAGGATCTTCGCAGGCTGCAAAAAGCTTAAAAGCATCGAATTTCCTTACGGCTTCGATTTTTATGACAATAAAGACGATGTGTTCGCCGATTCGGGACTTAAGTATATAAAGATCACATTTACGGGAGATACCCGTATTCAGCGCATGCTGAACAACGCTCCCGAACTGGAGACGATCGATATCGTCGGAGCATACGGTCTGTCATATTTATCGCCCTATTACCTGAATGATATTCCGAAACTGAAGGAGATCAATATTTGGCCGGATTATTCGGGATCGCATGATATAAAAAGCAGACTTGATGTTCCGGCCGTATCAGATCCTTCCCCGGGCACGCGTGCGTATTATGAGAATTGTCCGAACCTTGAATACATTACATTCCATGTGGGTTCGGATTATATCGGAAAGCAGTTCCAGCCGATCACAAACGCTTCACAGCCCGTTGATTTTGAGGGCTCATGTGTTGAAAGAGCAAACGGCAATTCGAAAGAATATTTCGTAGTAGAAGAAGAGGGCACGGCAGTTTTCTCATGCCCCGAGACAAAGATCAGGATCAGACTGGTAGTCGGAGAAGGCAATTCACAGAAGAAAGACCTGAAGGACGCAAAAGTCACCCTTCCCGCTGATACATTCGTATATACCGGTGAGGAGATCACACCTTACGCACAGCTTACCTACGGCGACACACTCCTTGTCGAAGATACCGATTACACGGTTAAATGCGAGGACAATAAGGCCGTAGGAGCCGCGAAGATCACATTTACGGGCAAGGGCGATTACACAGGCTCAATCTCAGCGGACTACTACATCGGACCCGATCTGGTTCCCGTATACCTGAAGAAAGCCGTGATCGCAAAGAAAACCGCGAAGCTTGAATGGAATATATTCAAGGGCGCCGACGGCTATCAGGTTTATTACTCGACAAAAAAATCAAAGGGCTACAAGAAGCTCTACTCGGGCACGGACACTTCGCTCGAAACCAAGACCGTAAAGAGCGGCATGTTTATCAAGATCAGGACATATAAGAAGGTCGGCAAGAAGACTTATTACAGCGAGTGGTCGACACCGGTGAAGGTAAAGTAATCGTATTGGAGGGCTGAATATGAAAACTGTGAACAAATTGATCAAACTGGCAGCAGTTCTGCTTGCTGCATTTGTACTTGCGGCTCTGTTCGGAACCGGAACGAAGGTGCAGGCGGAAAACAAGAAGGTGACCACTCCCGGAGGACTGATCCTTGAGGAAGTTTACGATCAGATAACCGGAAATGTGTATTACGTCATCGGCTGTACAGACAAGCTGCCTGCCGATCTTGTCATTCCCGAGTATTATAATGACATTCCGATCACCTTGATAGATTCTAAAGCATTTATGGACAATACAACCCTAAAGTCTGTTACCATACCTGCGTCCGTATATGGCATCAGATCGAGAGCGTTTAAGAACTGCACTAATCTGGAAAGCGTTGTGTTTGAAGGCGATGCTCAGAAGTGGAGAAAAGAGAAGTGGCCCAAACTGGACAGTGTCAGGAAATTAGGTTTGGGAGATGAAGCTTTTGTAGGCTGCACTTCATTACAGTCTCTGGAACTGAACTACGGATGGGATACATACGGATCGAATGACAGATTACTCAAAAATTCCGGAATTAAATATTTAAAGCTTGTTATGACAGACGGATATGGACAAAGAGATCCGGATAACTTTTTTAATGAGAGTCCCGAGCTTGAGAAGCTCGATATTGTAATTGACAGAAAAATGAACTTCTTTAATCTCGGCAGAATCGGTGATTGTCCGAAACTTAAGGAAATAAATATCTACGAAGGCGATTGGGCGACAGATTACCTTTGCCTTCCGCTTATGGGAAACGGTGGAAAAGTCCAGAACGAGGAAATAGCAAACTGCCCTAAGCTGGAGTATGTAAATGTATATGCTCCCACAGCGGCTCCGCGGAGCCAGTTCCAGTCATTTATGAATGCCGATCCCGAAACAGCTTTCGAAGGAACAAATGTAAAAAGGTTGAACAACAATGGTAATATGTTTGAGATCCTGGGCGAAGGAACGACGGTGTTCTCCTGCAAGGAGGTTCCTTTCAAAGTCCGCCTGATCGTAGGCGGCGGTGAGTCCGACAAGAAAAACCTTGCAGACTGCAAGCTCACGATTCCCGTAAAAGAACTGATCTATACCGGCACAGCGCGTGTTCCTTACCTTTACCTGTTGGATGGCAAGACTCTGCTTGAGGAGGATAAGGATTACAAAGTAGAAGCTAAGGACAATACCGAGATCGGTGCAGCGACACTTACTCTTACGGGTATCGGTGACTATGCGGGAACCATTACCGACAGTTTCAGCATTATCCCTGTCCGTACCGATGTAAAGAGCGTCAAGATCGGCAAGAAGGAGAGCACGATCGTCCTGAATGACAACAAACAGGCCGACGGCTACCAGATCTATTATTCTTCGAAGAAGAACAAGGGGTTCAAGAAGCTTTATTCCGGAACCGACACAAAGGCGAAGGTGACGAAACTCAAGAGCGGCATGTACATCAAGGTCCGCACATACAAGAAGGTCGGCAAGACCACACTTTACAGCGAGTGGTCCGCACCGATACAGGTGAAGTAAATACGCCTGTCGAGGACCTGTCAGCGGCACAGTCGGTGACAGGCACCATAGAAGGGTACGTAGAAATTGATATCGGAGGTTTACGCATGAAAAGAATAAGACTTATCATCGCAGCATTATTAACGCTGGCTCTTACAGTCGGCATGTTTGCCGCTCTCGGAGGAGAGAAGGCACAGGCGGCGACCAAGCCCGCAAAGGCAAAGGTTACAGCAAAGGCAAATGACGACGGCACGAGCGTTACGCTGACTATCGCAAAGACAAAGAAAGCGCAAGGGTACCAGATCATGGTCAAGAAGCCGGGCGCAAAGAAGTTTACCAAGCTTGCAACGATCAGTGAAGACGGAACCGCGAAGAGGACTTATACCGCGGAGAAGCTGACAGAGGGCGAGTACCAGTTCAAGGTACGCGCTTATCTGAAGAACGGGAAGAAGACCGTTTGGGGCAAGTACAGCAAGGTAGCCAAGGTGAAGGTCGTATCTAAGGAAGTTGCTTCCGGTCTGAGTGCGGAAAAGACTAGCAGCAAGATCACGGTTACCTTGACAGATCCGATCGTTGACAATCTAAATGCTGACAGAAGACAGGTTTGGATCAGACTCTATTACAATGACGATCGTGAAGGCGGATATGAAATTGGAGTTGGCCGGATAGCATTCGGAGTTACACATATCGGAGTAGTGGGTTCTCTTTACAGTGGAAATGCAGATGATTTTACAAGAGAGGCGGGTAAGTTGACATTAAGTATTCCCCGTGATGAAGTTGGAAAAGAAGCCTTTTCGGATATCCTGAATTGTACGTATTACGAAATTATCTATAAAGATGGCGATAACGACGAAAACTCCGGATTGAAAATCTATGGAGAATTAAAGTTTTCGGATAAGTCTGAGACTAAGCCGGCAGATAATGACAAAGATAAAGAGAAGGATAAGCCTGTCCCGGTCAAGACCGATCTGACCCTTGCAGACTTCGTCGGAGAATATGTTACGGATGACGGCGGATCTATGAAATTCAGTTATAACGATGCTGAAAACTGGTATGAACTATTCAAGATAAAGTATTATGCGTCTTATGCACCGTATAAGGATTTTGAGGATACGTACTGGAATTGGCAGCGGTACATGGGCGTGGTCAGCGAAGATTATGCGACTATTACGAAGCAGAGCGACGGATCTATTTACGTTGAATGCCATGCTTACAATGATACTCCGACTACATATCAGGTTACTTTTAATACCGACGGAACGATTAAGGTTGTAAAAGTCGATATCAGCAACGGAAATATGATAGAAGCTGTTTTCCACAAGTAAAAAGGAGGGAATCAAATGAAGGTATTGAAAAAGGTTACAGTAATGGCACTTGTCCTGATGCTGATCGCGGGGCTCTTCCCGGCGCGCAGCGCCCACGCGGCCACCAAGCCCGCGAAGGCAAAGGTTACGGCAAAAGCAAATGACGACGGCACGAGCGTTACGCTGACCATCGCGAAGACGAAAAACGCGCAGGGTTACAAGATCATGGTCAAGAAGCCCGGAGCAAAGAAGTTTACAAAGCTTGCTACGATCAGCGAAGACGGAACAGCGAAGAGGACTTATACCGCGAAGAAGCTGACAGAGGGCGAGTACCAGTTCAAGGTTCGCGCTTACCTGAAGAACGGCAAGAAGACCGTCTGGGGCAAGTACAGCAAGGTCGCAAAGGTGAAGGTTGAGAAGCCTGCTTCAGATGACAAGAAGGATGATAAGAAAGACGATGATACCGGTTCGGACACTTCAAACGTAGACGGAGTGACTCTGGACACTTTTGTCGGTAAGTATCAGTTTATGATACCCGGGGAATGGTTTTCTTGGGACGGCCCGCTTGGCACGTGGGAATTCGCTAAAACAGACAACGGATATGTTCTTAAGGATATCGTGAATGTTGAAGAGCATACCAAGGTTGATTATGATAACAACAAGACGGTAAAGTACTATGAATCGGTCGAGTACGGCAAGGATATCGAGATTTCTGAAAAAGATGTCAAGTACAATGAGTATTTCGATGAATATGAAGGAAAGAATATTGTTCAGGAATGGCATCTTGTTTACGAAAAGGATGGTATTCATCTGGACTTTTATGACTATAAGTACTATACAACGAAGTACAATCTGGATCCAGAGTTATGGGGCGACTCCATCTTTATCAAACTTATATGTGATGAATTTGGTTCGATCAGTTATGAATTGATCGAATGATAATACCTGCCTTAAGGCTTGGGATACGGAGAAAACACAATGAAAAGAATAGTCTCACTGCTTGTAGTCCTGCTGCTCGCCGTTATGACGGTGGGCTGCAGCAGCGGTTCGTCATCGGGAACCAAGAGTTCTTCAAAGGACGGATCCGATAAAAAGACCTCGTCTGCCGCAAAGGATGACGATTCAAAGGCGGATTCTTCAAAGGATGATCAGTCGAAAGATGACCCTGCGAAGGGGCTTAAAGACCTTTTAAAGATCACGGATTCGCCGGCGAAAGATGATACGGCCTCAAAAGACGATACTTCTTCAAAAGATGATACGTCATCAAAAGGCGGCTCATCTTCCGTAACCTCGGCACCCGCCGATCCGGGTGATAAGGTGATGGCCCAAAAGTGCCGCAGGACCTATACGAATAACAGCCCTTATTCAAATCCGTATCTTGTCATTGAATTCGATTTCGGGAACGGCTACGCAGACTGGCAGTTTCAGGAAAGCGACATTTACACCGGCGGCAAGTTTGACACTGCTTCCATGGATTTCCCGGACGGTTATTATTTCGTGCAGTATTATGCCGAACAGGTCAACGTGGAATATTGCTACATCGACTTTACACCGGAACTGATCCAGATCTGGTACAGTTATGATGGTGAGGATCCTCTGGAGGATGAAAGTCCCTCGACCTATTATTTCGTCGATGAGTACTGGACGGAATATGAAGTCACGCCTACGCCTGTTTGGACGGACATTGACACGGACAGCACTGTCAGGATCTATGAGCTGGTATCGCAGAACGGGCTCAAACGCAGTGAGGTTACCGATACATCGGATAAACGTGCCGCAAGCTTTGTAAACGGTGCTGCCAAACTTGAGATTGAGATCTACTCCTTCATGCTCAATATTACCTGGCTGAACCTTGGCCCCCATGTAATGTCGCCCGTTGATTTTACGAGCGGCACAAACGAGATAAGGAACAGGGAAGACGTCAGGTGCATTGCGGATATTTTTGATTACGACGGCTATGACGCATGGGAAGCTGAATTGGAGTTTTCCGGCAATGAACTGACAGTGAATTACACCGACGATTGGATCGAAGTGTACAGGATCGTTGAGTGACAGCGGTCAGCTTATCAATATATACAATACAGGAGGTTTACATGAAAAGGATCAAGGTTATCATCGCGGCATTTCTGATGCTGGCAATGACGGTGGGCATGTTTGCTGCGCTTGGCGGAGAGAAGGCACAGGCGGCGACCAAGCCCGCAAAGGCAAAGGTTACGGCAAAAGCAAATGACGACGGCACGAGTGTTACGCTGACCATCGCAAAGACAAAGAAGGCGCAAGGGTACCAGATCATGGTCAAGAAGCCGGGCGCAAAGAAGTTCACAAAGCTTGCTGCGATCAGCGAAGACGGAACAGCAAAGAGGACTTATACCGCGGAGAAGCTGGCTGAAGGTGAATATCAGTTCAAGGTACGCGCTTATCTGAAAAACGGCAAGAAGACCGTTTGGGGTAAGTACAGCAAGGTGGCGAAGGTGAAGGTTGCGAGTAAGAGCAATGAAGATAAAGGAAGTACCGAAACCGGAAGCGGTATAGTTTCTGATCTTTCCAAGGCTAAGCGTGGAAATTCTGTTATTTTCGGTTCGTATGAGCAGGATAACGATTTGGATAACGGTAAAGAGCCCATTGAATGGATTGTTCTTTCAAATAATGGTTCGGAGCTATTTGTTTTAAGTAAATATGCGTTGGATTGCATGCCTTACAATTCGAAATATGTCGCCGGCGAAACATGGGAGATAAGCACGCTTCGATCATGGCTTAATGATGATTTTTACAATGCAGCATTCTCTGATGCAGAAAAAACAGCAATTAAGACAACAAAGTTAAAGAATAATGATAATCCGAATTACGGCACGAACGGAGGTAATGATACTGAAGACAATGTATTCTTACTTTCTACTGAGGATATGATCAATACATCATATGGTTTCTACAGTGAGTATGATGTTGATGACATTGCGAATGTAGACAAGATGATCAGTCGCAGATGTGCCCCCACCGCGTATGCTATTGCCAGAACCTCTTTATTATCTGCACAATACTATACCGAGGAAGGTAAGGCTGCTTGCTGGTGGAGACTCCGCTCGCCGGGAGGTGATTCATCTTTAAGCACGTTTGTAGGTGAAGCGGGTTATGTTGAGCTTTATGGAATTGACAACGGATTATATTACTGCAGCAGTATACGTCCTGCAATTGTGATATCAATCAAGTAAAAAACTACTAGTAGGAGAGAATCAAATGAAGATATTAAAAAAGGTTACTGTAATGGCACTTGTCCTGACCATGATCACAGGCCTTTTCCCTGCGCGCGGGGCACAGGCGGCGACCAAGCCCGCCAAACCCGGGATCACGGTAAAGGCGAATGATGATGGCAAGAGCGCGACGATCACGATTGCTAAGACCAAGAATGCGCAAGGTTACAAGATCATGGTCAAGAAGCCCGGAGCAAGCAAGTTTACCAAACTTACGACGCTTAAGAAGGACGGAACCGCTGCAAGAACCTACACCGCAAAGAAGCTTGCGTCAGGAGAGTATCAGTTTAAGGTCCGCGCTTACCGTAAGAACGGAAGCAAGACCGTGTGGGGCAAGTACAGCAAAGTTGTTAAAGTAACGGTAGGCAAGTCCGAAGAGGATGACAAGAAGGACGATAAGGATACAGGCAACCCCGGTGCTTCCGACAAAACGATCGGTTACGGAACTGCCACAAAGCTTGATCTGTCGAAGCTTTGCGGAACCTATACGGATGAAGCGGGCGGAACATTTAGGATAGAAGCAGTTGACGGCGGCTATCAGGTGGTGGATGTTGATCATCTGGCTAACAGTTATCTTGTCAGTCATTTGCTTTATGGCGCTGATTATAATTTCTCAGATCTGCCGCTTTACGACGGACTTACGGAATATCTGGATAAGGGGGCTGAAGGAATGATATCGCTCCCGACTTTTACAGAAGCTGATTTTAAATACGTGGAGCCCGACTATACACTTTATCCGGATAAAAAACCCCATTATGAACTCTCAAAACAAGTATCTTTGTCGGATACGGTTTCGGCTTATGCTGCATTAACGATCGGAACGGATTCTGTCAACTATACTAATACCGTAACAGTATACGGCGAGTATATGATAACCAAAGCATTCGGCTTGTATTACTGTCAGGCAACTCAAAGGAAATGATCACGGTGACAGGCACCTTATCGGGAGGCAGTAGTTTATGAAGAAAACGTTTTTGCGCAGATCATTGGTATTTGTTCTGGCAGTCGCGCTTCTGGCGGGGACGTTCTGTGCGCCCGTGCCGGCAGAGGCTTTCCGGGACACTTATTACGGAAACGGTGTGAAGGTAGAAGATTACCAGGCCCTTTCGAAGTTCACGGAGGATGGGATAGATTATTACGTGACCAAGTATGCGTCCGGCGGACAAAACGGACAGGTCTATGTCGCCGGCTGTAATTTCCGTCTGGAAACCATTACAATCCCTGCGGTGGTAAAGCACGGCAGCAAGTATGATGTAATAGGCATCAATGACAAGGCCTTTATGGACTACGAGAACCTGACCAAGGTCACGATCGAGGACGGGCTTACTTATATCGGCGGAGGCGCTTTCTGGGGATGCTGGTACCTTGAGAGCATCAATCTGCCGAAGACTTTGAAGGAGCTCGGAGACTCCGCGTTTGCAAAGTGCGGCTCGCTTAAAAGCATTACATTCCCGGAGTCTCTTACGGCCATACCGAACAATGTCTGCGAGGGCAGCGGCATCACGAAAGTTACATTCGGCAAGAAGGTGACTTCGATCGGATCGAGTGCATTCAGATCCTGCATGGGGCTTAAAGAGGTTACACTTCCCGAAGGCCTCAAGACCATAGAGAGCGGTTCGTTCGGCGAATGCCGCCATCTTGGCAAGATCACAAACAACAGCAAGCTTAAAAAGGATGATTACAAGGCCGCTTTTGGATCCACAAAATGGGAGCGCAGCGAGAAAAAAGCGGATTCCGCGTTCAAGTGTGCGGCTGACGATCTGACGATAAGCCTTTATCTGGACAATAAAAAGCTAACCAAGGGTTATCTCTATTACCGCATGGACGATTACTCTTCGGGCGTGGAATACTTTGATTACGACGACTGGACTCTCGGAGTATACACACAGCTGAAGACCGATTCGGACGGTAATTTTGTCCTGGACAAAAAGTATATTCCCGAGAACACGTATCTGATCTACGGAAAATTCTATTACTGCGAGTCCAAGTCGGCTGATTTTACAAAGGATTACACCTTTATGTTCGGCACCTCCGACATCCCTTCGGCGTATGAATCGGGTGGTGAAGGCGCTGCACGAACGGTTAATCTTTACAACGTGCGCTATGAGCCGGGGGATGAAGAGTGCCTGTTCCTCCCTGAGGATGCGGTCATCAGCAGCAGAAGCTACTATACGATCGGCGGAGGCCTTGATAAGTTTTTAATGGGCGTCGGCAGGGTACAGAGCCCCATGGCTGCGGCGCGTGCGCTCGCGTATTATGCAGATGAGAACGGAAACAGGATCGATGCGATAAAAGAGATCACGGAGCCCGTGACCCTTCACCCTGTATTCGTCAATGAGGATGAGCTCTTCACAGGACAGAATTATCTCGCGGAAAGCGATTACCGGTACTCTGCGTTTAAGCACAGCAGCGAAAACTGGTCGGTAATCGTTGACAATGTGCAGATCAAAAAGGGTACTGAGCTTGTCAAAAGGCTTTTGACGGATTACTCCGATAAACGCGGTTACTGCATCATCGACGGAAAGGTGACGGTATCCCGCACCGAGCTGCAGACGGTTAAGGACGGCCTGGACAAGGACGACAGGCACTACACCGGCATTATTCCGGAGAACGGATATATCTATAACAGCGATGACGTTATCATCGTAAAGTCAGGCGGTACGCTCATTCTGGACGGCCTGTATCTCAGCAACGGTATCAGGATATCCCTGCAGAAGGGCGCGAAGCTGCAGCTCATTAACGGAGCGGAACTGAAGTACGGCTGCACGATAGCCGTGCAGAAGGGCGCGACGGTCGAGATAAACGATTCGTCCGTAAGCGGCTGCATCATCAACGCAGGAAAGATAACGATCACTGCGCCTTCGTATAAGAGGGCGACCGACAGCTTTTACAGGAAGTCGATCAATTCGGACCTGTTCTTAAACTGCAAGAGCGGCGTGATCGATCTGGATTACGGCGAGATGGGTCTGGGGATCGATTCAAGTATCGATTACGGTCCCGGTTCGCTGAAATCCGACATGTACGATGCGGAAGACACTGTATCGGTCAATAACGGAACGATCAACGTTACGGGTTACGGCCACATCAGCATTGAGGACGGCTACCAGAACAGGGAGCATAAAGAGGCTTATGCAAAGTCGCCCATCGTCAATAACGGAACAATAAACATTACCTCGAGCCAGAAGCGATTCTTTGAATTTGCGGCGATCGAGATCGACCATAACAGTTTCTATAATTACGGTACAATTAAGGTTACTTCGGATGTAAAGCGAAGCTATAAGCGCGCCGGAAGCTATGCGGCCAAGTTGGCCGAATGGGAAGGTTCATTTGACGCCGAGATACAGGTGCAGGAGGCTGAGTTCATCAATTACGGCACCATGGAGTTCGACATAAAGAACGGTGTAGGCATGTCCGTGGTCGAGAGCTTTTTCCCGAGAGACCGGGTAGTTAAGCGCTTTGAGGAAGACGGAGACACAGCATCGCACGGAAGACTGGAGAACCGCGCGGGCGGCAAGATAAGCATTACCACCGACAACGGCTGCGGCATCGCGATCGGAAGGAACGCATACCTGATCAACGACGGAAGCATTACGATCAAGGACAAGGATGTGAATTCGAGAGAGCCTTCGCTGCTGATCGGCGGCAGAGTGATCAACAATTCAAAGATCACAAACAACGGCAGTATCGGTTATACCACTGCCTTCATGTACAAGGACCTGAAGGCCTATGCGCTCGACAACGGGTATTCCGGCAAAAAGTGGACCGGTTCGGGCAGGGAGCTGCTCGGTTACGCAATGAAGTACAGCGGCCCCGAATACTATGAAGAGTACAACGTTTATGTAAGCTCCGGTAAGACCGTGCTGGTCGACGGCTCGTTCTATCAGGGTGGATCGGGCTACGACACGGTATTTCTTCCGGTAAACACGAAGGTTAAGATGACCGTGAAGGTCAGCAAATTCGCGGACAAGACCATAGAATTCACGAGCGCGAAGTCCGTAAAGGATTATTTTGATACCGCATATAAAAACCTTAAGGCCGGATCCGATACGCTGAATTATATAAGGGTTTCGCTTTCAAAGGGCAAGGGCACTGCGGATTCGTCAGTTACAAAATATCCGATGGATATCGGAGACCAGATCATACTCGGCGATATGTATTATTCTGTCACGACAGCTGACTTAAAGGGCGGTACGGTCTGCTTCGAACACGGCAGCGGCCCGCACACAGGTCTTGTCGTACCCGATACGATCACATATGAGGGACGCACCTACAAGGTTACGATGTTTGAATACGCCGGAACAGAGGTAACATCGGTCACCCTCGGAAAGAATATCACGTATATCAATGAGAACGCGTTCAAATTCAGTGACAAGCTGAAGACTATCACGATCAATTCAAAGCTCTTGAAGTCCGGGAGTGTGGAGTACGGAGCATTTGACAAGGTGCCCGATTCCTGCGTGATCACGGTTCCGAAGAAGAAGCTTAAAGGTTATAAAAAGATCTTCAAGGCAGCAGGCCTGAGTTCCAAAGTCAAAATTAAAGGTAAATGATCACGGTGCAGGCACCAAAAGGCTTAAAAACACAAGGTCTGGAATCTTTGGGGTTCCGGGCCTTGTGTTTTATTCTTTACGATTAGCCTCAGCAATGATACACTGATTAAGAATTATGAGGAGATACTTTCCGATGAAAAAAACAGAAATACCCGGCTCAAACCGGTCTGACATTCATCATATAATCCATCCCATAGCGCCTTTTTATGACAAAGACTCAGAGATACTGATATTGGGCAGTTTTCCGTCGGTCAAGTCACGGGAGCAGATGTTTTTCTACGGGCATCCGCAGAACCGTTTCTGGAGGGTTATCGCGCAGGTCTTTGCGGATGAGGTGCCTGTCACCGTTCCGGATAAAAAGGCGTTTCTGGCGAAGCATCATATCGCGCTGTGGGACGTGATCGCGTCCTGCGATATCAAAGGATCGTCCGACGCCAGCATAACAAACGCAGTACCGAACGATCTGTCGCGGATCCTCGATTCTGCAGATATACGGGGCATATTTGTAAACGGAAAAACAGCAGAGAAGTATTATATAAAATTCTCTGAGAACATGACCCGCAGGAAGGCGGTCTGCCTGCCTTCCACGAGTCCGGCAAACGCCGCATGGAGTATGGAAAAGCTGGTCGAAGCATGGTCTGAGGTCACGAAATAGATTTTGGAAAGACTGAGCTTGTTTTTTTCTCAATTCCCGATTGTTTGTTTTTTTACGGTACTAGGGTTACACTGTATTCAGAAAATGAACTGCAGGCGTTTTCGATGACAGAAACGGATAAACAGACAATTTAACGAAAGGGGATCATATGGCAAACAGTCTTGGTTTAAATATACGGAATTTCAGAAAAAACAAGGGTTTTACACAGGAGGAACTGGCGGGGATATTAGGAGTTACGCCGCAGGCGGTCAGCCGCTGGGAGTCGGAAGCGGGGCTGCCCGATGTATCGATGATCGTGCCCATAGCGCAGACGCTTGGAATCACGACCGACGCGCTGCTCGGATATCAGCAGCAGAGTCAGGACGATCGGATCACAGAAATGGTTTTCAAAAAAATGGCGGAGCTTGAAGATGTTTCCGACCCGGGCGGAAGTGCGCTCAAAGTATGCGAGTATCTCGCCGAAGAAGTCGGCAGGAATCCGATGAATTACGATATAGTGCTCAAGTATGTTCAGCGCGCTGCGGGACTGAGCTACTACATTGATATGGAAAAACTGCTCGCGGATGAGCCCGGCCGGGCGCGGGAGATACTTACCGACGCCATCCGTAAGGGCATCAATATCATCAGATATTGCAGCGAGACCAAAAAGATCAATAAGGCGCATTACGCTCTGGCCTGGATATATATTCACATGAAGGATTACGACAATGCGAGAGAGCATGTAAATGTTCTCCCGAGCCTTGAAGGACACTGCATTCGCGAAGACCTGAACCTGTCTCTCGTATTCTTCGAAAAAGGCTTCGAAGCGATGAAGGAAAACGCTGTGGAGTTCGGTACGCGCCTGTTTGATCTGATCGCGAACCAGACCGAAAAGCTGACCACTTTTTACTGCTATTTCGGCTCACTTGATGAGGCGATCGGGGTTTGTGACTGGTGTGAGGCTGTGATAAATGCCTATGCCTCAAGGCCCGAATATTCGACAGATTCGCGCAGATGGGCGCTGCGTAAGCTGAATTACAGCAAGATGAGCGCGTATGTCCGCGCAGGTGAAAATGAGAAGGCCGCGGCTGTCAGGGACAATTATCTTAAAGAGATCAGGGAGAAGGGCATATATACCGGAGACGAGCTTAAAGACGTTGAAAAAGAGTTCACAGAAGGAATATACATACTGTAAGGAAAGTGATAATGTTGACAGGCACCAAACGGCTCGGGATTTTTCAAGATTCCGGGCCGTTTGTTTTTCAGGAGCAGAAACTGAAAGTGGACGATTGGACTTTTACGGCATATAATATGAGAACAGCCTATGATCGTAAGAAACAGAGGAGATATATTCCGATGAAAACTGTAGATATACTCGGTGCGAACCGGTTTGACACATATACAAAAACGCGTGACGGCAGCAGGGCGGTCATCGTACAGGACAGAAAGATACTGCTTACGCATGAACTGAATTCCGGCTGGTGGCTGATACCGGGCGGCGGAACAGAAGAAGGAGAGACTCCCGAGGACTGTGTGATACGCGAGGTCGAGGAAGAAACGGGATATATTGTCCGCCCGGTAAGGCACTTTCTTATCATGCACGAGTATTACGAAGAATACCGTTATACGGGGTATTTCTTTGTCTGCGAAGTGACGGGGAAAGGGCAGATGAATCTTACCGAAGTTGAAAAGCGCCGCGGTGTTCAGCCCGAGTGGATACCTCTGGAGGAGGCGCTCGATATTTTTTCAAAACATGAATCATATGCTGATGTAAGTGAGGAAAAAAGAGGCTCTTATCAGCGTGAATATATTGCCCTGTGTGAATATATGGAGCTCGATCCGGAAAGCCCCGAAGGCATGGAGCCCGTCCCGGAAAACACCGAAAGCCGGACAGGCAGGGAGATCTATCTGGGCGGACCGGGGACTGTCAGGATCAGAGAAGAACGCGTATCAGCGGAGGAATATATAGATTTCCTGAAAAGAACCGATCTTGGCTCGCAGTATCCAAAGGAGCGCTTCAACGAGCGCATCGCCAAACTCGTAAAGAATGTCTCGATAAGCCTCATCGCGAGAAATGATGGGGGAATGATCGTCGGAGCGCTGTTTGGACTTACGGATTACTGCTACTGGCTGTATGTGACTGACCTCGGCGTAGACAGAAACTATGAAAGACAGGGGATCGCAAAGACACTGATGAAGACGGCCCATGAGATCGCGGGCGGCGAAAAGGATATCGCGGTATATCTCATTGCCAACGAAAATGCGGTTCCGTTCTATGAGAAGCTCGGGATGAAATATGCTGACGACGTGATGCAGTACAACCATATCGAATGGACCGAATGGACGGTGGAGTGATACAGATCTCGAATCAAAGGAAAAACTTAAAAAGCGGGCAAGATGTATTATAATAGTGTCATATAAATATTGATGTCACGGGAGCATCGTTATGAATATTCTTCACATGAAATACGCCGTCGAAGTGGCCAGGACCAATTCGATCAATAAGGCGGCTGAGGAGCTGTTTGTAGGGGCTCCGGCGCTCAGCCGCGCGATAAAGGAACTCGAAGCCGGACTCGGAGTAACACTGTTCGACCGCAGCGCAAAAGGTATGACACTGACGCCGGACGGCGAGCTGTTTGTGAGCTATGCGGAAAAGGCGCTCAAGCAGATCGAGGATATCGAGGCTATATTTAAGGACGGAACGACGGCAAAGAGGCAGTTTTCGCTCTCGGCTCCGCGCGCCAGTTATATTGCGGCCGCATTTGCGGAGTTTTCGCAGAAGATAGCGGCGGATGAGGATATCGAACTGTTCTATAAGGAGACCAATGCCTACCGCGTGATCAACAACCTGATCAAGGACGATTTCAAGCTCGGCATCCTTCGATACAGCGAGCAGTATGAGTCATATTACAGGCAGATGATGAACGAAAAAGGTCTGGTCGGAGAGCAGATCACCGAATTCACATATGTCCTCATTATGAGCAAAGGATCACCGCTGGCATTAAAGAACCGGATAACGGCCGGAGATCTGAACGGATTCACCGAGATAGCGCACGGCGATCCTTACGTGCCCTCGCTGTCATTTTCAGAGGTCAAAAAATACGAGCTCCCGGACCACAAAGGCAGCAGGATATATGTTTTTGAAAGAGGCAGCCAGTTCGAGCTCCTGTCCAAGAATCTGAACACTTATATGTGGGTTTCGCCGATACCGGAGGACCTGCTGGAGCGCTACGGACTGACAACCCGTGTGAGCGAGGACAGCAGGAGAGTGTATAAGGATGTTCTGATACACAGAAAGGACTACACGCTCTCTGAACTTGACAGATCATTTATCGAAGAATTAACAAAAGCTAAGCGAAAAGTCTTTTAAAATCAGATTTTTTGTGATATAATCGCATAAAGTATCACCGTAGCTACAGGACCGTCCGGTTGATATCCGGAGGTCCTTCTTTTTATCAATAGTCACAGTATCGATATAAGGCATATCAATAAAAGCAATACCCCGTTGTAATATTCGCAATTCTCAGTCCCATTGTATTTGTGTTATCTTTTTTACGAAATGAAACAGGTAATTCTGACCGGGTTACAGTCAATCATATAAGGAGGTCACAGATTTATGGAAAGAAAGATCATTGACAGTGTTGAGACACTCGAAGAAGTGCTTGCATCCGTCAGGGAAGCGCAGAAAAAGTTTGCGACTTACACGCAGGAGCAGGTAGACGCGATCTTTAAGGCGGCCGCGATCGCTGCCAATCAGGCGCGCATCCCTCTTGCCAAAATGGCCGTTGAAGAGACGGGCATGGGCGTTGTCGAAGACAAGGTTATCAAGAATAACTATGCTGCGGAGTATATCTATAACGCCTACAAGAATACCAGGACCTGCGGCGTGCTCGAAGAGGATCCGGCTTTCGGCACGAAAAAGATCGCGGAGCCGATCGGTGTCATCGCAGCCGTGATCCCCACGACAAATCCCACATCGACCGCCATATTCAAGACCCTGATCGCTCTTAAGACCCGCAACGCGATCATCATCTCACCCCATCCGAGAGCGAAAAAGTCCACGATCGCCGCTGCCAAGATCGTTCTCGACGCGGCCGTTAAGGCAGGCGCTCCCGAGGGCATCATCGAATGGATCGATGTTCCTTCGCTCGACATGACCAATCTTGTCATGAAGGAGGCCGACATCATCCTGGCTACGGGCGGACCCGGCATGGTAAAGGCAGCTTACTCGAGCGGAAAGCCCGCACTCGGAGTAGGCGCGGGCAATACACCCGCGATCATCGATGAGACCGCCGACATCATCCTCGCGGTCAATTCCATCATTCATTCCAAGACATTCGATAACGGCATGATCTGCGCATCCGAGCAGTCTGTCATCGTTCACAAAAAGGTCTACGAGGCCGTTAAAAAGGAGTTCGCTTATCGCGGCTGCTACTTCCTGAAGAAGGACGAGATCGAGAAGGTCAGGAAGACTATCCTGATCAACGGCGCGCTGAACGCAAAGATCGTAGGCCAGACCGCATATAAGATCGCCGAGCTGGCGGGAGTCAAGGTTCCGGAGACGACCAAGATCCTGATCGGCGAGGTTGAGAGTGTTGATATTTCCGAGGAGTTCGCTCACGAGAAGCTCTCGCCCGTTCTTGCCATGTACAAGGCAAAGGACATTAAGGACGCGTTTGAAAAGGCCGAGCATCTTATCGCTGACGGCGGCTACGGTCATACATCTTCGATCTACATCAACGCTGCTACCGAAAAGGAAAAGCTCGATGAGTTCGCGGCCCGCATGAAAACCTGCCGTATACTGGTCAACACTCCCTCGTCGCACGGCGGCATCGGTGATCTCTACAACTTTAAGCTTGCGCCGTCCCTTACTCTCGGCTGCGGTTCGTGGGGAGGAAACTCCGTTTCCGAAAACGTCGGGGTTAAGCATCTGCTCAATATCAAAACAGTTGCGGAAAGAAGGGAAAACATGCTTTGGTTCAGGACACCTGAAAAGGTTTATATCAAAAAAGGCTGTCTGCCGGTCGCTCTCGATGAGCTGAAGACCGTTATGGGCAAGAAGAGAGCCTTTATCGTTACCGACAGCTTCTTATACAACAACGGCTACACAAAGCCGATCGCGGATAAGCTCGATGAGATGGGTATCGTACATGAGACGTTCTTTGACGTTGCGCCCGATCCGACACTCGCATGCGCAAAGGCCGGAGCCGAGCTGATGCGTTCGTTCAGGCCTGACGTTATCATTGCCCTGGGCGGCGGTTCCGCTATGGATGCAGGCAAGATCATGTGGGTTCTCTATGAGCATCCCGAAGCTGATTTCATGGACATGGCGATGCGCTTCATCGATATCCGCAAGCGAGTTTATACCTTCCCCAAGATGGGAGAGAAGGCATACTTCGTAGCGATCCCCACCTCGGCAGGTACGGGGTCGGAGGTAACTCCTTTCGCGGTCATCACGGATGAGCAGAGCGGAGTCAAGTATCCTCTTGCGGATTATGAGCTGCTTCCCAACATGGCGATCATCGATACCGATTTCCATATGTCGGCTCCCAAGGGACTTACCGCGGCTTCCGGTATCGACGCCGTATCTCACGCGCTCGAAGCGATCGCGTCGGTAATGGCTACCGATTACACCGACGGTCTCGCGATCAAGGCTCTGCAGACCATATTCGAATATCTGCCCAGAGCATATGATAACGGCCAGGGCGATGTTGAGGCACGCGAAAAGATGGCAAACGCGGCGACCATGGCAGGTATGGCATTCGCAAACGCATTCCTCGGCGTATGCCACTCGATGGCGCATAAGCTCGGAGCTTTCCATCATATCCCTCACGGAGTGGCCAACGCGCTGATGCTCGAAGAAGTGCTGAGATTCAACGCATCGGAGGTTCCCACCAAGATGGGCACATTCAGCCAGTACGATCATCCTCATACACTCGCGCGCTACGCGATGGTTGCGGATGCCTTAAAGCTCGGCGGCAAGACCGACGAAGAGAAGCTCGAAAAGCTCATCAAGGCAGTCAATGACCTGAAGGCTAAGGTAGGCATCAAGCCTGCGATAAAGGATTATGTCGCCGACGAAAAGGATTTCCTCGACCGTCTGGACGATATGACGGAGCAGGCATTCGACGATCAGTGCACGGGCGCGAATCCCCGCTATCCGCTGATGAGCGAGATCAAACAGATGTATCTTAACGCATATTACGGCAAGAAGAAATAATAGGAGGGATGCAGAATGAGCGAAGACAGAATCATTGCAGTCAGAAAGAATAAGACAATCTACCGCGACGGCGACAGGGTCCTCAAGGTTTTTGACAAGTCGTATTCAAAAGCGGACGTTTTGAACGAGGCGCTGAACCAGGCGCGCATAGAGGAGACCGGGCTTAATATCCCCAAGATCCTCGGAGTTACGATGACGGACGGCAAATGGACCATCATCACCGAGTACATCAAGGGCAAGACGCTGGCCCAGCTGATGCAGGAGAATCCCGACAAAAAGGAAGAGTATCTGAACCTGTTTGTCGATCTTCAGCTGCTGATGCATTCGAAGACATGCCCCGGCCTGAACAAGCTCAAGGACAAGATGAACTCGAAGATCAGCCAAACAGACCTGTCGGCGACGGTCCGTTACGACCTGCATACGAGGCTTGAGTCCATGCCTAAGCACAATAAGGTCTGCCACGGTGACTATAACCCTTCGAACATCATCATAACGGATGACGGTACTCCTTATATTCTTGACTGGGCGCATGCCACACAGGGCAATGCCTCAGCCGATGCGGCAAGGACCTTCCTGCTGTTCTCGCTGGACGGCGATACGGACACGGCAAAGAGATACCTCGATCTGTTCTGCGAAAAGAGCGATACCGCGAAGCAGTATGTCCAGAAATGGATGCCGATCGTTGCGGCTTCCCAGTCGGTCAAGGGCAACGAGCGTGAGCGTGAGTTCCTGCTCTCGTGGATCGACGTGGTAGATTACGTATAAGCATTAAGGAGAATAAGCATGAAAGTCACAGTGTGTATCGGTTCTTCATGCCACATAAAGGGCTCCAGACCTGTCGTCGAGCAGCTGCAGGACCTGATCCGGGAAGCGGGGATCGGCGACAGGATCGAGCTTTCCGGAACCTTCTGCATGGGCAAGTGCCAGCAGGGGGTATGCGTTACCGCGGATGACGAGTTCTTTTCGGTTTCGCCCGATACGGTCAGGGAGTTCTTTGAAGAGCATGTACTGAAAAAGGTGAAATGATATATGGAGTGTCTGACACTTAAGAAATCGAACTGCAAAAACTGTTATAAATGTATCCGGAACTGTCCGGTGAAGTCTATCCGTTTTTCGGGCAACCAGGCTTACATCATCGGAAATGAGTGCATTATGTGCGGTCACTGTTTCGTGGTCTGTCCCCAGAATGCCAAACAGATAGCAGATGAGACCGAGAGAGTAAAGGTCCTGATGCAGACCGGCGATCCGGTGGTCGTCAGTCTCGCGCCTTCGTTCGTCGCCAACTACGACGACGTGGGCATCGAAGCCATGCGTGACGCGCTCAAAAAGCTCGGTTTTTACGATGCTGAGGAAACCGCCTTGGGCGCGACCATGGTCAAGACCGAATATGAAAGACTGCTGAACGAAGAAAAAAGGGATGTTGTCATATCTTCGTGCTGCCATTCGGTCAACCTCCTGATACAGAAGTATTTTCCGACACTCGTACCGTATCTGGCGGATGTGGTCTCTCCGATGCAGGCTCACTGCAAGGATATCAAGAGGCGCATCCCCAATGCCAAAACGGTCTTTATCGGCCCCTGCATAGCAAAGCTCGACGAAGCCGAGCATTACGAAGGCATCGTTGACGCGGCTCTCACTTTCGACGAGCTGACGGCATGGTTCAAAGCCGAGGGCATAACACCCGAGCAGCGCGCGGACAGCGATGAGAACAGCAGGGCGAGGTTCTTCCCGACGACCGGCGGCATCTTAAAGACGATGGCGCTCGATAACCCGGATTACAATTATCTGGCGGTTGACGGCGTGGAAAACTGCATGTCGGCTCTGAGGGATATCGAGTCCGGCAACGTGCATAACTGCTTTATAGAGATGTCGGCATGCTCGGGCAGCTGCATCGGCGGACCCGTTATGGAGAAGTATCACCGCTCGCCGATAAAGGGTTATGTTTCGGTGGCTGACTATGCCGGAGCGCAGGATTTTGCCGTCGATCAGCCCTCAAAGAGAGACATGTCGAAGGTATTTGAGATCATCGAGCAGCGTGCCGATATTCCCGGCGAGGACGACATCCGCGAGACGCTGCTGCAGATGGGCAAGGTAAAGCCTGAAGACGAGCTAAACTGTGGATCCTGCGGATACAATACCTGCCGCGAAAAGGCGATAGCGATCCTGCAGGGCAAGGCAGAGATATCCATGTGCCTGCCGTACCTCAAAGAAAAGGCGGAGAATCTCTCGGATACCATCGCGAGAAATACGCCGAACGGCCTGATAATACTTAACGAGAAGCTTGAGGTCCAGCAGGTCAATGCCGCGGCGCGCAGGATACTTAATCTCCGTTCCTCGGAGGATATCCTGGGAGACCAGGTGGTACGAGTCCTCGATCCGAAGGATTTCGCTCAGGTATTGTCTACGGGCAGGTCCATGAGGAACAAAAAAGAATACCTGGCTGAGTACGGCAGATATGTCGAAAAGACCATAGTTTACGATAAGGATTACAAGATCCTGCTCGGTGTATTGAGAGATGTGACCGAGGAGGAGACTCAAAGAGAGAAAAAAGAAGATATCAGCAGACAGACCGTAGAGATCGCGGACAAAGTCGTAGATAAACAGATGAGGATCGTTCAGGAGATCGCTTCGCTGCTCGGAGAGACCGCAGCCGAAACCAAGATCGCCCTGACCAAATTGAAGGAGTCGATCAGTGATGAATAATCTGTGTGCCGACATAGGATGGAAGAGCATAAACCATGAAGGCGAGCTTTTATGCGGAGACCATGTTGAGATCGTTGACAGGGGTGAGAACTCTCAGGTCATCGTACTTGCCGACGGGCTTGGCAGCGGGGTAAAGGCGAGCATTCTTTCAACACTTACTTCCAAGATCATTTCAACGATGATGGCTGAAGGAATGAAGCTGGAAGAATGTGTTTCGACAATAGCGGCTACCCTGCCTATCTGCTCCGTAAGAGGAGTGGCCTATTCGACATTTACGATCATACACATTATTGAGAATTCTACGGTTGAGATCATTCAGTATGACAATCCGAAGGTCATTTTTTTAAGAAATTATGAAACATACGAGTATCCGATGACGGAGCTCACAATAGATAATAAAAAGATATTTAAGTCTGTTATAAATCTGCAGGAAGACGACATCATGATCGCCATGAGTGATGGATGTCCGCATGCGGGCATAGGCCTTGCCTTTAACTTTGGATGGAAGGAAGAAGATATCGCAGAGTTTGTAAGAGGGCTGGCAGCTGCCGGATATACCGCAAAAACACTTGCGACCATGTTAGTTGATCAGTGCGACAAGGAATACGGTTATCGTCCGGGAGACGATGCGACAGCATGTATTGTCAAGGTAAGGAAGAGAGAACCGATGAATATTCTTTTCGGACCTCCGCGTAATCGTGATGATGCAGACCGTATGATGTCTTTGTTTTTCTCGAAAAACGGAAAACATATCATATGCGGCGGGACTACTTCGTCGATCGCTGCCAAATATCTGGGTAAAACCGTTAAGGCATCTTTGGACTTTCAGGGATCCGATGTCCCTCCGATCGCTGAGATAGAAGGGGTTGATCTTGTTACCGAAGGCGTGATAACGATAAGCAAGGTCATCGAATATGCAAAGGATGCACTGGATAAAAACGAACTGTACGAGAAATGGAGTTTTCAACGTGATGGTGCATCGCTCATATGCCGCATGTTGTTCGAGGAAGCTACCGATATAAGCTTCTATGTGGGAAGAGCGGTTAATCCGGCTCATCAGAATCCCGATCTACCGATCTCTTACAGTATTAAAATGAATCTGGTCGAAGAGCTTTCGGAATGTCTTCAAAAGATGGGAAAGAAGATCAAAGTCAGTTATTTTTAGGAGTTATGTTTTATGGGAGTCAGAAAATTTGATACAAAAGTACAGCACATGAAATATAAGGTCTTGAGGGAGGTTGCGCGTCAGGCATGGAATGATACGCTCTTAGAGAACCTTCTTGATATCCCGCAGATGATCGTACCCGGAAAGATACCCACAACCCGCTGCTGTGTTTACAAAGAAAGAGCGATTCTTGGTGAACGTGTAAAGATGGCAATGGGCGGAGACAAGGATAATCCGAATGTTATCGAAGTTGTGGATATAGCGTGTGATGAGTGTCCGGCTGCCGGTTTTGAAGTGACCACTTCATGCCGAGGCTGTCTGGCACACAGATGTGAAGATGCCTGCAAGAGAGGTGCCATATCATTTGACCATAACCATACGGCGCACATTGATAAGTCAAAATGTGTCGAGTGCGGTCTGTGTGCGAAGGTATGTCCTTATTCCGCCATCATCAACAGGAAACGTCCGTGTCAGGTTGCCTGCAAGGTGAAGGCTATCTCGATAAACGAGGATAATGCCGCAGCGATCGATAATGATAAATGCATACAGTGCGGTGCATGCGTATACCAGTGTCCTTTTGGCGCCATTACAGATAAATCCTATATACTGAATGTCATTGATATCATTAAAAAGAGTAAAGAAAACACCGAATACAAAGTATATGCCATAGTTGCACCTTCGATATCGAGTCAGTTTGCCTATGCAAAACTCGGACAGGTTGTAACAGGACTCAAGGAACTTGGCTTCTATACGGTTATAGAAGCTGCACTGGGTGCGGATATGGTGGCTTTGTCGGAAGCAAAGGAATTGTCGGAGAAAGAATTCTTAACCAGTTCGTGCTGTCCGGCTTTTGTACAGTATATAAAGTCGGAATTTCCGGATCTGCTTCCTTACGTTTCGCATAATCTTTCTCCCATGGCGACACTGGCTAAGTATATTAAATCAACCCACGATAAAGCAAAGGTTATTTTCATAGGTCCGTGTACCGCTAAAAAAGCCGAGATGCAAAGAGAAGATGTAAAGCCTTATGTGGATTCGGTAATAACCTTTGAGGAACTGCAGGCGCTCTTTGACAGCAGAGACATAGATATCACCGCTCTTGATGAAGATGTACTCGATAATGCTTCGTATTTCGGAAGGATATTTGCACGAAGCGGCGGTCTTTCGGATGCATTGGCTGAAGGCCTTAAAGAGCAGGATATAGATTTTGATCTTAAAGCGATAGCATGCGACGGAATAGAGGAATGCCGTGTGGCGCTCCTTAAGAAGAGCAAAAACGTTTTGGATGCCAATTTTATAGAAGGAATGGCATGTATCGGAGGCTGTATCGGAGGCGCCGGATGTCTTACGCACGGTGAGAAGAACAAAGCGGAAGTTGATAAATACGGACAGGAGGCATTGGAGAAAACAATAAAGGGTGCGACCGGTATTTTGTAAAGCAATGGTAAATAGATTGGTGTTTCTGTCAGAGAGAGGAACAAATTGAACTGGTCGATTATAAAAGGAGAGCCAAAAAGCATGAGAGATTGGGGAGAA
>JAEEGK010005498.1_pt1 | contig 30653 bp, 25 predicted proteins | sample 8958771 | NCBI WGS metagenome assembly JAEEGK01 (sample SAMN16246547, study PRJNA631951) | gut metagenome | biome: gut microbiome; feature: rumen; material: SC-attached | host: Bos | place: Iran: Karaj | collected 2018-10
ATGGGCAAAGGTACACATTTTTTCGGACAGCCGGTATATGGTCAGCTAATAAAATCGCTTGACCGTGACAAAATCATTGAAATGAGCCGTAAAAACAACGGTGAGAGGTATATGAAGAGCTTTGACGGTTACACTCATCTGCTAACTATGCTCTTCGCCGTAATTATGCGTTTCGACTCTTTGCGTGAGATTGAAGCAGCAATGATCGCAGAAGTCAGGAAATATTTTAACTCGGCATAAAAAATAAACGAGTTTATTTTTTATGCTCTCGTTTTTCCGTAACTTTGCCAGCTGAACACAAAATCAGAACAATGACACTGATAGAATTCTTCAAGAAAGACCGTTTTGCAGTGATGGCGGGAGTTGAGCTGCTGGAAGTGAAACAGGGATATGCCAAGGCGCGTATGCTGGTGACCAAGGAACACCTGAACGGTGGTGGCGTTTGTCAAGGCGGCGCGTTGTTTACGCTGGCCGACTTGGCCTTTGCGGCAGCTATCAACAGTCATCTGGAATTAACATTCTCCACTTCTTCCAATATTACTTTTGTGGCGAATGTCAGCGACGGCTATGTCTATGCCGAGGCACACGAGGTGGTTAACCATCCCAAGATGCCGTATGGCGAAGTGCGTGTAACGGATGAAGCGGGTCGCTTGTTGGCTCTTTTTACGTCGAGCGCATATAGAAAAAAAGGAGCGGTCATTGATGCTGACCGCCCCTTGTAAGATGGCTTAAACGAGTTTCGACAGGTCGGGCTCCTCAATGTAGCGGAGCTTGTTGTCGATGATGACCTTCTCGGTCTCTTCGGGACTCTCGGTGCGGAATACCATGATGCCCTTGCCGTTCAGCAGGAAGGTGTACATGTAAGCGATGCTGATGCCTGCTTGTGAGAAGGTCTCGACGGCATCGGCAGCACGTCCGGGCTCGTCATCGAGTTCGAGGGCGAAGACGTTGCTGAGGGCTACGGCGATGCCGCCGTTCTTCAGCTCTTCGTATGCACGAAGGGGTTCGCTACAGATGAGGCGGTAGATACCGTACTCTGCCGTGTCGGCGATGGTGGAGGCCACAATCTGGATGTTGGCCTGCTTGAGAATCTGGAGCACCTTGATGAGCGTGCCGGAGCGGTTCTCAATGAAGATGGATAACTGATGGATTGTCATAGTATTTAATTGTTTAATTCTTTAATTATTTAATTATTTAATCTTTTTATTTTTCTATTGGTAGACTTTTCGCTTGTCGATGACGCGGACGGCCTTGCCCTCGCTGACAGGCAACGTTCCCTTGGGAACCAGGCGCACTCTCGGCTTAAGCAGAATTTCGTCGCCCACCTGATGGCGGATTTCTTTCTCAAGGTTCTGCAGCTTGCTGTAGTCGTCGGTAGGCTCGTTGACCTCTACCTCAATGGTCATCTGGTCGTTGTTGTCCTCAGTGGTCAGCGTAATCAGGTAGTTGGTGCCTACTTCGGGGAACTTCATGAGAATCTTCTCAACCTGGATGGGGAAGATGTTGACGCCGCGGAGCACAATCATATCGTCGCTGCGACCGCGCATACGGTCGAGACGGATGTGGTTGCGGCCGCAGGGACATGAGCGTCCCAGCACACGGGTCAGATCGCGGGTGCGGTAGCGCAACAGCGGCATGGCCTCACGACACAGCGTGGTGAGCACCAGTTCGCCGATTTCGCCGTCGGGCACGGGCTCTAAGGTTTCGGGGTCAACAATCTCCACGATGTAGTAGTCTTCCCAGAAGTGCAGTCCGTTCTGCTCCTTACACTCGAAGCCTACGCCGGGGCCGCACATCTCACTCATGCCAAAGGAGTTGTAGGCCTTGACGCCCATCATTTCCTCGATGCGCTTGCGCTGTTCCTCAGAGTGAGGCTCGGCACCGATGGCAAGCACCTTCAGCTTGGTGTCGCGCCGTGGGTCGACGCCCTGTTCCACCATCACCTCGTGCAGACGGGTGACGTAAGAAGGAATAGCATGAATGGCCGTGGTGCCGAAGTCCTTGATGAACTTGATCTGGCGCAGCGAGTTACCGGCGGCAGCGGGTACGGTGAGCATACCTAACTTCTCGGCACCATACTGGAATCCCAGGCCACCGGTGAACATACCGTAGCCGCTGGAGTTCTGGAAGACGTCGTCGGGGCGCAGTCCTACCATCCAGAGGTTGCGGGCAACCTGGTTGGCCCACTCGTCGAGGTCCTTCTTGGTGTGCAGGATGACCGTGGGGTTGCCAGTGGTACCCGATGACGAGTGCAGACGCACACAGTCTTTCAGGGGTACGCAGGCCATGCCGAAGGGATAGGTTTCGCGGAGGTCCTGCTTCGTGGTGAAGGGCAGCTTGCGGACGTCGTCCAGTGTCTGGATGTCGTCAGCCGTGATGCCGGCCTCCTTAAACTTCTTCTGATAGAATTCGTTGTTCAGACAATGGCGCACAGTTTCTTTGAGGCGTTCCAGCTGGTAGGCCTCAATCTGCTCACGCGTCATTGTCTCGCGTTCATAATTAAAAAAATTACTCTTGTCCATTGTAATTATTTATAGTTTGCGGTTGTCTATGACATGAGCACTCTTGCCCTGGCTGCGCTCGATGGTGCCGGGAGCCTTGAGCTGTACCTTGGCCGAGATGCTGAGCACGCTCTTGAGTTTCGAGGCGAGCTTCTTTTCGAGTGCATCAATGGCGGCAGGCGTGTCGAAGGTGCCGGTGAAGTACTCCTGACGGATTTCCACCTGTACCAGCAGCGTGTCGAGGTTCTTGACACGGTCGACGATGAGCATGTAGCGCGGTGCAAACTCCGGCATACTGAGCACGACGCTCTCCACCTGTGACGGGAATACGTTGATACCACGGATGATAAGCATATCGTCGGAACGGCCTTCAATACGTCCCATGCGGACATTGGTACGGCCGCAGTCACACGTGCCGGGCAGCAGCGTACAGAGGTCGCGAGTGCGGTAGCGGATGACAGGCATGCCTTCCTTGGTCAGCGTGGTGAATACCAATTCACCCGTCTGTCCGGCGGGAAGTGGTTCCAAGGTCGTGGGATTGATAATCTCAGGATAGAAGTGGTCTTCGTTGATATGCGAGCCGTGCTGCATCTGGCACTCGTAGCTAACGCTGGGTCCCATGACCTCTGACAAGCCATAGATGTTATAACCCTTCAGGCCAAGGCGCTCTTCAATCTCCTTGCGCATGCTTTCTGTCCAAGGTTCGGCACCGAAGGCACCTATGCGCAGCTTAATCTGTTCCTTTGTGATGCCCATCTTCTCCATGGTCTCGGCTAAGTAGAGCGCATACGACGGTGTGCAGGCAATACCGGTGATGCCGAGGTCGCGGATGAGCTTGAGGTGTTTCTCGGTGTTGCCCGTGCCGGCAGGAATGACGGAGGCACCGAGGTGCTCCACACCGTAATGGGCACCCAGACCGCCAGTGAACAGACCGTAACCATAGGCTACTGAGAAGATGTCGTCGCGGGTGACGCCATAGGCTGTCAGACAGCGTGCCATACACTCGCTCCACACGCCAATGTCCTTGCGGGTGTAGCCCACGATGGTGGGATTGCCCGTGGTGCCTGATGAAGCATGTACACGGATAATCTCGCTCTGCGGGGCTGCCTGCAGGCCGAAAGGATAGTTGTCGCGCAGATCCTTCTTGGTGGTGAAGGGCAGCTTCTTAATATCCTCAATGGTCTGTATGTCGTCGGGGCGGATGTCCAACTCTTGCAGTTTGTTACGGTAGAAGGGTACGTTATGGTAGACGTACTCCACAATCTTGTGAAGTCTTTTGCCTTGGAGCGCGCTTCTCTCATCGCGGCTCATGCATTCTTTATTCGGATTCCAAATCATATTTTGATTTTTTTCGTTATGACGGTATAACGGTATTTCGTTATATCGTTATTTCGTTGTTATTGATAACATTGGAAAATGCTGTTAACTCTGTCGCGGTTCATCTTCGGCGAGAACAGGCTGACCAGCCAGACGACGGGGAAACCGCCTACCATGGCGATGGCACCGCAGTTGATGGGGTTGATGGGATTGCCTAAGAGCATGTTGATAACCGTGAGACCGACACCCCAGATGAAGCAGGCCCAGACGCTCGCTGTGGTGACACCACGCCAGTAGAGTCCCAGCATGAACGGCGCCAGGAATGCACCAGCCAGTGCACCCCACGAAATGCCCATGAGCTGGGCAATGAACGTGGGCGGATTAAGGGCAATCATCAGAGAGATGACGATGAAGAACACGATGAGCACGCGCATCACCACCACCTTGCGAAGCTCAACCTTCTCAGAGACGATGTCGTCGATGGTTCCTTCCTCCACCTCTCCTGGCAGCGACTTCTTGTCGCGGTAGATGAGGTCGAGCGTCATCGTTGACGATGAGGTGAGTACCAGCGAAGCCAGCGTTGACATTGATGCCGAGAGCACCAGCAGCACTACGAGGGCTATGAGGATGTCGGGCAAGGTGACAAGCATTGCGGGTACGATGCTGTCGAAGGCAATTTTACCAGTAGCCTCATTGATGACGGGGTCGTACAGACGTCCGAAGCCACCGAGGAAATAACAGCCGCCGGCGACGATGAAGGCGAAGATGGTACTGATGACGGTGCCGCGCTTGATGGCACTCTCGTCGGTGATGCTATAGAACTTACCCACCATCTGGGGCAAACCCATCGTACCTAACGACGTCAGGATGACCACACCTAATAGGCCCCAAGGGTCTGGACCGAACCAGGTGGCAAAGCCGCCATTGACGGTTGGGTCGGTGTCTGAAGGTATGGCAGCCAACTTATCTACTGCAGCCGCAAAACCGCCCTGGGCATTCAGCACAGCCAGAATGACTGCCACGATGCCGAAGAGCATGATGATGCCCTGTATGAAGTCGTTCATGGCCGTAGCTTTGTAGCCGCCGATAATGACATAGATAGCTGTCAGAATGGACATGATGATGACGCAATACTCGTAGGGGATGTCGAAGCCCATCTCGAAGAGTCGTGAAATACCGCTATAGACACCAGCCGTATAGGGGATGAGGAATACAAAGGCAATGATACTCGCTGCTACCCGCAGTCCCTGGTCGCCATAGCGCGTTCCGAAGAAGTCGGGCATGGTGCGCGACTCTATATGTTGTGTCATCAGCTTTGTGCGCCGTCCCAAGATGAGCCACGCCAGCAGCGAACCGATGACGGCGTTGCCAATACCAATCCATGCAGACGAGAGGCCGTACTTCCAGCCGAACTGACCAGCATAGCCCACGAAGACCACTGCCGAGAAGTAGGAAGTGCCAAATGCGAAGGCCGTCAGCCACGGGCCGACAGCACGTCCGCCCAACACGAAGCCGTCCACGCTGGCAGCCTGCTTGCGGCTGTAGATGCCTACACCCAGCATGACTGCAAAGAAGATAATGGTTAAAAGTATCTTGATAATCATAATGCTTGATAATTTATGGTTTGACTATTTACTTTTCTTTCCTGTGTAGTCGAGGCGTATCTGCATCTGCGTCATGATGGCGTGGTTGGCACCATGTATGAACTGCCCCCCCTGGGTGTAGGCACTCTTGTAGACATATTGCACCTGGAAACGGCACTTCTTGTAGAACCAGTACTGCAGACCGGCTATGACCTTGTGCTGATCCATGCCCAAATCCGTGTTGAAGTTGAAGAAGTCGTATGAACCTACAAAATCAATACCTTTGCACAAGGGGACGGTGCCAGAAACGTAGGCGCCACGGCTCAAGGCATCCTTGTCCTTGCCCTCCAAGTATTCGCCACGGACATTGATAGCAGGTGATTTATAGTCGAAACCTACCGTCCAGCGGTTGCGACGGTAGTTGTCGCCTTCCTTGATGTCGGGGTTGTAGATAGAGTTGGCAATGGCATGGCCACGGCCTATCTGCCCCGAAACTATCAGGTTGAGACCCTTGGCGGGACTGTACTTTATACGGCCGATGAAGTCTTTCTCTTTGTTGCCGTCTTTCTTGTTGATGCCCTGACCGTTCATCACCTGCACCTCGTAGCCCAGCTTACCATCGGTGGTCTCGCCGAAAACAGCAAGACCGAGGTCTCTGCCGTAATGCACACCCATCAGCGGGTCGCTGCCACAGCCTGTCAGAAAGGTGACACTTTCAGAATAAACGTCGATTGCCTCGGTCGATGTGGGGGACAGGCTATTCTCATACGACAGGGCATTCTTGAACTGTCCTAAGCGTACAGTCAGCGCCTTGTTGTTTGTAAATCGGTAGTCTGTGTAGAATTCCTGTACGGTGGTTGATAAATCGTGCATAAAAAGAAACGACCAGCGGTCAGTAATCCTTGCGCTCGCCCATATATAGACGCGTTTCATGTCGAATGACGCCTTATCTTCGCCGTCCAGATGTGTGTAGTTGAATCCGCTTTGAGCATATCCATGCAGTTCGACGCGCTCCGTTGCGTCTTTAAGCCAGTCGATCTTATCGGCTGACTGACTTTGTCCCATTGCAGCAGTGCTGCTGAACACTGTCATCATGGTGGCCAGCGTTCCTTTGATAAATAATTTCTTGTTCATTGTTATCGTGTTGGTTAATATTAATTGTTTTCTTCAAATATAGCCATGCGCTCGTCGAGTTGGGCATACTGATGGTCTTCAATAAATGAAGTACACACGCGCAAACCTTCCTGGTGCGAGCCGGTGGTGATGAGGCAGATGGCGCTGACACCATAGTACATCAGCTCGCGGGCCAGTTCACCACTTGTCATATTTTTATAGCCGATAGTAAAGTAGAAGCCGTCGGCAATGGGCTGGTCAAGGTCGGTGTCATAGACAATGTGGAAACCGTGCTTGCAGAAGATCTCCTTCAGCTTGTGGGCGCGGTCACCATACACCTTCACCTCGCTGCGGAAGTTATAATCACCGTCGCAAGCGGCCTTCAGCATGGCAGCCATGGCGTATTGTGCCGAGTGGCTGGTACCTGACGACAGCGCGTAGAGCATACGGGTTGAGAAGACCAGTCCGAAGGGCAGTCCCTCGTAGCGGGCACTGAGGTCGTCATAGTGGCGGTGGAACAGCTTGTCGCTGATGCACGTCACACCAATGCGCTCACCGGCATAGCTGAAAGCCTTCGAACCGCTGATGAGCAGGATGTAGTTGTCCGTATAGTGTGCCACCGTGGGCTGATAGGGCGCTTCGAAAGGCTTGCTCAGGTCTTGACGGAAGTCCATGGCAAAGTAGGCCAGGTCTTCCATCACGATGGCGTCGTATTTCGTAGCCAGCGTGCCGATGGTTTTCAGCTCGTCGTCGGTCATACAGATCCAGGCAGGGTTGTTGGGGTTAGAGTAGACGATGGCGCAGATGTTGCCCACCTTCAGGTATTTCTCTAACTTCGGACCGAGTTTCTCGCCGCGGAAGTCGTAGACGTCGAAGGTCTCGTACTTCACACCCTGCACCTGCAGCTGCATCTTTTGCACAGGGAAACCCGGGTCGATAAACAGCACGGTGTCCTTCTGCGTGTTAGCCTGCGAACAGGTAAGGAACGAGGCGAAGGTTCCCTGCATGCTGCCGCTGACGGGTACACAGCCCTCGGGGGCAATATCAACATTGATGAATGCCTTGACAAAGCGCGAGGCCTGCCGCTTCAGTTCAGGATAGCCCTGAATGTCGGGGTATGAGTGTGCAATGCCGTCTTGCAGCGACTTAATCTGGGCATCGACACCCACCTGTGCGGCAGGCAGTCCTGGTATGCCCATCTCCATCTTAATAAACTCTACGCCACTAGCCTTCTCGGCCATCGCTGCCACTTGCTTCACTTCGCGTATGGTGGCCTTGGCGAAGTCCTGAATGCCTAACTGGGTTATCAGGTTGTCGACGATTTCTTGTTTAATGGGGGTTGGTTTCATTGTTTTCGTTACGACATTATAACGTTATATCGTTATTGCGAAATTGATTATTTCTGTGCCTCTTTGCCTATGGCCAGTGCCTTGATGTTGGCCTCGACAATGGCTTCGCCCTTGCGGCTGAAGACGCGACGGATGGCATCTTCCAGCTTTTCATACTCGATGCCGAGGGCTTTCTGGGCAGCGCCTAAGAGGATGACGTTAGCCGAGCGGGGTACACCGTTGTCCTTGGCTTTCTGCTCGATGTCGAGCATGATGACATTGGGCAACTTGGCCAAGTCGGCCTTGATGTCCTCCATGTCTGGATAGTTGGGGATGTTGACAAAGGGTGTACTGCTGGTGATGATCCAGCCTTCCTTGTTCAGGTAGGGCAGGTAGCGCAGGGCTTCCATGGGTTCCATAGAGATGATGACGTCGGCACCGCCTTTGGCTATGAGGTCGCTGGCGATGGGGTCGCTCGATATGCGAAGGTTTGACTGCACGTCACCGCCGCGCTGGCTCATGCCGTGGACCTCAGCCTGCTTGATGTATAAGTTTTCGTTCATGGCGGCCTCGCCGATGATGGTGGCAATAGAGAGGATGCCTTGTCCTCCTACACCGCAAAGGATAATATCTGTCTTCATATTCTTTGACTTTGACTTTATGATAATATGAGAGCGGAAGCAAATTTTTCACTCTTCACTCTTCACTTTTCACTTCTGAGCCTTCTTCTGCTTGAGGTGACGCTGGAGGGTCTGCATGCACTCACGGCGGGGGATGATGACGGAGGTGCCGTGGTAGTTGATTTCGTCACGGATGGCCTGCGTAATCTCCGGCATGTTCTTAGGCAGGGGTACGACTACCTTCAGGTGCTCGTCGCTGAGTCCCAGACCGCGGCAGATGGCCTCAAACTTATTCGTACCGGCAGAGTCCTGTCCGCCCGTCATGCCGGTGGTCAGGTTGTCGGAGATGATGACGGTGATGTCGGCATTCTCGTTAATAGCATCCAGCAGACCTGTCATGCCTGAATGGGTAAAGGTGGAGTCGCCGATAATGGCTACGGCGGGCCACTGACCAGCGTCGGCAGCACCCTTGGCCATCGTTATCGAGGCACCCATGTCGACGCATGAATGGATGGCGCGGAAGGGAGGCAGGAAACCTAAGGTGTAGCAGCCGATGTCACCGAAGACGCGTGGATTGTCGTACTCCTTCAGCACCTCGTTGAGGGCAGCATAGACGTCGCGGTGACCACAGCCCTGACAGAGTGCAGGGGGGCGGGGCACAACGTCTTCGCATGGGGCGAAGCCGTCGTTAATGGATAATTGAGAATTGGTAATTGATAATTGGGCTAACGCCTTCTTGACTGCGTCGGGATTCAGTTCACCAGTGCGGGGCAGTGTGCCGTCCAGCTTGCCATGGACATTCTCCAGGTTGGCGACGCCACGTACCATATCCTCGATGAAGGGCTGTCCCTCCTCGACGATGAGCACCTGCTTGCACTCGTCCAACAAGCGGCGTACCAGCTTCTTGGGCAGCGGATACTGTGAAATCTTCAGGATGGGGTAGGGTGAACCCTTGGGGAAACACTCGTTAACGTAGTTGAAGCCGATACCACTGGTCAGAATGCCTAACGACTTGTCGCTGCCTTCCATATATATATTATAGGTGGAGTCGGCAGCGTCCTGCTCTAACTGTACCTGTTGTGCGGTGACGATGTCGTTGCGTCGGCGGGCATTGGCGGGTAGCAGTACCCAGTTGGCAGCTACGGCGTCGTAGTTCAGCGCATTCTGCTGACGGGCCTCGTCGGCACACTCTACCACGGCACGGCTGTGAGCCATGCGAGTGGTGACACGCATCAGCACGGGCAGCTTGATGCGCTCCGAATAGTCGAAGGCAACGCTCATCATGTCGTAAGCCTCCTGCTGGTTCGAGGGTTCGAAGGTCGGTATCAAGGCAAACTTACCATAGAAGCGCGAGTCCTGTTCGTCCTGCGAAGAGTGCATGGAGGGGTCGTCGGCCACCAGAACGATGACACCGCCGTTGACACCCGTCATGCCACTGTTGACGAACGGGTCGGCACAGACGTTCAGACCTACATGCTTCATGCACACCAAAGCGCGCTTACCCATGAACGACATACCCAAGGCAGCCTCCATAGCCGTCTTCTCGTTGGTCGACCAGCGGCTGTGAATGCCGCGCTCCTTGGCGAGGGCGTTGCCCTGAATAAACTCGGTAATCTCTGTTGACGGCGTACCAGGATAGGCATACACACCGCTCAGTCCGGCATGGATGGCTCCCAGTGCAATGGCTTCGTCGCCTAATAGCAGTTTCTTTGTCATATATTGTCTTTTTGTTAGTTTTTTAATTCTTTTGGCTTGCAAAAGTACGGTTTTTTATTCAATCTGGCAAATGTATAGCAAGAAAATTTGGCTTTTTGCTTACTTCTTCGTAACTTTTTGCGATGCAAGAAAGTACTCACACTCGGAAAAAGCCAAATAAATTTGGTTTTTCTCTCGCTTATTCGTACCTTTGCGGCCGAATTGTGAATAAATATTAGGAACGAATGGATACCATCAAGAAACTATTTGCCAAGAAGCTGATGGACATCAAGGCCATCAAGTTACAACCCGAAGAACCCTTTACCTGGGCCAGCGGCTGGAAGTCGCCCATCTATACCGACAACCGCAAGACGCTGGGCTATTCGGATGTGCGCTCGTTTGTAAAATTAGAACTGTGCCACCTGATTCAGCAGCACTTCCCTGAGGCCGAAGCTGTGGCCGGTGTGGCTACGGGAGCCATCGCACAGGGCGCTCTGGTGGCTGACGAGCTCGGTCTGCCCTATGCCTACGTGCGTCCGAAGCCGAAAGATCATGGTATGGGTAACCAGGTGGAAGGCGAATTGACGAAGGGCGCGAAGGTCATCGTCGTCGAGGACCTGATTTCGACGGGTGGCAGCAGCTTGAAGGCTGTCGAGGCGTTGCGCCAGTATGGTGTCGAGGTCATCGGCATGGTGGCTTCGTTCACCTATGGTTTCCCCGTTGCCGAAGAGGCTTTCCGTGAGGCCGGTGTCAAGCTCGTCACCTTGAGCGACTATAATGCCGTGTTGGAACAGGCTGCCGAGACGGGCTATATCTCAGAAGCCGACAAGACTGTTTTGGCAGCTTGGCGTAAGGACCCCAGCGTTTGGGGAATATAATAATAAAAGTCCGCTGCAAAATCAATAAATACTATGACAAAGTTTGAAAGTAGTGTTAAGCAGATAGCCTATCCCGTAGAGGATGTGTATCGCAATATCAGTGACTTGAGCAACTTGGAGCGCGTACGCGACCGCGTCCCCGAGGATAAGTTGCAGGATTTCCAGTTCGACTCAGACTCCGTGCAGGTCAGCGTGTCCCCCGTAGGTACTATCAAGCTGCGCATCGTAGAGCGCGAGGAGAACAAGTGTGTCAAGTTCGAGACGGAGCAGTCGCCCATGCCTTTTAACCTGTGGATTCAGGTGCTGCCCGTTACCGCGACGGAGAGCAAGATGAAGGTCACCGTCAAGGCCGATATCCCATTTTTGCTGAAGGGGATGGTCAGCGGTCCCTTGCAGGACGGCGTAGAGAAAATCGCCGACGCCCTGTCGCAGATTCCTTTTGTATAGAACATCTAGACCATCTAGAATCTCTTGAAATTAGTAATTATGGCAAACAAGCTTTGGGAAAAGAATTTCGAGGTGAATGCCGAGATTGAGCGCTTCACCGTGGGGCGTGACCGCGAGATGGACCTCTATCTGGCGAAGTACGACGTGCTGGGTTCTATGGCCCATATCACGATGCTAGAAAGCATCGGACTCATCGGCAAGGACGAACTGCCCCAGTTGCTGGCTGAACTGAAGAATATCTACGCTATTGCTGAGCGTGGCGAGTTCGTGATAGAAGACGGCGTCGAGGATGTTCACTCGCAGGTGGAACTGATGCTGACGCGCAAGCTTGGCGACATGGGTAAGAAGATTCATTCCGGCCGTTCGCGCAACGACCAGGTACTGGTGGACCTGAAACTCTTTACACGCCACGAGTTGATGGAGGTTGCCGACAGCGTGAAGGTGCTGTTCGACGAACTCATCCAGAAGAGCGAGCAGTATCAGCATGTGCTGATGCCGGGCTACACACATCTGCAGGTGGCTATGCCGTCGTCGTTCGGCCTGTGGTTTGGTGCCTATGCCGAGAGCCTGACCGACGACCTGCTTTTCCTGCAGGCCGCCTATAAGATGACTAACCGCAACCCGCTGGGTTCTGCGGCAGGCTATGGGTCCAGCTTTCCCCTGAACCGCCAGATGACCACCGACCTGTTAGGCTTCGACTCGATGGACTATAACGTGGTCTATGCCCAGATGGGTCGCGGCAAGATGGAACGCAATGTGGGCTTTGCCCTAGCCACCATTGCCGGCACGCTGGCTAAGATGGCCTTCGACGCCTGCTTGTTCAACTCGCAGAACTTCTCATTCGTGAAGCTGCCGAAGGAGTGTACCACTGGCTCGAGCATCATGCCGCACAAGAAGAACCCCGATGTCTTTGAACTCATCCGTGCCAAGTGCAACAAGCTGCAGGCTCTGCCCCAGCAGGTGACGCTCATCATGAATAACCTGCCCGTCGGTTATTTCCGCGACCTGCAGATTATCAAGGAAGTGTTCCTTCCTGCCTTCGACGAGCTGAAGGACTGTCTGCAGATGGCAGCCTACATTATCAACAAGATAGAAGTCCGTGACGACATCCTCGACAACCCCATGTACGACCCGATGTTCAGCGTAGAAGAGGTGAACCGTCTAGCAGCTGAGGGTATGCCCTTCCGCGATGCCTATAAAAAGGTGGGTCTCGACATCGAGGCAGGTACTTTTACGCCTAACAAGGACATCCACCACACCCACGAAGGCTCTATCGGCAACCTCTGCAACGACCGCATTGCCGAGCTGATGCAGCAGGTGTTCAGTGGTTTTGGTTTTGAGCGCATCGTTGAGGCAGAAAAACGACTCCTGCAATGAGAAAGTTGCTGATGCTGTTGACAGCGCTGCTGGTGTTGGCGTGCAACAATGAAGGCGAGTATTCCACATGGCCGTGCCGTTTTGCCTACGACAACAGCCTGCACCTTGATGCCAATCTGTCATCGGCCATGAATACCAATTCACGCGGTGTGTTCTGTAAGATATGGGAGTCGTCACTTGGAGGGCGCGCCCTCAACTTCCAGAACAATCAGGGACTGCAAACGACCTCTCAGCCAGAGACGGCTTTGGAAAAGGAAGCTAATTTTGTGCTAGGTATTAATAATGGTATTATCGTGGGATTTCAGACTTTCAACGATTATCCCAATGGCGGTTTTGTAGCCTATGACGTTCAGTGTCCCAACTGCGTGCGCCGCGAGAACAACACAGTCAATCCCAAGTATCCCGTCACTATGGGTGGCGATGGCATTGCTACCTGCTCGAAGTGTGGCAAGAAGTATGACCTCAACAATGGCGGCATGATCCAGAATGGTGAGGAAGGTGACAGGGGACTGGAGAAATACCTGGCAACGTGTACAGGCCCCAATGGTTTTATTTCCGTTGGAACGAAGAGGTGAAAGAGAAATCAAAAATTGAAATTTGAGATAAAAATTAAAAAAATACGCTTCCGCCGTAAAAATTTTCAATTTTCAATTATCAATTTTCAATTTATTTCGTATCTTTGCACCCGATTTTGCGAAAAGTCTGCTGCCGCGATGGTGGAATGGTAGACACGAGGGACTTAAAATCCCTTGGCCATAGCGGCTGTGCGGGTTCGAGTCCCGCTCGCGGCACAATGCTCACTCGTTCAGAGTGGGCATTTTTGCAAATAAAATATAAAAATAGGTATAAAGTGTCCGAGATACCAATTAAGATACGTACCTTTGCAAAATTAAAGAAACAATTAAACCCAAAGTTATTGATAATGAAGACAAAAGGATTGTTGTTGGCAACGGCTGTGGTGCTGTTGACATCGTGCTCAGGAAAGCTGGGACAACTGTCGAGTGACAATTTTAAGGTAAATCCTAACCCTCTTGAGACAGAGGCAGGACAGGTGACGGCAACTATCAATGGAACGTTCCCTGAGAAGTTTATGAAAAAGAAGGCCGTGGTGAAGGTGATTCCCGAGCTGCAGTACCTCAAAAACGGCCAGTTGCAGGTCGTGAAGGGTCAGCCGGCTACATTCCAGGGCGAAAAGGTGCTGGGCAACAACCAGACCATTTCGTACAAGCTGGGTGGACACTACACCATGAAGACGACTTTCAACTATGTGCCCGAGATGCAGAAGAGCGAGCTCTATCTGGCTTTTGATGCTACTGTTGGCAGTAAGAAGGTCAAGGTACCTGAGGTGAAGGTTGCCGATGGCGTCATTGCCACCAGCGAGCTTTATCGCAAGACCCTGCTGCAGTCGGGAGGTAGCGTTGCCCAGGATGGTTTCCAGCGTGTGGTAGCCCAGAAGCAGGAAGCTAACATCAAGTTCCTCATCCAGCAGGCAGAGTTGCGCAAGAGCGAGCTGACCAACGGTTCCGTTCAGGAGTTTGTCAGCCTGTTGAAGCGCATCAGTGCTGACCGTCAGGGTCTGAACCTGAACAATGTAGAAGTGTCGGCTTACGCTTCACCCGACGGTGGCTTCCAGCTCAACGAGAAGCTGGCCAACAAGCGTCAGCAGAATACTGAGAGCTATGTGAAGCAGCAGATGAAGCAGGCCAAACTTGACGAGCAAGTAGAGGCTAACTATACCGCTCAGGACTGGGAGGGCTTCCAGCAGTTAGTAGCTGCCTCTAACATCCAGGACAAGGATGTCATTCTGCGTGTGCTGTCGATGTATCAGGATCCCGAGGAGCGTGAGCAGCAGATTAAGAATATGAGTGCCGGTTTCCGCGAGTTGGCTGATGGTATTCTGCCTGAACTGCGCCGTGCTCGTCTGACCATCAACTACGAGACCGTAGGCCGTGACGACCAGCAGATTAAGGACCAGCTCAAGGCTGATGCCTCGCAGCTGAGCGTTGAGGAGTTGCTCTATGCCGCTACGCTGACCGACGATGACGCTGAGAAGGAGAAGATTTACAAGACTACCACCCAGCTGTGGGATAAGGATGCACGTGCTTTCAATAACCTGGCTACACTTGCCTGGAAGCAAGGTGACTACGACGAGGCACAGCAGTACCTGTATAAGGCTTTGGCCGTTGATCCCGCATGTGCTGAGGCTAATGCCAATCTCGGTATGCTGGCTCTGCGTCAGGGTGACATCACACAGGCTGAGAGCTACATCAGCAAGGCCACCAATGCCTTTAACCTGTCAGAGGTTCTCGGCAACCTGCACCTGGCACAGGGCAACTATGTTTTGGCTGCTAAAGACATGGAGAACACCATCTCCAACAGTGCTGGTCTGGCCCAGTTGCTGACCAAGGACTATGAGAAGGCTGCCCAGACGCTGAAGGCCGTCAAGAACGGCGACGGCATCACCGACTATCTGCAGGCTATTATTTGCGCTCGTCAGGGTAACGACGGTATGGCTGGCTTCTTCCTGCGTCAGGCTGTGCAGAAGGATGCTTCGTTGTCCGCCTATTCTGCCAACGACCTGGAGCTGCGCAAGGTGAAGTAAGAATCAATAATAAGGTAAAAAAGTAAAAAGGTCAAAAAGCTATGATAGTGCTTAGTACGGTTAGACGTATGGTAAGAAAGGCTTTACCTTTTTACCTTTTTACCTTTTTACCTTTATACTTTTTCTCCTCCTGTGGTGTTGACAGCGACAGGTTCCGTCTGGAGGGTCGACTCCGTAACATCAACCAGGGCGAGTTCTGGCTATACAGTATTGATGGCGGCATTACCGGCATCGATACGATTCCTGTGCGTGAAGGCCGCTTTTCCTATGAAACGGAGCTGCGCACCCCTTCCACCTTTATCCTCATCTTCCCCAATTATTCGGAGCAGCCCGTTTTTGCTGAGCCGGGCAAGAAGGTGACTATCAAAGGTGACGCTACACGACTGCGTGAGATGACCATCGAGGGTACCAAGGCCAATAAGTCCATGACACAGCTGCGCATGGATTTGTCGCGTCTGATGCCTCCCGAAATCCCCAATGCCGTTGCAGCTTTTATCACTGAACAGCCGCAATCACCGGTGAGTATCTATCTGTTGCAGCGTTATTTTATGAATAACCCGGATGCCGACTTCCAGAAAGGCTATGAGCTGGCCACGCTAATGGTCAAGGAACTGCCCGACAATGTGCGCTTGGCAACGTGGAAGAAGCAACTGGAAACCATGAAGAACGGACAGGTCAAACACCGCCTGCCATCGTTTTCCGCTGTTGACATCAATGGCCGAAGCGTGTCCAATGACCAGCTGAAGAGCCGTGTGAATGTCATTAGCCTGTGGGCTTCGTGGAGCTTCCAGAGCACTGACATGCAACAGCGTCTCAAGCACTCCAAGCAGCGTTATGGCAATGACCTCGCAGTGGTGAGCATCTGCCTCGATGCCAATGCCAAGGATTGCCGTCAGCGTATCACCCGCGACTCGCTGCGCTGGCAGACCATCTGTGACGGTCGCCTATGGCAGTCGCCGCTGATAGCCAAGTTGGGATTGTCTGACGTTCCCGGCAATCTGGTGATTGACGACAAGGGTATCATCATTGATAGCAATCTAAAACCAGAAAAGCTGGAAGAAAAAATCAACCAGCTTTTGAAATAACTTCTACCCAATTTCTCACCACTAAAACATTTCTTCGTGGTCATACCGCGGCATGTAGCGTATCAGCTTATGTGCTGCCGCCTGTGCCATGGCCTCGTAAGCTCGTTCGCTGGGGTGCAGATGATCGCCGCTGTCGTAGCCGTCGGCAAAGGCTTTGGGGTTGGTGACGCTGCGTACTGCCGCATCGAAGTCGATGCAGCCGTCGAAGACGGGTGACGTACGCAACCACGCATTGAACTGCTGACGCATTTTTTCGCGATCTTCATTGTAGGTGCGCCAACCATAGATGGGCAGCAGGGTACCGCTCCACACCTTCAGTCCCATTGCCTTGGCGGGCTTTACGTAGATGTCCTCCACGCCGTGCTCCATGTCCTCCACCGTGGGCAGGTCGCTCCACGGGCGGAAGGGGTTGACATCGGTACCTACCGGGTGGATGATGTCGTTGATGCCGTGCTGGATGATGACGTCTGTAGCCCCGGCCACATTCATCTCTATGGGGAAACGCGTAGCACCTTTCAGTCCGTATGCCTGATAGGTGATGCAGTCATACTGCCTCAGTATGCGTGTGCCGCTGACAGCACGGCGTATAATGGCGGCATTGGTGCCGAAGGCTAGCCGTGCCATGTAGTCGGGCCACGACTGTGCGGTAATGGAGTCGCCGTAGCACACGATGGCATGGTTGTCTGCCGACGTCAGCACATCGATGGTGTTCAGGAAGTAGAACCAGTTGGTGTGGCGCGTCAAGTCAAGGGGCAGTTCGTCGGCCTCAGCATAGTCGCCGTAAGCATAGTAACCCTTAGACAGCGGCCCTGTGACAAGCGTTCCGCTGTTCATCTGGGTGTAGTCCGCCAGATAGAAACTCACTTCTATGGTGTCGCCACGACTGATGTCATAGTTGATGGCGTCGCTTTCCGTCTCCCTGCCGGGCATGAGCGTCACGCTGGTATCGCCGCCGAATGTAATAGGGGTATGGCCGACAAAGACCTTGTTGAGCGTGACGGGTTCTGTTCCAGTCAGGTTAGAGAAACGGAAGCGTAGCATGCTACCACTAAAGCACATCCTGATAGGATAGCGCAGCGTGAGGTTTTTAGCATATATGGCCTCACGCCGGTTGGTGATGGAGGTAGCATTGCCCCAGCACGCCACCCATTTGCTGTTGTTCATCATGTGTTGTTTTCTTTCTGTTAAGTGTCACCTACTCCTCTACCTTGACATAGACAGCTTCGAAGGTGGTGTTAGCGCCAAAGCAACTGAAGGTGTCGTAGTCGGTAGTGGAACTGATGACCAGGTACTTGTCGTAAATCTGGCACTTGAAACCATAGCCACACTCGTTGACGTTGTCGTATGTGAAACTGTTGCCATGAAGCACGGCAGGGCGGTCGGAACTACTCTTGCCCTCGGCTATGTTGCCAGGAGAGTTGCAGATAGTGAAATGAACCTGATTCTTGCCGGCAGCGTGGAACGTTACGTCACCGCCCATATAGTCGCCATAGCCATCGTTCCATTGTTTGTAGCTGTAATGCTTGCCGACATGATCTGGATCGGCACGCTGTAATGCCGGATGGTCAAACCATTCGGGGGTGTAGGTTGTGCCATGGTCATACTTGTAGGAATGCATGTCTTTGATGTCGAAAGACTTGCCGGTTTTGGGATTTATCCATTCACCCTCGGCAATGTAAGGGCCGTCAGCACGCTCAAAGCCGTCAACTTTCAGAGAAAGGGTACCTGAGATGGTGCCGTCAGGCTGATACTCGTTGAAGACAAATACATTTTCTCCCTGAAGATAGTCGCCCACGATGAGGATAGGGGCGGGATTCTTGGCCTTGGGATAGTAGATGTAGCCGGCAGGACTTGTCTCGTTGTCAACATGATAATCAAAGGCAATGACAACACTGTTGTTTTCTCCCATCTTACCACTGAAGCAGAGCGTTTCAAAACCATCGGTGTCCGCTTTCGGCGCACCGTCCTTAACCAGTTCCATCATAAGCGCTTTGATGCGCGATAGTCCGTCACCGTCAGGACTGGCATTATTGCCGTGTGACGAAATCATGCTGCCGTCAGAGAAAACGGCATTAAAATGCCACATCGAGCCGTCGTTGACGTTAGTCAAAGGCTCATACGACTCCTTGTAGGCGTACATCCGTTCCTCCTCGATAATTTGGCGGAACTTCTTCATCACCTCGGCATCGATGCGATTTTCAAACAACGGTCCGTATTCCTCTTTCATGGCAGAAAGTACGAATACACCAGTAGAATCTTGCTCCACACGCCCTTCAAACTGGTTGTCTGCCGTCATCTCGTTTCGGGTAAACGACAATTTGACCAGTTCTCCGGCAGGCATCGATTTCTTGGGCGTACAGCCCACAAGGCTCAGCAGGCCGCCCACCAAACATGCAAAGATACCTTTCTTCATCATACAGACTACTTCGCCTTCTTTGCCAATTTCTCCGCCTTTTCCTGAGCCTTTGTCGCTTTGGCAAGAGCCTTTTCAGCGGCAGCTTTCTTCTTCGGGTCTGCAGGATCCATTGCAGCCTTCTCAGCAGCCTTCTGGGCTTTCTCTGAAGCCTTCTCGGCATCCTTCTGGGCCTTCTTGGCGCGCTTGACAGCCTCGTTGTGCTTCTTGACAGCCTTCTCCTCCTTCTTGGCCTTCTTCTCTGCCTTCTTCTGGGCTTTCTGCTGTTTCTCCAAAGCCTTAGCCTGTTTCTTGGCTTCCTTCTGAGCCTGCAGGGTGGCCTTGTCGACAACCTGCTGTTGTGTAGCTGTTACAACTTCCTGTGCCTGAGCGACACTTACCGAACACCAGCTGGCTAATACTATTACGGCCAGCATCATGAGCATTTTCTTCATAATCGTCTTTATTTTTTGATTTGATATTAATATGTCACTTTTATTCTCTGCAAAAATAGGCATTTTCTGTCAAATCACCAAATATTTTTACCATTGTTTCGTAGAATCAGGGCCATTGGTACTTTGGCGTTTGAGAAAATTCTGAAATCCTTTGGTTTTATTTTCAGTTATTCGTAATTTTGTAGCCAAATGGCAAGTAACTTAGACTTTGTACAGTATGTCGCCCACCAGTGCAGTCTGGCAGGGGAGATTGTTACCAAGAAGATGTTTGGTGACTATGGTATTTATTGTGATGGGAAAATCTTCGGACTCATCTGCGACGATTGCTTCTATTTGAAGCCAACAGAGGCCGGGCGTAAACTGTTGCGTACTTTCGACCCCCGTCCGCCTTACGAAGGAGCGAAGGACTATTTCTATATTGCCGATGTCGATGACCGCGACTATCTCTCGATGCTTGTCCGCGAGACATGTAAGGCGTTGCCGATGTCTAAACCGAAGAGAAAATGAACGCTCAGGAGATCATCACCTATATGGAGTCGCTGCGTCATGACGAGCAGCGCAAGATACTGATGGGTTTCTTCAAGACAGCCCCCGGCGAGTATGGCTATGGCGACGAGTTCTTAGGGCTGAAGGTGCCGCAGACCCGCGAGGTAGTCCGCCTTGCAGGTCAGGACTTCCCTTTGGGCGAAGTCCCTACGCTGTTGATGAACCGCTGGCACGAGGTGAGGCTTTGCGGTTTTCTGATTCTCGTGGCGAAGTTCGAGAAACTGTCCGCCAAGCGTTTAGTGCATCAGGCAGACACCATCAGACAGCGCGACGAGATAGTGACGATGTATCTGCAATATGCCGAGCAGGCCAACAACTGGGACTTGGTCGACCTCTCCGCGCCTAAGATTCTCGGCCACTGGCTGCTGTTGCCGTCGAATCTGGGCGACAAGGATTATAAGATTAAGGTATTAGACGGACTCGCTGCCAGCCCCTGCCTTTGGAAACAGCGCATGAGCATTGTCTCTTCGTGGAAGACCTCACAGGCCGGCGACCCCTCATGGTGCCTCCGCTATGCCGAGATGCACCTCCATCATCCCCACGACCTGATGCATAAAGCTACTGGCTGGATGCTGAGAGAGATGGGCAAGCGCGTCTCGATGAATCTACTCCGCGACTTCCTCCGTCAGCATGCTCACGAGATGCCTCGCACTATGCTGCGCTACGCCATTGAAAAGATGTCCGAGCTGGAGCGTCAAGAGTGGATGTGCACTAAACAACAATAATACAAAGCCAACAATATGGAAAATGGCATTAATACGTATAAGATTGTCGTAGCAATAGATTCATTCAAAGGCTGTCTGACCTCTCAGGAGGCGAATCAGGCAGCAGCGGAGGGCATTAGGAAGGTTTCCCCTGACGCTGAGGTTGTGCAGGTGCCCGTCAGCGATGGTGGCGAGGGTTTCATGGAGGCCTTCTATGCGGCTATCGGTGGCACACTCGTCAAGGTTCCTGTGAGAGATCCGCTGATGCGCCCTATGATGGCGAAGTATCTGCTTCATGCTGAGACGGCAGTCATTGAGATGGCTCAAGCCAGCGGACTGACGCTGTTGACAATGGAGGAGCGTAATCCAATAGTGGCTACGACGTATGGCACGGGACAACTGGTGGCCGACGCTGTGCGCAAAGGAGCCAAACACATCATCGTCGGACTTGGTGGCAGTGCCACGAGTGATGCCGGCATAGGCATGCTGCGAGCCTTGACTGATGCCTTTGCCAAAGGAGGCTCATGGGATGATATTCAGGAATTGAAGCCTGTCCGTTTTACCATTGCCTCTGATGTCAAGAACCCGCTTTGTGGGGAAAACGGTGCTGCCCACGTCTTTGGGATTCAAAAGTTTTCCACCGTCAAAGGATACACATCAGAAGACATCTTGGCTTTGGACGAAAGAGCCCGTAAGTTTGCTGAGGTCTCTGCCAGACATTTCGGCTATGATCGTTCAGAGATGGCGGGAGCAGGTGCCGCCGGTGGTCTCGGCTATGCCTTCCTGCAATATCTGGATGCAGATTGTAAGCCTGGTATACAACTCTTGCTTGATACCATCCGCTTCGACGAAATCATCAAGGATGCCAACCTCATCATCACAGGCGAAGGCTCTGCTGACCGCCAGACGCTGATGGGTAAGCTCCCTATGGGAATCCTCGCACAGTCGGCAGGTGTCCCCGTCTGTCTGATAGCAGGCCGCATCGGCGACCGCGAAGAGCTCCTGAAGGCAGGCTTCGCCCATGTGGCATGCATCAATCCTGCTGGTATCACCCTTGAGGAAGCCATGCGCAAGGAAGTCGCCACGCAGAATATCGCTCATACCGTCAGCCTCATCAGCCACAGTTATTGACGAACAAGTAAGCGACATACAAAATGGAATCAGAGTCTCAAATCAGTTCTGAATAGATGTCAATTTTCCATTCTCAAAGTATAAGTAGCAGCCATCCTTGTACACCCACTGCTCATGTACTCCCCATGAACCTGTTGTAGTGTTTATATCATCTGGTTCTCCCCACGCTTCTTTACACATAGTTTTAGAGAATCCAATACGAACCTTTCCATCAAAAATTAGTTGGCCATTTTTTTGACCGTATTTTGCCATGAGTTGTTTCTTCCTCTGCTGGTCTGCCTTTTGTTCTTCTAAATATTTGTCGTATGTGATAAAATGATTTCTGATGCCATCTTCTTTCACGTAGAAATCACCATAAGTATCATTATGAAGAATGCATACCATTGAATATTTATCATCCTCTACGAAAGTAACGTCTCTGCATTCAAATATAGTTTTAACGGGGATTTCTTGTTTCGCTTTTTTCCCATCTTGCAGCGATAAAAAAGGATAAGTGCTTATTGTTACCCAGCTTTTATTCTTATAGACGAGCTTATTACCTTTCAACAAGCTTTTCATCTTCTCATAATAACCCAGCACAACAAAGTTCTCAAATGAACGATATGCCCCCAATCGAGGAAATCTGTAATATACCGTGTCACCAGACTCCTTCTCTATCATTTTGAAGAAAACATAATCTTCATAATAACCTTTTTTCTCAAACATTTCAAGAACTTTGAAATATTTCGAATTGGCACTATAACTAACGGCAGGAGAACCGAAAGAGTATGTCTTCATATAGTAGGATGCTGGATTATCAGCACTTGGACTTGTCAATAAGTCCAAATACAAATAATAGCCCTTTTTTCGTGCTTCAGCAATTGGCCGTAAAAAAAGCGTTTGACCTATGAGTGCCTTGTAATTATACCCCGAAATGTTTTCAAGACTATCGTATGGAGCCGCAGCCGTACTCACTTGCACTGCTTTTGGCGCAATTTTAATGCTGCTGATTTGTGCGTACGATGTTATTGCTATCATCGTAACTGTTGTCAAAAAGAAAATTCTCATATTATTTAAACTTTTAGACGTATTTTCTGTTTTAGTTGATTGCATCCTGCACCACCAAGCTTGCTAACATAAAGCCGAAGATGGCGGTGATGTGGGCAATGGTGCCGTTGCCTTTGTCATTGGGGTCAACAGGTTTCTTGTTCTGCAACAGTTCGTCAGAATAGACGCACTGGAATTTTCGCTTAGGGAATGTCTTGTCGCGCTTGAAGCGGTTGCGGAGGGCGCGGGCTAGGGGGTCGCCAGTTACTTTCCAAAACTCGGCAATACGGATGCGCGTGGGGTCGAGCTTGAGGGCGGCACCCATCGACGAGAAGAGCTTGGGATACTTTCTGTCTTCCCCTGTTGAGGGGAAGGATGTCGCCATGAGGATGAGCAGCGCCTTGTCCTTCAGCGAGTCGATAGCATCGATGATGTAGTCGTAAGTGTCGAGTTGGAAACACTCGGCGGTCTCTGCGGTAAAGACCTGTTGCAGAGCGGTAATCTCCGCCAAGGGATTGATGGTGAGCAGACGCTCCTTGAGGACGTCAACCTTCGGCTGACCTACGGTTTCTGTCGTCGCCATCAGCTGGCGGTTGATGTTGGTGATAGCTACACGGTCGGAGTCGACGATGGTCAACCGACGGATGCCGCTGCGCACCAGGCTCTCGGCACACCACGAGCCGACGCCGCCAACGCCGATGATGATGACACGTTTTTCAGCGATGCGTGCCATCGCCTCGTCGCCTAACAGGAGTTCTGCCCTGCGGAATATGAGTTGTTCTGTTGACATCGTTAATAAAGATGAATAGTTTATCGCTTGCAAAGATAGTGAATAAAATTCAAATGTTGATGCTCCGCAGCAGAATTCTTACCAACATGCCAATAATATGCTACTGCAATTATTCTATTTGCATGATTCTGTTTGCATTTTGATTTCAATTCTTTCTTCTCCTTCTACTAAATAGACGGTATTCCCCTGCTAAAATGCTGATTTTAAATAGTTTCTGCAAATAATCCATTAAATATTTACTTCTACTTTACTTCTACTTTACTTCTATTTTACCTCTACTTTGCCTCTACTAACCTTCTACCTTGTCTCTACAAACGAAACATGCAATTGTTAACCTCTGGCTCAGCATGCATTCCCATGGCGGGAATGTCTTGTTTGCTCCAAGCAAACACAATGTTCCCATGGTGGGAATAATTCATTCCCTTAATGGGAATATCGAATCCTCTTAATGAAAACATTACCGCGCCTTCTATCTATTGTGTAAATGTGTAGATGAATAATAGATGCAAAGTAGAAGGTTAGTAGAGGCAAAGTAGAAGCAAAATAGATGCGGAAATGTACGCAAGTGCACTAATAAACAGTACTTTACGTGCTTTTAGTAGAGGCAAATTATTCCATAACAACTTTACGGCCATCTATGATATTAACACCTTTTCTCGGTTTGGTGAGTTTCTGACCCAGGAGATTATAACGTGCGCCATCCTTGATGATAACGACACGGCCATTGCTGAGGTACTTGCGAATGCCCTTGTCAACGAGAGAACTGCTGACCACCGGGGTAATGCCGGTGGCGGCAGAAGAACGCTCGTAAGGACCGAGGTCGCGAGCAGTGCCTGTGATGTTACGTTTCAAAAAGGGGAAGTCTTCAACGAGCTGTTTCCACACCTTGCCGACATTGCTGGTGACATCGTCTTCAAAAGAAGCATTGCCCTGGTCAATCATCTTACTATCTGATGCCAGACGCGCAAACTTACGGGGCAGACCGCCATAGATGTCACGAGGCAGCATGGCATCGTCCTCGTCGAGCGAGAGATAGTCGTCAGCGCCCACACCTGTCGTGAGATGATTGGTCCAGCCATTCTTCTGCATGGGAGAGGTAATACCATTGTAGTCATCATAGCCCACGTCGATCTCCTGCTTACCAAGACAAACATTATTATAATACTTGGTATTGGCATCAGAGCCGCCACTTTCGAACATATAGTCGTAGCTGTTGTCGAAAGCCAGACAACCTACCAGCACATGACCGCCCTTATGGTTGTTACAGTCGAAGCCCTTGACGGAGCTGCCCTGATTGTGACTGAAGGCGATGCAGTTAAAGACATAATGGATGCCCTTGGAAGAACCTCCAGTGCCGTTGCCGCCCAGCTTGATGCCATTGCCGTTGCCTGAGAACGACATAGAGCCGCTCTTGGTGATATAGTCCTTCACCCACAGGTGGTCGGAGGCAATACCGGCACTCCATGCCCAGCACTCAGCCAATACGACATCGTAATCAGTCTCGAAGAGATCCCAAGAATCATCGCTGTTATGCCAGGCACGACAGCGGATGAAGCGGTTGCCGATACCATTGTGCATCTTGCAGGCAAAACCATCGGCATCACTACCGTAGTTGGCATCGTAGTCGCAGTTGTGGTGTGAGTCACAGTCGATGATGTCATTATAGGCACAATGGCTGCCATCGTTCTCGCTGACACCAGGGAAGGTGTCGCTGAACTTATGACCAAAGCCCAACTGGATACCAGTATCGAGGTTATAGGAGAACTCGCAACGCTCAATGCGGTTGTGTGAGCCTTCCAGCTTGATGCCGTTATCAGCTGCATGGGTGATGTGCAAGCCAAAGAGCCACCAATAGTTACCCGTCATCGTGATGCCACGGTCACCAACCATCTGGTCGTACAACTGATTGACAAAGTCGAAGACAGGCTTCTCACCATCATAGCAACGAATGATGATGGGTTGTTCTGCCGTGCCACTATGCTTGATGCGGACAGTATATTTGCCGTCGCTTTGCTTCTTGGGATAGTACGTGCCGCCACGGCAGATGATATGGGTGCCCGGCGTTGCAGCATTGACGGCTGTCTGCAGGTCGTTCCAAGGACGTTCAAATGTGCCGTCGCCATTAGGGTCGCCATCGGGAGCAATATAGATTTCCTTGGTGGCTGTGGGGAAAGGCTTAGTAGGAACCCAAGCACCTTCGGTGATATAGGTAGGGTCATCAACAGGAGGTTCGACAGTGGCTGACTTAATCACGACCTTAGAGATATAAGTATTGCTGGAGCTGCCCACGAAACGGAAACGGACGTTGGTTGTACCGTCAAGATTGGTCTTGGCGCTGTAGCTTTTGGCACCCGAGCCACCAGAACTCTGCTGGGTAAGCTCTTGCCATGTGCCACCGTCAATAGAGTAACTGATAGTCAGTTTGTTGTTGCCGCCAGAGCCCCAGTTGACAGCAATCTTGCCAGGGTCATCAATAGCAGGAGTGATGAGATAAGAAGAACTGCCGCTGGTGAAGGTAAACTGCTTCACGCCACTATTCTCCTTGAGTTCCATCTTCAACGCCTTCCACTCACCAGAAGGGAGCGTCACTGACTGTTCACTGCTGGCGCCATACTTGGCCTTGGCCAGTGTGCTGAAGTCTTCTGTGACATCTGCTGCATGGACCACGAAGGCACAGAGCAACAGGGTGATACACGATATTATCTTTTTCATCATTTGAATGCTATAAGATTAGTAAAGTTTCTGACCCTGGAGATTGTAGCGCTGGCCATCCTTGATGATAACGACACGGCCATTCTCCATCATTTTCTCAGTGTGTTCGTTGCTGTTGGCTGTTTTCACCGTCGTGATATTGGTAGTAGAGGTATCAGGTACACGGACATACATGTCGTAAACCCGGGCACCGCCACCAGAGGCTGCATTCAACAGTTCGACGGTACGAATCTGTTTGGCCACATCTTCACTGATGCCAGCCACCTCAATGAGATCCCACTCCAACAGGGTGGTCTTTTTCAGTTTATCAGTAGAGTGAGTTCCTGACTGACCATTGGCCAGCGTCCACTTGATATTAAAGGTACGGTCACCAGTAAAGTGGAGGTTAATCTTCAGTTGCAGCACGCCATCAGTCAGATTCCAACGGATACCGCCATTGTTCTTGCCAATATCAAAACCGCCTTGGGTGCATCCGCCGGGAACGCTACCGTCGCTCTCTGTCTTCTCAGGATCGTAAGACGTAGTATTGCTGCTGCCAGGAATTATCTCCAGCACGCCCTGCAGGTCGACAGGCAATGCATCCCAGGCATCCTGGAAGTGATACCAGTCACCCGTAAGCACCTTGAAGGGAGTTACCAGAACAATGCTACCCGTAGTGGTGTAGGGCTTTACGCCTCCTGCCTCATTACCTGTGGCGGTAAGCCTGAAGGTACATCCTGTAGCTGGTGTACCACTGATGGTCACCGTATGGCTGGCTGCATCGAAGACGTAAGAAAGTCCTGCGCTAAGTCCCTCAACGACAGCATTGGTTGCTACATCGTTCAGTTCGTAGACAATGTCGGCAATTGGCTGACCTTCGACTATCTCCTGTGAGGAGTTGGCGGTCTTGCACTTCACCTCAATCTTGTCGGGAATGACGAACGGGAATGGCATGCCGTCCAGCTCGAAGGCTCCGAACTCTGGAGCGTCATCATTATAAGGAATATAGATGTCATCTGCCGTAATATATTCGTTCAGGCCTTCGATATAAGAAAGACATTCTGCTTCTGTCATCTTGCGGGCAGGAGTAAAGCCGATAACAGGCATGCCTTTATCCTTGAAGATGCTGCCGGGCTTCAGACGGGCAAAGTTATTGTCGGGCAACGAGCCGTCGGGTTCACGATTGGCCATGAAGTCAGCAACAGACAATGACAGGAACTCGCCGCTGTGGTCTTGCGTAGCAGGGGTATAGTCGCCACCGTCAGGCTTGTAGCTTTCCTTGATAGGACTACAGCCGTCTATCTCAATCCAGGAATTGTAGGTCGTACCGGCAGTAGGATCCTGATAGCCGGCTTTGTCAGGCGACAGGAACTCGTGGTTACCAATCTTCCTGCCACTCTTCTCTGCCGTGGCGCCCCAACCTATACAGTTGTGGATATCCATCGTGCCGTATTTGAACTCTGTGGGGAAGCGATAGTTGAACTCATTGCCCCAGGCTACGCAGTTGAAGATATACATGCCCTCATAGGCATTGTTCTGGTCGAAACCCTTGTGCAGATTCTCGAAAGCCACACAATTGGTAAGCACATGGGCACCCACCGAATGGTCGAAGTTGGCACCTCCGGCAGAGCCACCGCCACCGAGTTTGAAACCATTGCCGTTCTTGCCCTCGCTGCCATTTGGCAGATAACCGGCATGCCATGCCCAGCAGTGGTCGATGACTACAGGATGATAAGTCATGTAGAGGTCCCAGTTGTCATCGGAATTGGTCCAGGCACGACAGCCATGAAACTCTGTGCCAGGACCTGGGAAAAGCTTCACGGCAAAGCCGTCGGCATCACCGCCATCATCACTGCCGCTATAGGACTTCGTATCAGCATTCTCGTACGAGTCACAGTTGATGACCTTGTTATACCGGCAATAGCTGAAATTGGGGTTAAAGGCTGGTTTTCCACTGATGGGAAACGACTTGGTCTCCTCAATGGAGAAGTCCTTGAACATACCAATTTGCAGACCTGTGTCGTTATTCCAACGGAAAGTACAACGCTCCACGATGTTATAAGAGCCTTCTATCTTCATGCCATTGTCCTTGGCATTCTGCAGCACCAAGCCGTAGAAGGTCCAATAGTTGGCCTCGTGGTTGACATAGATACAACGTGACTGTTTGAATTCTATCTCTGACGAAGGATTCATGTTTGTGCCATCGATGATTACCTTGCCAACGGCATCCTCAGGCCAGGCACGCAGTTCACAACGGAGGTCAGGATTGGTGTTCAGTGCGGGTATTTTGATACGCTTGGTAATCATATAGGTACCCTCATGTACCAGGATGCGGTCGCCAGGCTGCACGATTTCCATAGCCTTATCGATGGTTTGCAACGGAGCATCCATCGTACCCTCATTATTGTTGTCGCCATTGGTGGCTACATGGATGTCATTAGCCGAAACGGGCATCACGGTCAATGCCCACACACAGAGAAGAGCCGCTGTTTTCTTAAGTAAATGTAGTTTTTCCATCATTTGTAGTTCTTGTTTCTGCCCACAAAAGTACATATTTCTTATCTTCCATGTCCCCCTCAATCTGTTTTTTAATACTCAAACGTTTACGTAGATTGGTTAGTGTCAATCCACTTGTATGTTTAAAGTCGGGGGATTTAAACTTTATCGCCTTTGCTGCGTCATAATAGCAAACAAACTATAAGATGAAACAACAAATTATTCTTTTATTTTCTTTGCTCCTCTCCACCGGATGTGTGTTCGGACAGGAGCGGATGGTGTGTGACGAGACATGTGAGGTGGGTGACGGGGTGACGTCGGCAGTCCAAAAGGGTGAGGCGGGCTATGCCGTAGTGTCGCCCGTTGGTCACGGAACGGTGGAACCCATCCGTCAGGCACCGCGCCTGCAGACGCTCAACGGCAAGACGATTGCCGTGGTGGGCGTGAGTTTCATGAGTCGTGTGACGCACCCAGAAATCAAGCGTTTGATAACAAAGTATTATCCCACGGCGCGGGTGCTACTGCTCGACGAAGTAGGCACGGCGGGACCTTATCCTGCTCCTGGAATCACGCGACGAGCGAAGGATGATTTTCAGCAGCGGCTACGCGAACTGAAGGTGGACGCTGTCATCGCTGGCAATGGCGGTTGCGGGCTCTGTACGCCGAAGGAGGTGGGCTCGTGTCTGGCGGCAGAGTATATCGGAATTCCATCGGTCATTATCTGTGCGCCAGGCTTCACGACACAGGCCCGTTATACAGCGCTGAACAACGGCGTGCCCGTGATGCGCGTGGCTGAATATCCTGGTGCCTTCGCTCTGGACAGCGAGGACGTGCTCATCAAAAACACGCGCGAGGTGCTGTGGCCGCAGATTGTTGATGCCCTGACGCATCAGATTACCGCCGACGAGACGGCAGTAGCGCTGAAATCCACCCGTGGTGACCTGCGCGACGACATCTTCTTCGGTACGCTGGACGAGGTAAACAATTACTTCGCTGACATGCAGTGGACTGACGGACTGCCTATCGTGCCGCCAACGTTCGAGCGTGTCAATGAGATGATGCGCTTCACCGATTACCAATGGGACGAAACTGTGGCCGTGCTACCCATTGCCCACCGCAACACAACGGCGTGGCACGTAGCTGTGAACGGTGTCATGGCTGGTTGCAAGCCCGAACTGATGCCAATTCTCATCGCCCTGACGAAAGCCTTGGGCGGTCCCGACTTTCGCCGCACACTGGCCTCGACCCATGCCTGGATACCATTCTGCTGGCTTAACGGACCTGTGGCGCGACAGCTGGGCATTGACTGCGGACAGGGCCAGATCAACGAGTCGGCCAACATGGCCATCGGCCGTTTCATGAACCTCGCGCTGATGAACCTCTGCGGCTATTATGTCAAGCAAGACCGCATGGGCACCTTTGGCTATCCTATGTCGTGGTGCATGGTCGAGGACGAGGTTGCCAGCCAACGTATCGGGTGGCAGCCTTACCATGTGCGCACTGGCTATCAGGCTACTGACAATACCGTCACGGCTGCCTCCACCCTGCTCTGGGGCAACAATATGGCACCCTCTACCACCGACCCGCAGCGCATCGCCCAACTCTTGGCATGGGACATCAGTGAGCGCTGTCAGTTCGCCCTGGGCAGCGGTCGACAATACACGTTCCGCACCATTCTCATGACGGAGCCTGTTGCTGCCACACTCGCCAAGGCCTATCCCACACCTGATGCATTGGAGGATTACCTCATCGACGCCTCGCGCCGACCACTGAAAGAACGCGCCTTTGCCAACTACTACGCCAACCCTGGCGGTGCCAAGGACGGCGGCGAGCACAACCTGCGCCAGTACACTGGTCACCTGCGCCGCACCGAGGG